>RRZT010750628.1_pt1 | contig 10179 bp, 10 predicted proteins | sample 2165551 | NCBI WGS metagenome assembly RRZT01 (sample SAMN10456910, study PRJNA506462) | wastewater metagenome | biome: wastewater; feature: sludge; material: wastewater sludge; isolation source: wastewater sludge with Escherichia coli K12::gfp cells carrying plasmid... | place: USA: Moscow, Idaho...
CGGCTCATGTGGGCGGTCTGATCGGTGGAATTGTATTGACAGTACTGTTTACGGTGCATAAAAAAACCACATATCGCAACAGAAAAGAATATGTTGCAAGATGACTGGAAATTTTCTGATAATGCGTGTATCATGGTAAGTAAAAAGAACGTAACTATTCAGTGGCCACTGTCCCGCGAGGTGTTTTGACATGAATATGTCAAAATCCCGAGACATACAAGCCAAAATGCCATCACCGAAGGTGATTTTTTATGCATTTTGGCTCGTAACTGTGAAGGTACTGAACAGTTACAAAAGAATAATAATGCAAAACAGAGAGGAGAATAAATATGAGTGACTGTATTTTCTGTAAAATTGCCGGCGGAGATATCCCGTCCGCTACCCTGTATGAGGATGATGATTTTCGTGTGATTCTGGATCTTGGTCCTGCAACGAAAGGACATGCCCTGATCCTTCCGAAGCATCATTATGCAAACCTGTATGAGATTCCGGAAGAGATGGCTGCAAAAGCGATGGTTCTGGCGAAAAGAATGGCAGCAGCCATGACGGAAGCACTGGGCTGCGATGGTTTTAATATTGTACAGAACAATGGTGAAGTGGCAGGTCAGACCGTATTTCACTTTCATATGCACCTGATTCCGCGCTATAATGGCGATCAGGCAGGTATCACCTGGAAACCGGGCGAACTGAAGGATGAAGTGAGAGACGAGATTGTTGCGAAAGTGACAGCCGCATTAATGTAACAAAACGGACAGGACGATAAGGTGTATCTGCTTATCGTCCTGTCCGTTTTATAAATCATATGCAACTGTTCGGTGTCTTCACGGTTATGAGCCGGAACTCACTTACTTCGCACAATCACAAAGCATTCCCACAATCTTGCCGATGGAATCCATCTGGCTGCTTTTGCTCATCGCTTCGATATACTGCTCTCTGTTCTTGTAGAGGTCACGGATCGTTTGCAGCAGTTTCTCATTGGTGATCTCTTCTTCTTCAAGAACTTTACTGTAACCCAGTCGTTCGAAGGAGCGGGCATTCAGAATCTGGTCACCGCGGCTGGCATTGGCAGAAAGAGGAATCAGCAGATTTGGTTTCTTTAAGGCGCTGATTTCGCAGATTGCATTGGCTCCGGCACGGGAAATTACCAGATCAGACAAAGCGAAGAGATCTGAAAGTTCATCTTTAATATACTCATACTGTACATAACCTTCTGTATCCGTCAGGGAGGTATCCAGTTTTCCTTTTCCACAAAGATGGATGATCTGAAAATCCTTTAACAGATCTGGCAGGATGTTGCGGACAGCGGTGTTGACAGCGACGGAACCAAGGCTTCCGCCAATGATCATCAGAACCGGTTTACCGGCTTTCAGCCCGGTAAAGCGAAGAGCTGCTTCCGGATCACCCTGCAGAAGTTCCTGACGGATCGGAGTTCCGGTAAGGACTGCCTTATCAGCAGGAAGCTTGCTGACAGTTTCCGGAAAATTACAGCAGACTTTCACGGCGGATGGGATACAAAGCTTGTTGGCAAGTCCCGGAGTCATATCGGACTCATGGATAATTGCCGGAATCTTACAACGCTTTGCCGCAATGACAACAGGAACACTGACAAATCCGCCTTTGGAGAAAACCACATCCGGTTTCAGTTTCTTCAGCAGTTTTCTGGCTTCGGAAAATCCTTTCAGCACACGGAAAGGATCGGTGAAGTTCTTTACGTCAAAATAACGTCTCAATTTACCGGAGGATATTCCGTAATAAGGAATTCCCATCTCTTCGATCAGTTTTTTTTCAATTCCGTTATAGGAACCGATATAAGAAATTGTAAATCCCTGTTCTTTCAATGCTGGAATCATAGCAATATTCGGTGTTACGTGACCTGCGGTACCGCCGCCGGTAAGTACGATATGTTTCATAATGTCCTCCTGAATGCATAATACTCTCCCGGAATCTTTCGTCTGTTGTTTTGCGATTGATTTTCCGAAAGGGCAGTAGTAGAATCAATGTTTTTACATATAATATTTTTAATAGTTTCATTGTATCTTATTAAGAAAAAAAGTCAAGAAACCCATAATTATTAAAAGAAAATAAAAAGGAAAAGTATTTTGCATTTCTGTATATATACGCGTATAATAAGAATATAAAAGCAAAAACGTGATAAGATTCTGAAAATAAAAGAAAAGGAGGGGTTTTTATGAAGATAACATTTGTGGGTGCGACACATGAAGTTACAGGGAGCTGTTATTTTCTGGAAGCCGCCGGTAAAAAGTTTCTGGTAGATTGTGGAATGGAGCAGGGACCGGATAATTTTGAGAATATACCGATTCCTGTGCCGGCTTCGGAACTTGATTTTGTACTGCTGACACATGCACATATCGATCACTCCGGAAAACTTCCGGTTCTGTATGCGGAAGGCTTCCGGGGAAATATTTATACGACATATGCCACGGTAGATCTGTGTGAGATCATGCTTCGTGACAGTGCTCATATCCAGATGTTTGAGGCGGAATGGAGAAACAGAAAAGGACGGCGCTCCGGCAAGGAACCGGTACAGCCGCTGTATGATATGAACGATGCACAGGGAGCAATCTCTCATCTGGTGGGATGCCCATATCAGCAGATCCTGGAACTGGCTGACGGGATTCAGGTACGGTTCGTGGATGCCGGTCACCTGCTGGGTTCAGCAAGCATCGAACTGTGGCTGAAAGAAGATGATACAGAACGGAAAATCGTATTTTCCGGTGACATCGGTAATAAGGATCAACCGTTAATTAAGAATCCAACGTATCTGCAATCTGCAGATTATGTGGTGATGGAGTCTACCTACGGTGACCGCAGCCATGGTCCACGGGCCAGCTATGAAGATGAGCTGGCAAGAGTGATCCAGAGAACCTTTGACCGGGGAGGGAATGTGGTGATCCCTTCGTTTGCAGTGGGAAGAACACAGGAGATGCTTTATTTTATCCGTAAGATCAAGGCAGATCATATGATACAGGGACACGATGGTTTCCCGGTGTTTGTGGACAGTCCGCTGGCAGTAGGAGCAACTACTATATTTAATGAACACCACAAAGACTGTTTTGATGAAGAGGCGATGGAGCTGGTCAATAAAGGAATCAATCCGATCACGTTCCCGGGACTGAAACTTTCCATCACCAGTGAAGAATCCAAATCCATCAACTTTGATGACCGCCCGAAGGTCATTATCTCGGCCAGTGGTATGTGCGATGCCGGTCGGATCAAGCATCACCTGAAACACAATCTGTGGCGACCGGAATGTACGGTTTTGTTTGTGGGATATCAGGCAATCGGTACACCGGGGCGTGCGCTGGTGGAAGGAGCGAAAGAGATCAAACTGTTCGGGGAAGAGATTCAGGTCAATGCAGAGATCAAAGTTCTGCCTGGCGTCAGTGGTCATGCAGATAATGAGGGACTGATGGAGTGGGCGAAAGCTTTCGAAGAGAAGCCAAAACAGGTATTTGTGTGCCATGGAGAAGATACTTCCTGTCAGGTACTGACCGGAAGACTGGAAGATGAACTTCATTATACGGCGATGGCACCGTACAGCGGAACTGTTTACGATCTGAAAGAAGCAGCATTCATCAGCTGTCCGGAAGGTGTGGTCATCCGCAAGCAGGAGACAAAACCGCAGTCGAAAGGTTCCGGTGTATATCAGCGACTGGTTGCAGCCGGTCAGCGTCTCCTCACGGTGATCCGTCATAACGAAGGCGGAGCCAACAAAGACCTTGCGAAACTGACCAGCCAGATCAATAATCTTTGTGATAAGTGGGACAGATAGTTTTACGAACAGTTGTATCAAAAATAAAAAGTGCCCCTGTCAAAAGATCGGCATGTCTGACAGAGATCTGTCTGTTATGTCGGCCTTTTGACAGGGGCATTGTGTTACGTATGTGCAAAGAACAGGATATATTCTCCTGATTACTGGTTCAGCGCTTCTTTCAGGGCTTTTGCCAGCTGATCCGGACATGAAGTGGATTTGAAACCACAGGTAGTTCCTTCCAGACGATTGATCACGTCGCGGGCATCCTGTCCTTCTACCAGAGCACCGATTCCTTTCAGGTTGCCGTTACATCCGCCGGTAAAACGAACATTGTATACTTTGCCGTCTTTCAGGTCGAAGTCGATCTGAGAAGAGCAGGTTCCTTTTGTCTTGTATGTCATGATAATTCCTCCTTTAATTTTACATGTACTTCCGAATCCGGTACATTTTAGATCTGCAAGCTATTATATCATGATTCGCACCTTCGGTGCTTGACGCTGCTTTCGCAGCTATCATGATCGCCATTCGCCGCTCCCGATGAACAAACTTCGTTTGTTCCCGCTCGCTAACGCTCATTATAACAAATATTACGTCTGATTTCCAGTAGGGGAATCGAAATGTTATAATTTGTCATAACAGCAAAACGGAAGGAAAAAGGTTGAGGAAAAAATGATGCTTTGTTATAATGAAGAGCAGGCAAAACTCCCGGGAAGCAGGAGAAGACCGGAATTACAGAGGATATGAGTACTTTTATAAAAAGTGTAACTGTTCAGTACTTTCACAGTTACGGACAAAAAAGAAACAGGAGAGAAAAGATGAAAAAAATCGGGATTATCGGAGCAATGGAGCTCGAAGTAGAAGAACTGAAAAGTCAGATGGAAGAAGTTTGTGTAAAAGAAAAAGCATCCATGGAATTCTATCAGGGTACACTAAATGGAAAAGAAGTTGTCGTAGTACGTTCCGGAATCGGTAAAGTAAATGCAGCGGTCTGCACACAGATTCTTGTGGATGATTTTCAGGCAGAAGCGGTGATCAATACCGGAATCGCCGGATCCCTGAAGGCAGAGATCAACATCGGTGATATTGTTGTGTCTACCGATGCTTTGCAGCATGATATGGATGCCAGAGAATTTGGTTATCCGAAGGGCCAGATTCCACAGATGAATGTATTTTCTTTTAAAGCAGATGAGACACTCCGTAAAGTAGCAGCAGAATGCTGTAAGAAAGCGAACCCGGATATTCAGGTGTTTGAAGGAAGAGTGGTCAGCGGTGACCAGTTTGTGGCAAGCAGTGAAGTGAAGGATGAACTGATCCGTGAATTTGCAGGAAGCTGTACTGAGATGGAAGGAGCAGCTATCGCTCAGGCGGCCTACTTAAACCATGTTCCGTTTGTTGTTCTGCGTGCCATTTCTGATAAAGCGGATAACAGTGCAACCATGGATTATCCGACATTTGAAAAAGCGGCGGCACGTCACTGTGCGAATCTCGTGAAAGAGATGGTAAAAGCACTGTAAGAAAAGGATTTGTCATGATAAAAACCTGTAAGAATTTGACGAACGATTTTAGTTTCAAATCAGGTATGTGGAGGATATAATATTTCCAGAACATCGTTTTGCAAATGCATGACTTCCGGATTCGGCGATCGGGGGTGCGGGATGGACAGGCGTTTGTGGGAGGATGTGAAAAGTGACTGCCAATTCAGTATTGAAATAAGGGGGTACGGAAATGCTGCATATTTGGATGGAACAAAATGTGTTGTTTTACGGGATGATCGGAGCGGGAATTCTTGGAATCCTGTGTATGTTTATGGTCGACCGTTTCTACGGCAGAGCTATACGGGATGTACGCAGGATAACAGAACCGAAAGGAAAATGGACAAAAGAATTTTTGAACCAGTACCAGATGCGTCTGACGAAAGAGCAGGAGATCAATAATCCGGAAGCATTTGTGAGGACGCAGCTTGCCAGGGGAAAAACATTGGGAATCGGGATACAAAAGTGGAAGCAGGGAATCGGCTACAGCGCGGTTCTGTGCTTCCTTTTGATTCTGACGGCAGTCTATGGGACTTACCGTTATGAGCAGGCACAGCTGCTGCGTTACGAGTATGTACTGACCGGGGCGGGAATCTTCGCCCTGTTACTTCTGATGAAGCAATTTATGGGCTTTATGAATAAAGAAGATATGATTCTTGATGGTCTTCTGGATTATATGGAAAATACCCTGCCCGCCAGAAAACCGGTGCCGGATGAGCAGGCACTGAAAGAGCAGACCAGAGAGGAGCTAATCGATAAAGTAACAGAGGGGATCCGGCAGACGGCGGCAAGTGAGACAAAATTTTCTCATATGCTGACACCGGAGGAAGAGCATATTATGCGGGAGGTGATTCGCGAATATCTGATCTGAGCAGAGCGTTAACTTGTTATTTTCATAAAGCAGGCAGACACCAGCATGCGGTGTCTGCCTGCTTTCCATACAAACTACTCTTCAATCACTTCAATTTCCAGATAATCAAAATCGATCGTCTCAATAAAATTATCGGAGGTAAACCGGGTTTTATCGTGGCGTTTAAAATCCATAATATTATTGTCCAGCCAGATCGGTTTGCTCAGATCCCAGAGATAACAGATCTCTTCGAGAGACTGGAAGATCTTATGGGTCCTCGTGTCATCCGTATCGTTGCAGATCACGGTGTCTTTCATCATGTGATTATCGGTCCATATTTTTCCCCATAAACGAAACATTGTCGGAGTCTCCTTTCCCAAAACAAAAACGGTGAACTAAGTATATCGGAAAATTCTCTTTCTGTAAAGAAAAGAAAACTATTGCGTTTGCTGAACACGGAGTGAGCAGTAACACGACTTCAGCTGTAAGATGTTTGTAAGTTTCGTTTGATGCAAAGATGTGATATGATAAAATCGTATATAAAACAGAAATTTAAAATATCTTAAGATTTTCCCTATCCTGAAAACAAGATTTCCCTGATAAACTGACAGCGTAAAAGGAAAGAGGAAGAAGAAATGAGGTGAAGAAATGTTCAATATTCTTGTGTGCGATGATGATAAAGAGATTGTGGATGCCATTGATATTTATCTGTCACAGGAAGGATATCACATTTTAAAGGCGTACGATGGACTGCAGGCCATCGAAATCATGAAAAAAGAAGAAGTGCATCTGATCCTTCTGGATATTATGATGCCGAATCTGGATGGGATCCGGGCTACGCGTAAGATCCGGGAGACCAGCAGTGTGCCGATTATCATGTTATCTGCCAAATCAGAGGATGTGGATAAGATCCTTGGGCTGAACATCGGTGCAGACGACTATATTACAAAACCATTTAACCCTCTGGAACTGATCGCCAGAGTCAAATCTCAGCTGAGAAGATATACGCAGCTTGGAAATCTGGCGACAGAAGAAAAAGAGGCGGTATACGTATGTGGCGGTCTGGTGGTCAACGATGATCTGAAAACTGTTACGGTGGACGGGGAGCCGGTAAAATTAACCCCGATCGAGTATAATATTTTAGTGCTGTTAATTAAAAATCAGGGAAAAGTTTTTTCTATTGAACAGATTTATGAAAATATCTGGAACGAAGAGGCGATTGGAGCGGACAACACAGTAGCCGTACATATCCGGCATATCCGTGAAAAAATCGAGATCAATCCGAGAGAACCACGCTATCTGAAAGTAGTCTGGGGAATCGGCTATAAGATAGAAAAGATGTAACCCTCCGTGGGAGGCTGCAAAATGGAAGAGAAAAAACAAAGAAACAAATTTTATTCTGCCTGGGCAAAGGGGATCGTGATCGCGTTGTTTCTGACAGCGGTTGCCTGTTTTTCCGTCTTTGCCATGATCTTTGGCGGTCTGATGCACCAGGGCTTCAGCTGGGAAGAGCTGACAAGCAATTATTACAACGAGAAAAATTATCTGGAGACTCAGGATTGTGGACAGCGGATGGCTTCACAGGTAAATAAAGTCCGTAATGCACTGAGTGACGGAAAGCCGTTTTTAACAAAAGGAAAACTGGATAAGACCAAGCTGGTGGATATCACGAGACTGGATGCAAAAACCAGCCAGCAGAATCCGGCAACTACCTATACCGTAGAGGATCTGCTGGAACTGAAGGATAATGGTCTTTGGGATGAGTTTCAGGATGCAATCTGGAGTGCAGACTATGGCATTTACGAAGAATATGACGAAGACGATGAGGAATACTATGAAGACGGTGAATATGACGAAGATGACAACGAGAACGATACAAGCCCCACTGAGGATGTAGATATCAGTGATTACACACCTCGTTTCCGTTATCTTTACAATTATGCAAGAGATTTTGAAACCGTACTTCCGGAATCCGGAGAGACTCTGGCGGAATATGCCAGAACCAATCCGAAAAAGGTATCTCTGTTTGAGCTGTATCAGCAATTATCGAATGCCATTGATCAGCTGAGCTCTTACCAGTCTGCAATCAAGATGGATGATAAGACCAACGTGATCTTCATGGTGCAGAATTTGGATAACAAGGCAGTATATACCAATGTGTCAGAATGGGCAGATGGGAATGTAGATCCGAAAAGTCTGGAAGATCTGATGGAAGATGTGCCGGTATTTGTCGCAGAAAGAGAAGACGGAAAACTGAAAGATGTATCTGACAATGGCACAGATGCCGGAAAGTGGATCTATAATTATTTTCAAAATGATCCCGTAACCGGAAAAAATGAGAAAATCATAGTTTCTGTAGATGTATCATTTCCTTATTCCGATGAGATCTCCGCTGCGTACGTATCTTATGAAAATTATGCAGGCTGGGGCAATGGGCTGGTAGTCGGCATGCTTATCAGTTTTGTTGCCGGTATCCTGTTCCTGCTTATCATTACTCTGCAAAGCGGTCTGGTATGTCGGGACAGAGAAGTGCATACCATGCCTGCAGATCGTATCCCTGCCGAGGTGATGCTTGCGATCTGTGGTATGGCACTGATCGGTATGGTCGGTATAGCGGGATTAGGGCTGACAGGAAGCGGCAATCCTACGGACGGCTTTTGGCTTACCGTTATAACTACCGGGGAAATTCTTGGTGCGGCGGTATTTCTTGGAGCGTATCTCAGTGTGATCCGCCGTTGGAAAGCAAAGAAGCTGTGGAGATCCAGTTTTTGTTATACCATCGTGAAAAGCTGTAAGAAAGTATATATGGCACGTACAACTTCCGGTCGGATGATCGTGGCATTTGTCGGACTGGTGTTAATGAACTATCTGCTGGCAGCTCTTTTCGGCGGATTCGGTCTGATCCTGCTGTTTTTGGCAGATGGTGTGGTTCTTTTATATATGATCCGGGAAAATGCAGGACGTCAGGTGATCTATGATGGCCTTGCAAGGCTGGCAAGCGGTCAGCTGGATTATAAGATCGATGAGAAAGATCTGACGGGTGATAACCGCCAGATGGCTGCGGCTGTCAACCGTGTAGGCGAAGGCTTGCAAAACGCTGTGAAGGAAACGTTAAAAAGTGAAAGACTGAAAGCGGATCTTATCACCAATGTATCTCATGATATCAAGACACCGCTTACTTCTATTATCAATTATGTAGATCTTCTGAAGAGAGAGGATATCCAGGATCCGAAGATCCGGGGCTATATCGAAGTGCTGGATAACAAATCCAAACGGCTGAAACAGCTGACAGAGGACCTGGTGGAGGCGTCGAAAGTCAGCTCCGGTAATGTGGTGCTGGATATGAAACCTATCCGCTTCGGAGAACTGATCCGACAGACAAATGGGGAGTTTGAGGAGAAGTTTGCAGCCAGGGGACTGCAGATGGTCTGCAAGATGGATGAGGAGCCACTGGTGATCATGGCAGATGGCCGCCGGATGTGGCGTGTTGTGGAGAATCTTTATAATAATATCGCCAAGTATGCCATGCCGAATACGAGGGTGTACGCGGAGGCGAGAAGGGTCGGCTGCAGAGTCGTGCTGGAGATCAAGAATATCTCGGAAAACCCGTTGAATATCAAGGCGGAGGAACTGACGGAGCGTTTTATCCGTGGGGATGTGTCGAGAAGTACGGAAGGAAGCGGACTGGGCTTGTCGATCGCTAAGAACCTTGTGGGATTGCAGGGGGGAACCTTTGATATTTACCTGGATGGGGATTTGTTTAAGGTTGTGATTACGTTTGAGGCGGTGGATAAAGAGAGTTAGATAAGGGGTAGGTAAGAGTCATATAAGGATGGCGCGTCATGCTCCCGGTGGGTGTGTATCGGCAACGTGGGCAGGGCAACTTTGAGCTAAATTCCCATGCGCGCCTCGCGTGCTACACCATGAATAAAACCGGAGTGGCATCCGGAAGTTTTTCATAAAAAGATATTGTTTCCTATGTAAGTTATGGTACATCGGAAATGATATCTTTTTTGTTTAGA
>RRZT010095873.1_pt1 | contig 10177 bp, 10 predicted proteins | sample 2165551 | NCBI WGS metagenome assembly RRZT01 (sample SAMN10456910, study PRJNA506462) | wastewater metagenome | biome: wastewater; feature: sludge; material: wastewater sludge; isolation source: wastewater sludge with Escherichia coli K12::gfp cells carrying plasmid... | place: USA: Moscow, Idaho...
CGGCGTCGGCCGGCTTGGCTTCGGCGCCTTCGTCCAGGCCGGTCAGCCAGTTGGCGATCATGCTGTCGTAGCGGGCGGTGTGGGTGAAGGCCTTCTTGGCCAGGTTGAAGCGGGTGCCCAATTGCAGGGCGCCGCCGTTGGCCTTCATCTCGGCGAGCAGCGGGGCGTAGTCTTCCGGATCGGTGACGATGGCGACACCGTTGTAGTTCTTGGCGGAGGAACGAACCATGGCCGGGCCGCCGATGTCGATGTTCTCGATGGCGTCTTCCAGCGTGACGCCAGGCTTGGCGATGGTGGCGGCGAACGGGTAGAGGTTCACGCAGACCAGGTCGATCATCGGGATGCCGTGGGCGTCGATGGTGGCCATGTGCTCGGCCAGGTCGCGGCGGGCCAGGATGCCGCCATGCACCTTCGGGTGCAGGGTCTTGACGCGGCCGTCGAGCATTTCCGGGAAGCCGGTGTAGTCGCCGATTTCGGTGACGGCCAGGCCGGCGTCACGCAGCATCTTGGCGGTGCCGCCGGTAGACAGCAGCTTGACACCCTGGGCGGCGAGGCCCTGGGCGAATTCGAGAACACCCGTCTTGTCGGAGACGGAAATCAGCGCTTGCTTGATGGTCATATTAGGATCGAGTCATTAAGAATTAGGATCGAGTAGTCAGGGCCGAGTGGTTTTGCTAGCAGCTAACAGCTAACAACTCGATCCTCACAACAACTGGTGTTCGGTCAGTTTCTTGCGCAGGGTATTGCGGTTGATGCCCAGCATCTCCGCCGCCAGCGTCTGGTTGGCGCCGGCTTTGGCAAGCACCACTTCCAGCATCGGTTTTTCGATGCTCTTCAAGACCATGTCATAAATGGCGGCGGGTTTTTCGCCGTCGAGGTCACGGAAATACTGCTCCAGCGAATCCGTGACGCATTTCCCCAAGTCATGTTGGCTCATGCTGCCAACGCCTCCTCTGTGTATTTTAGAATTCGATGCTCCTCCGCCAGGCGGCTGAAGAAGTCGTTCACTGCCTGCATCTGTTGGTCGATGCTGGGCAGGACGTTCATTTCCTTGCGGAAGGCCGCCGAGCCAACCAGCCCCTTGGTGTACCAGGAGATGTGCTTGCGGGCGACCTTGAAACCGGTTTCCGGGCCGTAAAAGGCGTAGAGGTCTTCAAGGTGGGCCTTGAGAATCTCGTGAATTTCGGTGACCTCGGCTGGCGGCAAATGCTGGCCGGTCTTCAGGTAATGCTCGATTTCGCGGAACAGCCAGGGCCGGCCCTGGGCGGCGCGGCCGATCATGATGCCGTCGGCGCCGGTGACGTCGAGCACGTGCCTGGCCTTTTCCGGCGTCGTGATGTCGCCGTTGGCGATGACCGGAATCCGGATCAGGGTCTTGACCATGGCGATGGTGTCGTACTCCGCCTCGCCGGTGTATTGCTGGCAGCGCGTCCGGCCGTGGATGGCGACGGCACGCACGCCGGCCGATTCGGCGATGCGGGCGATGGTCGGCGCATTCTTGTTGGCCAGGTTCCAGCCGGTGCGGAATTTCAGTGTGACCGGCGTATCGGGAATGGCGCCGACTACCGCGTCGAGGATCTGGCCGACCAGCTTTTCATCCTGCATCAGCGCCGAACCGGCCATCACGTTGCAGACCTTCTTGGCCGGACAGCCCATGTTGATGTCGATGATCTGCGCGCCGTTGTCGACGTTGTGACGGGCGGCCTGGGCCATCATCTGCGGGTCGGCGCCGGCAATCTGCACCGAGATTGGTGCTACTTCGCCGACGTGGTTGGCCCGGCGCAAGGTCTTGGCGCTGCCGTAGAGCAGCGAGTTCGAGGTGACCATTTCGGACACCGCCAGGCCGGCGCCCATCTTCTTGCACAACTGGCGGAAAGGGCGATCCGTGACGCCCGCCATCGGTGCGACGAAGAGATTGTTTCGTAAGGTGAAACCGACGAATTCCATGGGCAAAAACAGGCGCGGGGCAGATCAGGAGAGCCGCGCATTTTACCCGAGTCGGCGCTTAAAAAATAGTCAAATCGTGAAGCTGAGTGAAAGCAGCAGGGCGAAAGTGAGTTGCAGTCCGGCGGTGGCGGCGAGTATCTGGTTGAAGCCCGGGCCAGGCGTTTCGTTGTGGAAGCGGTGGATCAGCTTGCCGGCCAGCGGCAGGGAAAGCAAGGGCAGGGCCGCTGGCCAGCCGAGGTCGGCGAGCAGGGGTAGCAAGACATAGGGAGCCAGCACCTCCACCGTATAAACCCATTTTGTTGCTGTGCGTCCGAGGCGAACAGCCAGCGTGTTCTTGCCATTGGTCTTGTCGCCATCGTGATCGCGGTAGTTATTGACGGTGATGACGGCTGCTGCATGGATGCCGACCAGCGTCGCGGCAAGCAGGGCGGCCGGCGTCATGCGCAGCGTTTGCAGGTAGTAGCTGCCGCCGACAGCGACCAGGCCGAAAAAGATGAGCACGAAGACTTCACCGAGCGGGCCGTAGGCGATGGGCTTCGGCCCGCCGGTATAGGACCAGCCGGCAAGCAGCGAGGCGAGGCCGATGATGACGATGGGCCAGCCGCCATGCCAGACGAGGTAGATGCCGCACAGGAAAGCCAGCGCGAAACTCAGCCAGGCGCCCGCCTTGACCGTACCCGGCGTCAGCCAGCCTTCGGCAGTGGCGCGCCGGGGGCCGAGGCGGCCGGGCGTATCGGTGCCGCGCAGGTAATCGCCGACATCGTTGAACAGGTTGGTGCCGATCTGGATGAAGGCAGCGCCCAGTGCGGCAGCGAGTAGCGGCAGCCAGAGCAGGGTGTGCGTGTCGTGCCAGGCAATGGCGCTGCCGACGAGGACAGGGGACAGCGAAACCGGCAGGGTCTTGGGGCGGCAGGCCAGGAACCAGGCCTGTAAGCGGTTCGGTCGGACTACGGCCAAGCGCGGGCTCCCCAGATCATGCGTTTGGCGACGAAGTGGCGGGCGGGCGGGCAAATGTCGAGGGCCAGCAAGCCCAGGCCACGTACCAGCTTGAGCGGGCCGCAGTCGTTGGAGAAGGCCCTGACGATCTGGTCGGTGAAGAAGGCGCCGCCCCGGCGGTCAAGGCGACGGCTGGCGGCATAGTGGGCCAGGCTGTCGTGGTCGAGGCCCTGGCTGAGCAGGGTTTCGGCCAGTTGCCAGGCATCGCGCAGGCCGAGGTTGAAGCCCTGGCCGGAAACCGGGTGCAGCGTCTGGGCGGCGTTGCCGATCCACACTTCGCGGCCCTTGACCAGGGTGTCGCGCAGGCGCAGGGCGAGCGGGAAGCGACTGCGCCTGCCGGGCTTGGAAAATCGCATGCGACGGCCGAACTGGGCCTGCAGCGCGGCGAGGAAGGCGTCGTCGTCGAGGGCCATCACGGCATCGGCCCGGGCCGGGGGGAGGGTGAACACGACAGAGTATTCGTCGCCCAGGGGGAGCAGGGCGAGCGGGCCGTCCGGCGTGAAGCGTTCCCAGGCCCGCTTGTTGTGGCCGGGCGTTGGGGTGACTTCGCAGATCACGGCGTGCTGGTCGTAGTCGCTGACGGAAACAGCCGGGTCGTCGCCCGGCGTGCCTTCGGCATGGACGAGCAGCTTGCAGCGGATGGTGCGCGACTGGCCGGCGTGGCGCAATGAAACGGTGGCGCCGTCGTCATCGCCAGCGATGTGAAGGATTTCCGCTTCGGCGAGCAGGCTGTCGGCGGTGAGATTGGCGGCCAGCGCCGCGGCGAGGTCGCGGTAGCGGACGACGTAGCCGAGCGCCGGCAGCCGGTAGTCGGCGCGGTCGATCAGCGTGCGGCCGAAGCCGTCCTTTTGCGAGACGTGGATGGTTTCGATCGGGGTGGCGGCGCGGCTAGGCCAGCTGGCGATCTGTTCGAGCAGTTCGCGGGCGCCGTGCGACAAGGCCAGCGCACGCGGGTCGGCTTGCAGTGCCGCCAGAGGGCGGCGGTCGAGCAGCAGCGACTGCTGGCCACCGGCGGCGAGCGCCAGGTGCAGCGTCAGGCCGACCGGCCCGGCGCCGATGATCAGGATGTCGACATGGTCGACGGCAGAATCAGTCACGGCGCATGACCTCCTCGATCTCGGCGATGGTCTTCGGCGCCGAGGTGTAGATGTCGCAACCGGTTGCGGTGACGCGCACGTCGTCCTCGATGCGGATGCCGATGCCGGCCAGCGCGGGCGGGATGCCGTCGGCCGGGCGGATGTAGAGGCCGGGTTCGACGGTGATGGTCATGCCCGGCTGCAATGTCGTCCATTGCTCGCCGACCTTGTATTCGCCGGCATCGTGCACGTCGAGGCCGAGCCAGTGGCCGGTACGGTGCATGTAGAAGCGCTTGTAGTCGCCCTTCTCGATCAGGTTGTCGAGGTCGCCAGCGAGCAGCTTGAGGTCGATCAGTCCTTGCGTCAGCACGCGCACGGCGGCGTCGTGCGCTTCCATGAAATGGCGGCCGGGGGCGGTCGCAGCGAAGGCAGCTTCCTGCGCGGCGAGGACGATTTCGTAGACGTCCTTCTGCGCGGCGTTGAAGCGGCCATTGACCGGGAAGCTGCGGGTGATGTCGGCCGCGTAGCCCTCGACCTCGCAGCCGGCATCGATCAGCACCAGCGTGTTGTCGTTGAGCAGCTTGTTGTTCTCGACGTAATGCAGCACGCAGGCATTGGCACCGCCGGCGACGATAGGGGTATAGGCGTGGGCGTCGGCGCCGCGCTTGCGGAATTCGTAGGTCAGCTCGGCTTCCAGTTCGTACTCGGCCATGCCGGGGCGGCAGGCGCGCATGGCGCGGGCGTGGCCGGCGCTGGCGATGTCAGCGGCGCGCTGCATGATGGTGAGTTCGGCTGCATCCTTGACCAGGCGCATGGCGTCCAGCTCGGCGCGCAGGTCGTGGATGGCGCGTGGGGCGCGCTTGCCGGCACGGGTTTGCGCCCGCACGGCGTTCAGCGCCTTGGCGATGCGCGCATCCCACGCGGCGTCGTGGCCGATGGCGTGCCACAGCGTATCGCGGTCGACCAGCAGTTCCGGCAGCTTCTTGTCGAGTTGCTCGATGGAGTAGGCCGCATCGAAGCCGAAAGCGGCCTTGGCGGCCTTCGGGCCGTAGCGGTAGCCGTCCCAGATCTCGCGTTCCTCGTGCTTCTCGCGGCAGAACAGGATGGATTTCGGCCGCTTGCCACCAACCAGCACGACGACCGCCTCCGGCTCCGGGAAGCCGGTCAGGTACCAGAAGTAGCTGTCGAAGCGGTAAGGATGGTGCGCATCGCGGTTGCGGATGACCTCCGGCGCGGTCGGCACGATGGCGACGCCATCGCCGATGGCTTTCAACAGGCGTTTGCGGCGGGCGAGAAAGTGGGCGTGGGTCATGCGCTTTTGTAGTCGGCGGCCGGTTCTTGAACCACAGGCGTTGATGGGGGGAGTTGATCGGGATGTAGCAGTTCGACGATGCCGTTGTGGCCGATCACCAGTTCGGTGGCGGTCTGGCGGGCGATTTCCCGTGCTCGCAAGGCGGCGCGTGCCATGGCTCTGACGGAAAGCCGCAAATCCGGGTCGCGTGCGGTCTCGATGGGGGCTGTTTTCATGGTTGTTCGCTCCAGTCCAGCAAGGTTGGTGTCAAGCCGCTGTTATCGTAAAGCATCCAGGCATCGACGCGCGGTGCGTAGTGGTGGTGAAAGTTTTCCAGGCCGGCGTGGTAGCGGCGGCGGATCACCGTCTCGGGAATATCGTGTCCGCCTTGGCGAACGCGTTGCGCCACGCGGGCAATCGCTTCCTCGGGAGTGTCAAGGCGCAGAAAAATCAGTTTGACGCGATAACCAGCAGTTTGCCATGCGTCGATGAAGCGTAGGTAAGTTCGCCCGGACAGGGTTGTTTCAAAGGCAAAACTTGAGCGTGCGGCGAAGTGGCGAGCCAGTTCCCGCAACATCAGGCGAGCGGCTGGAATGGCGGCTGATTCCGGCGAGAAGGGGGCCAGGCCGGCAGCGATCAGGTCGGCATTGATGAAAATCGGGCAGCCCGCTTCGTTGGGCAGGAATTCACGGGCAAATGTGGTTTTCCCGGCGCCATTCGGGCCGGCGATAATCAGAATCCGGGGTTGAGGTTTACTCATTAACCGAGGTTGTAGCCAGTTCGGAATCCAGTTCGGCCAGTCGTTGTGGTGTTCCCACGTCGACCCAGCGCCCGGCGAAGCGTTCCCCGCTCAGCGTGCCGGCGGCGATGGCGGCATTGAGCAGGGGGCGCAGTTTCATGACTGTGCCGGCCGATACGCCGGCAAAGAAGGCCGGGGAAAAAACGCCAATCCCGGCGTAGGTGACTGTTTGGCCGCCTTGAGCGACAACGATCCGATCACCATCGAGGCTGAAATCGCCACCGGTGTGGTGGGACGGGTTGTCGACCATGACCAGGTGGGCGTGGCCGCTGGCCAGTGGGAAGTTGGCAAAGCGGCCGAAATCCATATCGCAATAGACGTCGCCATTGACGACGAGGAAAGGCGCGTCGCCGAGCAGCGGCAAGGCGGTGGCGATGCCGCCGGCCGTTTCCAGGGCGCCCGGCGGTTCGGGCGAGTAGACGATGCGGAGCCCCCACTGCGAACCGTCGCCGAGTGTTTGTTCGATCTGTTCGCCGAGGTGGGCGTGATTGATGACGATGTCGCGGAAGCCGGCGGCGGCCAGGCGCTCCAGGTGCCAGACGATCAGCGGCTTGCCGCCGGCAACCAGCAGCGGCTTGGGCGTGTGGTCGGTGAGCGGCCGCATGCGTTCGCCACGGCCGGCGGCGAGGATCATCGCCTTCATTTCATCACCGTTGTTGCAATTCGCTGCTGCGCCGACTGGCGGCGGGAAAAGAGCAGGAAGCCGTTCAGATGTGCGCCAATAATGGCGACGCTGCTGACTCCCCAGTAGAGGCCTGAGAACGTGTCTAAATTGGTCGTCTCAGCAAGCGCCGACAGGGCCAGCCAAGCGATGAAGCCGCCGAACAAACTCCATGGCAGGGAAAGTGCGGCTGCAACAATCAGTGCGTACATTCCAGAGCGACTAATCCCGAGAAACCAAACCGTAGTTGTGACAGTGAGAACGGGCAGGCTCAGCCACAGCCCTGATGTCCAGTCTGGAGCGTAGTGATTGATTTGTGGTTTGCTGGTTGGCAATTTACTTGTAGCGGTAGCCGATCTGGTCGGTCTGCCCGTCCAGCCGGTCGAGCAGGTTGAGCAGGGGCTTGAGTTGCAGGTAGCGGCTCGCCGTCTTCTTGGCGTAATTCATGAAGCGCGGCAGGTCCTCGATGTACTTGTCCTTGCCGTCGCGATACTTCAGGCGGCAGAAGATGCCGAGCACCTTGAGGTGGCGCTGCAGGCCCATCAGTTCGTATTCGCGCCAGAAGGCGCCGAAATCCTCGCGTACCGGCAGGCCGGCGGCGCGGGCTTTTTCCCAGTAGCGGACAACCCAGTCGATTTCCTGTTCCTCGTCCCAGGAGATGAAGGCGTCGCGGAAGAGCGAGACGACGTCGTAGGTGATCGGACCGTAGACCGCATCCTGGAAGTCGATGATGCCCGGCGTCAGGCGCTCGGCACTTTCGACGACCATCAGGTTGCGCGGCATGAAGTCGCGGTGCACGAACACCTTGGGCTGGTTGAGCGCCGAGTTGATCAGGAACTTGAAGCTGCGGTCGAGCATGACCTTGTCTTCGTCGGCCAGTTCGATGCCGAGGTGGCGGCCGATGAACCATTCCGGGAAGAGATCCAGTTCGCGGCGCAGCAGGGTGCCGTCATAAGGCGGCAGCGTGGCGGCGGTGGACGAGTGTTGCCATTTGACCAGCACGTCGAGCACCGGACGGATCAGCAGGTCGGCCAGCGACAGGTCGGCGTTCAGCGCGTCGAGGTAGCCGATGCGGCCGAGGTCGGTGAGGACCAGGAAGCCGTTGTCGAGATCCTTGTCGAGGATGCGCGGTGCGGCGAGGTCGCCCTTGGCAAGCAGTCCGGCAACATGGATGAAGGGCTTGCAGTCTTCCTTCTCCGGCGGGGCGTCCATCAGGATGCGCGTGCTGCCGTCCGGCCAGGTCAGGCGGAAATAGCGGCGGAAGCTGGCGTCGGCCGAGGCCGGGGTGATCTGGACGTTCTGGTTGGGGAAGCGCTGGGCGACCCAGTCGCTCACCAGTTGATCGCGCGTCGTAGCGGGCATAAGCGGGTGGGGGTGTGTTCGTTGTAAAATGGCGCGATTTTAACACTCGGGTTCCGGTCGTTCCGGTCCTCGCCCAACCTCGAACGCCTGAATGTCCGGTTTTTCCCGCCGCCCGCTTGCAGTTGTCATCTGTTGCCTTTTTGCCGGCACCCAGGTGGGGTACGCGGCCATCGACGTCGAACGAGGGGCGGAGGGCGGTGCGCGGCCATCGGGAGCGGAGAATCCGCCGGTTCTTCTGGCCGCCAGCGATGCCCCGTTGAATTTGCGCAAGGAGCGCAAGTTCAACATCCTGAAGAAGAAACGGGCGCCTGCGGAAAAGTTGGCGCCAGCGCTATTGACCCCTGCCGAAACCTCCTCGGCAGCAGCAAAGCAGGACGACAGCTATCCGCTCTTCATCATTGCCGACCAGATCGAGGGACTGGCGGACGATGTCAGCGCAGCGGAGGGCAATGTCGAACTGCGCAAGGTCGATACGCTGATCTACGCCGACCGCCTGACCTATCACCCGCTTGAGGACGAGGTCGAGGCAACCGGCAATGTGCGCTTGCTGCAGGATGGTGCCGAGATCACCGGGCCGCACCTGAAAATGCGCATGGCTGAGCAGATCGGCTCGGCCGATCAGGTCACCTACCATATCGTGCGCGACGTGCCGAGCCGCTTTTATGCCTCGCAGCAGACAGTGGTCAGTGTGGCGAGTAGCAATGCCACTAATTCGGGCGCACCGATGATGATGAACGTGGCCAACAGTTACGGCTTGCCGACGCAACTGCCGCCGCCGCGCCTGTCCGAAGCCAACGGTTACGCCGAGCGTGTCGACTTCGAGGGCGAAAACCAGATGACCCTCTTCGACAATACCTATTCGACCTGCAAGCCGGGTAGCGCCGACTGGTATCTGAAAACATCGGAGACGCATCTCGATTACGACGACAGCGTGGGCACGGCCAAGAACGCCACGCTGTGGTTCGCCGGGGCGCCAATCCTGTACACCCCGCTGGCCAGCTTTCCGCTCAACAACCAGCGGCGCTCAGGCATCCTGCATCCGCGCTGGACCACCTCGACGCGTAGCGGTCTCGATTTCACGGTGCCCTATTACCTTAATCTGGCGCCCAACTATGACCTGACCCTGGCGCCGCGCTTCCTGTCGAAGCGGGGCTTCCAGCTGGGAGCTGATGCGCGTTATGCCAGCCATCACTACGATGGCCAGGCACGTGTCGAATACATGCCGGACGACGAGATGTTCGGGCGCAGCCGCTATGCCTACCGGCTGGATCATCGGCAAAACCTGGGGCGCGGTTTCTCGACGACGATCAACTGGAACGGCGTTTCCGACGATTATTACTGGCAGGATCTGACCTCGCGCCTGCTGCAGACCTCGCAGGTGCAGTTGCCACGGCAGGTCGTGCTGGGTTACACGCCGGCCCCCTGGCTGCAGACCAGCATGCAGGTCCTGCGCTACCAGACCTTGCAGATCGATCCGAACAACCCGATTTCCCGCCCCTACTTCCTCGAGCCGCAGCTGAACATGCTGGCCTACAAGCCGAACGTGTTCAAGATGGATGTCTCGGCCATCGGCCAGTTCTCGCGCTTCACCCATGTCGATGCGGCCAGGGTGCAGGGTGACCGCATGGTGCTTTACCCGCAGTTGTCGCTGCCCATCGTGCATCCGGCCTTCCAGATCACGCCCAAGGTCGGCCTGCACCTGAGCAAGTATTCGCTCGATGAACAGGCTTCCGGCCTGCCCAACACCTTCAGCCGGGCGCTGCCCACCTTCTCGCTGGACTCGACCGTAGTTTTCGAGCGCGAGGGCAACTGGTTCGGCAAGGACTACATCCAGACCCTGGAGCCGCGCCTCTACTACGTCAACATCCCGTACAAGGACCAGAGCAACATCCCCTTGTTCGATACCGGCCTGTCGGACTTCAACTTTGCCCAGATCTTCTCGGAAAACCGCTATAGCGGTTATGACCGCATCAATGATGCCAACCAGCTGACGGCCGCTGTGACGACGCGTTTGCTTGATGGCACGACCGGCGTCGAGCGCTTCA
>RRZT010831144.1_pt1 | contig 10176 bp, 6 predicted proteins | sample 2165551 | NCBI WGS metagenome assembly RRZT01 (sample SAMN10456910, study PRJNA506462) | wastewater metagenome | biome: wastewater; feature: sludge; material: wastewater sludge; isolation source: wastewater sludge with Escherichia coli K12::gfp cells carrying plasmid... | place: USA: Moscow, Idaho ...
ACGGGCGATGCCGACCCACGGATCTTCGCCAAGCTGCTTGAGGCCGAGCGAAACGCGGTTCTTGTCCTGGTCGAACTTGAGGATCTTGGCTTGCACTTCGTCGCCGACGGCCAGCACTTCTGACGGGTGACGGACACGGCGCCAGGCCAGGTCGGTGATGTGCAGCAGGCCGTCGATACCGCCGAGGTCGACGAATGCGCCGTAGTCGGTGATGTTCTTGACGATGCCCTTGACGATGCTGCCTTCCTTGAGGTTGGCGAGCAGCGCTTCGCGCTCTTCACCAACGCTGGCTTCAAGGACGGCACGGCGTGAAACGACGACGTTGTTGCGCTTGCGGTCGAGCTTGATGACCTTGAATTCGAAGGTCTTGCCTTCGTACGGCGTGGTGTCCTTGACCGGACGCATGTCGACGAGCGAACCCGGGAGGAAGGCGCGCACGCTGTTGGCCATGACGGTGAGACCGCCCTTGACCTTGCCGGTGATCGTACCGGTAACCAGCGTACCCTGATTCAGGGCTTCTTCCAGGTAGTTCCAGGCAGCGACGCGCTTGGCGCGCTCGCGCGAGAGGCGCGTTTCGCCGAAACCGTTTTCGAGTTGCTCGATGGCGACCTGAACGAAATCGCCAACCTTGACTTCGATTTCGCCCTGATCGTTCAGGAATTCTTCACGTTCGATATAGCTTTCGGACTTCAGTCCGGCGTTAACGACCACGAAATTCTGGTCGATACGTACAACTTCTGCGGTAATGACTTCGCCCTGACGCATTTCTTGGCGCGTGAGGCTGGCTTCGAAGAGATCGGCAAAGCTTTCTTGCATGGTGGGATTAGCTGACATATGAGAGGGACCTGACCGCATGGATGCGGGTTAAGTTAAAACTCGTTACACGCCACACCTGCCATCGATAACCAGGACGGTTACGCGCCGCGCCCTGACCGGGACGGCGCCGACATTGCCGGCGGTAACACCTTTTTGGCGAACGGCACATGCCGCGTCGCCTTTACTACCTGCTTGCTGCTTACTTACTGCGCCACGACAAGACCTGAGCCACGGCTTGTTCGATCGTCAGATTCGTCGTATCGAGCAATTCGGCGTCTTCATTTTGCTTGAGCGGGGCTACACTCCGTTGACTATCGCGCGCGTCGCGTTCCCGCAAATCCAGCAAAAGAGGCTGGATACTAGCAGCGATTCCTTTCTCGATCAACTGCTTATAGCGTCTCTCCGCCCTGATCTCGACGCTCGCGGTGAGGAAGACTTTGGTCTGCGCATCAGGGAAAACCACCGACGCCATGTCGCGCCCATCGGCGACCAATCCGGGCGCCTGACGAAACAGCCGCTGGCGGAAAAGCAGCGCGGCGCGTACCGCGGGCAACGCAGCGACCTTCGAGGCGCCGACGGAAATATCCTCCTGTCGAATGGCGTCACCGACGTCTTCACCGGCAAGGAAAACCGAGTTCTCACCAAAGACGACATCGAGCCCCGCGGCGATCGCCGCAACGCCCGCCTCGTCATCCCAGGCAACACCGGCACGCCGCGCTGCCACGGCTGTCAATCGATACAGCGCGCCGGAATCGAGGTAGTGCCAGCCGAGTGCCGCCGCGACTCGCGCGGCAACCGTCCCCTTGCCCGAGGCCGACGGGCCGTCGATGGCGATCACGGGAACCGGCCGGGTGACGGTGACGAAGAGTGCAAAGTAGTTCGGGAAGGTCTTGGCGACACATGCCGGATCGTTGATGCGCACGGTTGTCGCCAACGAGGCCAGCGAAAAGCACATCGCCATGCGATGGTCGTCGTAGGTATCGATGCCTTGCGGCGGCGTGGTGACTACTTTCGGCGGTGTGATGCGGATGAAGTCATCGCCCTCTTCGACCCGTGCGCCGAGCTTGCGCAGCTCGGTCGCCATCGCCGCGATGCGGTCGGTTTCCTTGACGCGCCAACTGGCGATGTTCGACAAGGTCGTCGTGCCTTCGGCGAACAGCGCGGCGGTGGCGAACGTCATCGCCGCGTCGGGGATGTGGTTGCAGTCGAGGTCGAGCGCACGCAATTTTCGGCCCGGCGGCGCCGACACCTCGATCCAGTTATCGCCCGACACAACGCGCGCGCCCATGCTTTCGAGCGCCTCGGCAAAACGCACATCGCCCTGGATCGAATCCCGGCCGACGCCTTCGACGCGCACCGGACCACCACCAATCGCACCCAGCGCGAGAAAGTACGAAGCCGACGAGGCATCACCCTCGACGTGAATGACGCGCGGCGAGTGATACTTGGCTCCGGCCGGCACGGTAAATCGCTGCCATCCATCCCTGACGACGTTCACGCCAAAGCGCGCCATGACCGCCAGGGTAATCTCGATGTACGGTCGCGAAATCAACTCGCCGACGACCTCAATGATTGTCTCGACGCCGGACAGCGGCGCGGCCATCAACAGCCCGGTGAGAAACTGGCTCGACACGTTGCCGCGCACATGCACCAGACCGCCTGACGGCTTCGATGCCGGACGGAGTTCCAGCGGGGGAAAGCCTTCTTTGCCGCCGTAGGCAACATCCGCACCCAATTCGCGCAACGCATCGACCAGATCGCCGATCGGCCGCTCATGCATGCGCGGCACGCCGGTCAGCGTGTAGCGACCGCCGGCCAACGCCAGCGCAGCGGTCAGCGAGCGAAATGCGGTCCCGGCGTTGCCGAGAAAGAGCTGTGCCTCTTTGACCGGGAAAACACCACTGGTGCCGTGGACGAGATAGACATTTCCGCCCTGCTCGTCGATACGAACACCCAGCGCTCGCAGCGCCTCGAGCATGCGCGCCGTGTCGTCCGATTCGAGCAGGTCGCGGACTTCAGTCGCGCCTTCGGCGAGCGCGGCGAGCAGCAGCACCCGGTTGGAAATGCTCTTCGAACCGGGCAAGCGCACCGTTCCCTTTGCCGACAGAACGTGCGGCAGATCAATGAATTCTTTGGCCATGCGGATTTCGTCTAGTTGCCCGCCCAGTCGCGACGCGCCGTGCGGGCGATATCAAAGGTTTTCTCCAGTGCCGCGCCATCGCCGCGCTGGAGGATGTCGTGCAGTTCATCGAGCTGCGAGCGATAGCAATCGAGCTCCTTGAGCAAAGCGGCACGATTCGCCAGACAGATGTCGCGCCACATTTCCGGATGACTCGCGGCGATGCGCGTGAAATCGCGGAAGCCGCTGGCCGCGAAGCTGAACAGCAGGTCGCGATTGTCGCGCAGCGCCAGTTCATGCACGAGTGCGAAAGACAACAGGTGCGGCAGATGACTGACCGCGGCGAAGATCCGGTCGTGCTCTTCAGGCTGCAGTTCGTGAATGAGCGCCCCGCACCACTCCCAGGCGGAACGGACGCGCGCGACATTGAGCACCGGGTTCTCGGACAGCGGCGTCAGGACAACCTTTTTTTCGCGGTAGAGATCGGCGCGCGCCGCGGCCGCCCCGCTGTTCTCGGCGCCGGCAATCGGATGCGCCGGAACGAACTGACCGACGCGCTCGCCAAAGGCGCCGCGCGCGACGGCGGCGACGTCCGACTTGGTGCTGCCGCCGTCGGTGACAACGGTTTCCGGCCCGAGATAAGGCGCGATGCGCGCCATGATTTCGGGCATCTGGCCGACCGGCGTGGCGATCAGGACCAGATCGGCATCCGCGACCTCCTGGCCGGCGTTGGCCCCGACGCGATCGATGATCCCGAGATCGAGCGCTTGCGTCAGCGTCCCCAGACTCCGGCCGAAGCCGACAACTTCCTCGACCTGTTCGGCCGCTTTCAGCGCCAGCGCAAACGAGCCGCCAATCAGCCCGACACCGAAGACGACGACCTTGCCGAACTCCGGACTGGCGTCCATTACTGCGCCAATTCCAGCGCCTCGAGGAAGCGTGCGTTTTCATTCTCGCTGCCGATCGTCACGCGCAGCCATTCAGGCATCCCGTAACCGGCGACCGGACGAACGATGACGCCTTGCTTGAGCAGTTTCTGATTGAGCGCAGCGGCGTCACCTGCCTTGAAGGCGAGGAAGTTCCCGCTCGATGGAATGTGCGCATAGCCAAGCCGCTTGAGCCCGGCGACGATCTGCTCCATTCCGGCGCGGTTGAGCGCATAGCTGCGGGCGACGAATTCTTCGTCGCCGAGTGCAGCGGCCGCCGCGGCGATGGCCAGATTGTTGCAATTGAACGGTTGGCGCACGCGGTTCATCAGGTCCGCCACCTCGGCCGACGCCATGGCGTAGCCGACACGCAATCCGGCGAGGCCGTAGATCTTGGAAAACGTCCGCGTGATGACGAGGTTCGGGAATTCGGCCAGCCACTCCGCCGTATCGACGCGCTCGGACGGCGGAATGTACTCGTTGTAGGCTTCGTCGATCACAACGACGACGTCGGCCGGAACAGCGGCGACAAAAGCTCTCAGCTGCTCGTAGGGCAGGAAGGTGCCGGTCGGATTGTTCGGGTTGGCGATCCAGACCAGGCGCGTATCCGGGCGAATCGCGCGCAGCATGGCGTCCAGATCGTGACCGAAATCCCTGGCCGGCACACAGACCGGCTCACCGCCCGCGGACAACGTGGCCAGGGGATACACGGCAAAGGCGTGCTGCGCATACACCGCCGAGCGCCCCTGCGCGAGAAAGACGCGCGCGATCAGGTCAAGCACGTCGTTTGAACCGTTGCCGAGCACGAAGCGCTCCATGCCCAGCCCGGTGCGGTCGGCGAGCGCCGATTTCAGCTCGTAGTCGTCCGGATAGCGCTCGAGCGAGGCAATGGCCTTTTCGACGGCGATGCGGGCCTTCGGACTCATGCCGAGCGGATTTTCGTTGGACGCGAGCTTGATGATCCGCTCCGTCGGGATACCCAGTTCGCGCGACAACTGCGTGATCGGCTTGCCCGGAAGATACGGTGAAATGGCACGAATATTCGGCAGAGATTGATCCCAAAGCGTCATGTGCAGTCCTTGTGAAAAATGTTGCAGAAATCCTTGAACGCGCGCCTCGGGCGAGTTCAATAGACAGCGATCGGGTACGAACCGAGGACTTTCAGATAGGCCGCGCGCTGCGAGAGCTCCGCCAGCGCCTTCGCCACCGGCGCATCGTTCTGATGCCCTTCGATATCGACGAAGAACACATACTCCCAGAGCGTATGCCGCGCCGGACGCGATTCGAGGCGGGTCATGGACACGCCGGCGTCCGAGAACGGCGCAAGAAGCGTTCCCAATGCGCCCGTCCGGTTGTGCGCCGACATGATCAGCGAGGTCTTGTCACGCCCTGAAACGCCGGCGTCCTGACGCCCGAGTACGACCCAGCGCGTCGTGTTGTTGGGTTCATCCTCGATGCTGTTCGCCAGTTTAGGCAGCTGGTAGCGCTCGGCAGCAGCCTCGCCGGCGATGGCCGCCGCCCCCTGTTCGGAGGCGGCAAACTGCGCGGCCTGCGCGTTGCTGCCCATCGAGATGCGCTGCGCGTTGGGCAGCGAGCGATTCAGCCATTCGTGGCACTGCGCCAGCGACTGCGCGTGAGAATAGACCTTGGTGATCTTGTCGAGCGAGGTTTCGTTGCTCAGGAGGTGCTGATGGATACGCAAGACAACTTCACCGCAGACCTTCAAGGGTGTCGTCATCAACAGATCCAGCGTGCGCCCGATGGCACCTTCGGTCGAGTTCTCGATCGGCACGACGGCGAAATCGGCATGACACGCCTCGACTTCCCGAAACACGTCGTCGATCGACTGCTGCGGCAGCAGGCGCGCAGCATGGCCGAAGTGCTTTGTCGCCGCGCTTTCCGAGAAGGTGCCCAGCGGCCCGAGAAAGGCCACACCGAGCGGCTGCTCAAGCGACAGACAGGCCGACATCACCTCGCGGAAGAACCAGGTCACACTGTCGCCGGACAGCGGTCCCGGATTGATCTCCTGAATCCGGCGCAGCACCTGCGCCTCGCGCTCGGGCCGGTAGATGAACCCCGCGTCGCCGTGCTGCATCTTGATCTGCCCGACGCGCTGCGCACATTGCGCCCGACGGTTCAGCAAGTCGAGCAGTTGCGCATCGATGGCGTCGATCTCGGCGCGCACCACCGTCAATTTGTCTTGCAGATCATCATTCATATTCGTACCCGGAAGAACGTCAGCATTCGTTGTTGATGGACGCGGTTACTCCTGGTCCTGCCCTTCTGCCGGTTCAACAGGCGCATCGCCGTTCGCGTCCGGCTCGTCTTCAGTCTCGACGACCTTTTCCAGGCCGGCGAGCTTCTCGCCTTCGTCAAGCGCGATCAGCGTCACGCCCTGCGTCGCGCGGCCGAGTTCGCGGATCTCGTGCACGCGGGTACGGATCAGCACGCCGCCGGTCGTGATCAGCATGATCTCGTCCTCATCCTGCACCAGACGGGCCGCAACCACCTTGCCGTTGCGTTCGCTCGCCGCGATGGCGATAACCCCTTGCGTGCCGCGACCGGAATGGCGGAAATCGGCGAGAACGGTACGCTTGCCATAGCCGTTTTCGGTGGCGATCAGCACCGTTTCCTGATGATTCGCGGCGACCAGCAGCGACAACACCTGTTGCCCTTCGCCGAGCTTCATGCCGCGCACGCCGCGCGCCGTCCGTCCCATCGGGCGCACGTCTTCTTCGTCGAACCAGACCGCCTTGCCTGCATCGGAAACGAGGACGATGTCCTGCGTGCCGCTCGTGATTTCCGCGCCGATCAGGTAGTCGCCTTCATCCAGCGCCACGGCGATGATGCCGGCCTTGCGCGGGTTGGAGAAGTCGGAGAGCGGCGTCTTCTTGACCGTGCCCTGCGCCGTGCACATGAAGATGAACTGATCGTCGGAAAACTCCTTGATCGACAGAATGGCGTTGACCTTCTCGCCGTCTTCGAGCGGGAACATATTGACGATGGGCTTGCCGCGACCGGTTCGCGTGCCTTGCGGCACTTCGTAGACCTTGAGCCAGTAGACGCGACCACGGTTCGAGAAACAGAGAATCGTGTCGTGCGTGTTGGCAATGAACAGGTAATCGACGAAATCGTCTTCCTTGACCGCCGCCGCCTGCTTGCCGCGCCCGCCGCGCCGCTGCGCGCGGTAGTCGGCCAGCGGCTGCGACTTGACGTAGCCGCTGTGCGACAGCGTCACCACCATGTCCTGCGGCGTGATGAAGTCTTCGATCCCGAGATCCTGCGTATTGAATTCAATCTCGGACCGACGCTTGTCGCCGAACTGGGCACGAATCGCTGTCAGTTCTTCGACGATGATCTGGCTGATCCGCTCCGGCCGCGCCAGGATGTCCATGAGGTCGGCGATTTTCTCGAGCAGCTCGGCAAAATCCGCAACGATCTTGTCGCGCTCCAGACCTGTCAGGCGCTGCAGGCGCAATTCAAGAATCGCCTGCGCCTGAGCTTCCGAGAGTAAATAGCCGCTCCTCGACAAGCCGTATTCCAGCGCCAAGCCTTCCGGACGCGTCGCATCGAGGCTGGCGCGCTGCAGCATTTCGGCGACCGTGGCCGACGTCCAGAGGCGCGACATCAGACCACGCCTTGCGTCGGAAGGCGTGGGAGACGCTTTGATCAGCGCGATGATCTCGTCGACGTTGTCGAGCGCGACCGCCAGGCCTTCCTGGATATGCGCGCGCTCACGCGCCTTGCGTAGCTCGAAGACGGTACGCCGGGTAATGACCTCGCGCCGATGCGCAAGGAAGCAATCGAGCATCTGCTTGAGATTGAGCAGGCGCGGCTGACCATCGACGAGCGCCACCATGTTCATGCCGAACGTATCCTGCAGCTGCGTCTGTTTGTAGAGACAGTTGAGCACGACCTCGGGCACCTCGCCGCGCTTGAGTTCGATGACCACGCGCATGCCGGACTTGTCGGACTCGTCGCGCAAATCCGAAACACCCTCGATCCGCTTGTCGTTGACCAGCTCACTGATCTTCTCGAGCAGGGAACGCTTGTTCACCTGGTACGGCAACTCATCGACGATGATCGCCTGGCGATCGTTGCTGCCCTTGATGTCTTCAAAGTGCGTCTTGGCGCGCATGACCACGCGCCCGCGCCCGGTGCGGTAGCCTTCACGCGCGCCGGTCACGCCGTAGATGATCGCCGCCGTCGGGAAATCCGGCGCCGGAATGATGTCGATCAACTCGTCGATGGTCATCTCTGGACTGGCCAGCAGCGCCAGACAGGCGTCGACCACTTCATTCAGATTGTGCGGAGGAATGTTCGTCGCCATGCCGACGGCAATACCCGACGAGCCATTGATCAGCAGATTGGGAATGCGCGCCGGCATGATCAACGGTTCTTGTTCCGAACCGTCGTAGTTCGGCCCGAAATCGACCGTCTCCTTGTCGATATCGGCCAGCAACTCGTGACCGATGCGCGCCATGCGCACTTCCGTGTAACGCATCGCCGCCGCACTGTCGCCGTCGACCGAACCGAAATTCCCCTGCCCGTCGCACAGCATGTAGCGCAACGAGAAATCCTGCGCCATGCGGACGATCGTGTCATAAACGGCCTTATCACCGTGCGGGTGATATTTACCGATCACATCGCCAACGATACGCGCCGACTTTTTGTACGGCTTGTTCCAATCGTTGCCAAGCTCATGCATGGCAAACAACACTCGACGATGAACCGGCTTCAGACCATCCCGCGCATCGGGCAAGGCACGCCCGACGATTACGCTCATCGCGTAATCAAGGTATGAGCGGCGCATTTCGTCTTCAAGACTGATGGGCAGTGTTTCTTTTGCGAAGGTTTCCACAGCGCGGTCCATTTCTATTGGAAGTATCCCGACAAGACCAGACTTCAACGTCCGTTGTCATCTTTGCCAAACCCGGCATTCTATCACGCCCCTCACCGGCCCTTTCCGAAACCACAGACCCGTTCGCAGCTCCGCCGCATGAAGCCCCTTGCCGAGGAACGCGGCATTGCGTTCACCACGCTCACATACCGCGCGCCTTGAAATTTGCAAACGCAAGCAGTCCAACTGACCGAACCCCACTTGATCACTCGCAAAAAAACACGTCGCACCACCAGAATGAGCATTGCCTGTTGCATTTTTGCAACACAACAAACCGAGCGGCGCTCGCGCACCTGCTCCACGCCCCCTGGGCAAGTCACAACACAATTCGAGGCCCCATCGGCCAAGAAACACCCCTAGAACACGACCGGCAGCACGGCCCAGCGCACTTTTTCTTCAATAACTGCGGGATTCTGCACGCTTCTCCGGCCGATCTCGAAGCGCAAACCGGGTATTCGGCAACAGCCGGGGTAGGCGCCCAGGTTCAGGTTGTAAAAAAACGTCTGAACGTGCCTGTTTAAGGCTTGCAGACAAAGAAATTGAGTTGATAATTCGCGTGGCTTTATGGCAGAATCAATTTCGTCCGCGCAGCCATTGAAGTGTTTGCTCTTATCACGAAGGCGTAACTGGCCATGCGAACGGAATACCGCAGGCTTTAACTAACGAGGAAATCCAGATGAAAAAAACAGCAAAGCATTCTATCGTGGCCATCCTGGCCGCCACCTTGGGCCTGTGTGCATCGCTGGCCCATGCCCAGACAACCAATAGCGTTTACGTAATCGACGGTCGCGGCCAGGTCGCAACCGACCCGTACGGCCTCTGCTGGCGGACTGGCTTCTGGACCCCGGCCGCTGCGGCGACCGACCCGAACGGTTGCAAGTGCGACAAGGACCTGATCCCGAAGGAAGTTTGCGAGCCGAAGACTGCCGCTCCTGCTGCCAAAGCTGCAGCGACGAAGCCGGCCGGTGAAAAGGTGACAGTTGCTGCTGACGCGCTGTTCGATTTCAACAAGTCGACACTGCGTCCGGAAGGCAAGCAGAAGCTGGACGAAGTCGCCGCCAAGGCTGACAAGCTCGTTCTGGAAGTCGTTATCGCCGTTGGTCACGCCGACCGCATCGGTAGCGCCGCCTACAACCAGAAGCTCTCGGAAAAGCGCGCCGCTTCGGTCAAGGACTATCTGGTCAGTAAGGGCATCCCGGCTAACCGCGTCTACACCGAAGGCAAGGGCAGCAGTCAGCCGGTCACCAAGCCTGGCCAGTGCAAAGGCCCGAAGAGCGCGAAGGTTATTTCTTGCTTGCAACCCGATCGTCGCGTTGATATCGAAATCATCGGTACCGCCAAGTAATTTTCTGATTGCTTGAGAAAAGCCCTGCCTAGGCAGGGCTTTTTTGTTTCTCCAATGGACCTTCGCAGAC
>RRZT011966823.1_pt1 | contig 10176 bp, 9 predicted proteins | sample 2165551 | NCBI WGS metagenome assembly RRZT01 (sample SAMN10456910, study PRJNA506462) | wastewater metagenome | biome: wastewater; feature: sludge; material: wastewater sludge; isolation source: wastewater sludge with Escherichia coli K12::gfp cells carrying plasmid... | place: USA: Moscow, Idaho ...
CGATTTGGTCTGTCGGTTCAATTTCATGATGTTGTGCGTACTATTTATAGCTTTGATGTGGCACGTCTGGTTGTTGATGGTGACGCGCCACATCTGGGCTTATTTAGAACTTAGCATTGACCTTCAACCAATATTGACGACCGGGTTCGTTGATTTTTTGCAAACTTGCGCCGCCATCGTCGTTGTAACTCTCTTTGTTGTTGATGAGTTCAGAATAGGTTCGATCAAAAACATTGTCCACACCTGCGGTTAAGACCATGTTTTTATTGATTTTCCAGCCTGCATTGAGTGAGAGCACCGCAAAGCCCGCTGATGCGCCGCTGTCTTGACCTGCGATGTTGCCTTGTCCCATGACGAAACGATTTTGCTTGGCAACCACACGCAGCAATGCTGAAGCAGAGAATTTACCGTTGTCATAACCCACCGTGGTTTTTGATTCTAAAGGCGGGGTTTGTGCCAAAGGTGTGCCGTTGGTGCTGTTTTTCCCCCAAGTGTACGCAAGGCTGGTGCCTGCTTTCCAACTCGGAGCAAAATTCCACATGGCTTCTACCTCGCCGCCCCAGCGTTTGGCATCAATATTGCGTGCAGTTGGCTGACCTGCAGGCACTGTGGTATCGACTAAAATGAAGTCATTGATTTTGCTGGCAAAAAGGGAGGTGCTCACTTGTAAGTTATCGCGTTTGTAAATCGCGCCCAAATCAAGTTGTTGATTGGTTTCTTTGTTGAGTTTAGCACTGCGATTACGTTCCCAATAGTCGGGTGCACGATCTGCCAAGCCTGCACCTGCATAGTAGGTCCAGTCGTTACGTTGATGTTCAAAACGGGCGAAGCCTGCGTTCAAGTTGTAGGTTTGCTTTTGCCAAGCAGTTCCATTCACGTTCGCAAAACCTGCGTAGCCTGTTTCATACTCTGCCTTGGTCTTATCACGGCGCAAGCCAGCAATCAAACGATTTTTATCCGACATTTGCCAAGTGGCTTCAGCATAAATACCGTAATTTTTGAAATATTGATCATTGATGCGAGGTTTGTTCAGATACATGGTGTTGGCAGTCAGTGCGTTACCACCCATACCACCGCGTGCGCTGTGCTGATCTTCCATCCAGTCCGCACCAATTTTTGCACGTGTAATCCCCCCACAAAAAAGCATCAGTTAAAAGTAGAAATTTCTCGTAAACTACTACAAGGAGAATTTCTATGAAGACCTCGAAATACAGCGACAGCCAAATACTGTCGATACTCAAACAAAACGAAAGTGGTATCAGTGTTCCAGAGCTATGTCGTGAGCACGGTATGAGCAGTGCTACGTTTTACAAATGGCGTGCCAAGTATGGTGGCATGGACGCATCTCTCATGAAGCGCATGAAAGAACTTGAAGACGAGAATCGCCGTTTAAAGAAAATGTATGCTGAAGAACGCCTCAAAGCAGAAATCCGACTGGAGGCATTAGAGGGAAAGTACTAACGCCATCTTGTAAGCGCGAGATGGCCCGCAAAGCCAAACAAATCAATGGCGTTAGCCAGCGTTTCATCTGCAAGGCGTTCAATATCAGTGCCACAGGCTATCGCTACGTCAGCAAGCGCGGCAGCGAGGACGAACTCATCGCTGACTGGCTCGTACGGCTGACCACGACACACAAACGTTGGGGCTTTGGCTTGTGCTTTCTGTATCTGCGCAATACCAAAGGCTACGGCTGGAACCACAAACGTGTGTACCGCATTTATCGGCAACTTGAACTGAACCTGCGCATTAAACCCAAACGGAGGATTAAACGTGACAAACCCGATGCACTACAAGTACCCATCAACCCCAATCAAGTTTGGTCAATGGACTTTATGAGCGATTCATTGGTAGATGGACGAACACTGCGCACGTTCAATGTTGTGGATGATTACAACCGCGAAGGCTTGGGTATAGAAGTGGATCTGTCATTGCCCAGCACACGGGTCATTCGCTCGCTTGAACACATCATCGAATGGCGAGGTAAGCCCGATGCTTTGCGTTGTGACAATGGTCCTGAATACATCAGCCAAGCGTTAATTGACTGGGCGAGTGAACGGCAGATTACTTTGATGTACACGCAGCCTGGCAAGCCAACGCAAAACGCTTATATTGAGCGATTCAATCGAACTGCAAGACACGAATGGCTTGATTTGCATTTATTTGAATCGGTTGAACACGCTCAAAACTTGGCGACTGAGTGGCTTTGGACTTACAATAATGTTCGACCTCACTCAGCCATTGGCGGTGTCCCGCCAAGACGGCTGACTGAGGCCGCTTATCCTCTACTTTTAAATGATGTGTGAAATGGGGGGATTACACACGTACCTGAGCGAAATCCAGTGTGGCTTCTAACTTGGCAGTGTCGGTTTCACGATCTGGGTTTTTTACTGAATATTGTCCAGCCATCATCGCAGTCTTATTTGCTAATGTGAAGTTGTCCATGACGTGATCGACATAACTGTGTCCGTATTGCGCTTTAATTTCGGACAACCAAGGGGTGATTTGGCGACGAGCCACCTTGACGTTCCAAGCATCGCGGTCAAATTTCACGCCGTCCATGCCGCGGTCGGCATATGCTGCTTCGCCGCGTGAACGGTCAAATCCCGCTTCAATCAGGGTTTTATCGTCGGGGGTGATGCCGATGCTTAGGTTTTGACTGTTGCGTGAGTAATTGGAGTGTACTTCTTTACCATCACCGTCTTTGTAGTTGTCAGCTTTGTTGCCAGCAGCATTCAAACGGACGTAGCCATATTTCCAAGTGCCGCTAACACCCAAATTGCCATCCAAGCGGTCTGCACTACCCACTGTGAAGCTGCCATTCCCATGTAAGCCGTATTGGTCTTCGTTGACATCGTGACGAATGAATTGCACTGAGCCCGCAACCAAACCAGGTCCTTGGGTCACTGACTGAGGTCCTTTGGTGATGATGACTTCATCGTAGTTGTCTGGATAAATGTATGAAGTGGGCGGATCCATGCGCATGCCACAACCGCCAAACAGTTGATGATCATCTGCCGTAATCGCCAAGCGTGAGCCGCCCAAACCACGGAACAATGGGTCACCATCAATGCCGCCTTTACGAATCACGGTCATATTGGGCACGGTTTTAAGCAATGATGCGCCATCGGGCGCAGGAATTGGCTGAACAGGTGCTTTGGGGTCAAGTTTGACGGTGTTGGGTTTGATGGTTGGTGTTGAGGTGACCACGACTTCTTCTAAGGTCGCTGTGCCTGTTGGCTCGGGTTCGGCTGCAAAAGCCATAGAAGACAATACGCCCAAAGTGAGGGCGACGATAGGACGCAAAGTCCAAACAGGTTGGTTTGAGTGGTGTTTCATTGTGTATGACTCCAAAGTGGTTCAATGTGTGTCCGCATCGCTCAACGTGCGCAGAATCAACGCGCTGTTTCAAAATTGTGCAAGCGGCGCAGACGTGAGGTTTCAACACATGTGCACAGGCACACCCGAAGGCGCAAAGGTGCACAGAGGTATTAAGACAATAGAAAAATTAAACGAATTGAGGAGAAACAACAGGAGGGGGTTGCGGTTGCGCAGGCGACCAATCGAATGCTGTGGGGAGTTGTACCGTTTTTTGAGCGGTGGTTATAATGGATTTAATTAAAGCAGTGCGTTCAAATGTTGCCACCACGGGTGGTGCACCCAAAACCACAGTGGCACATGCCTGACAAATGTCATTGTGGTGCAACATCACCCAGTCGCCATGATCATCGGTTTGTACAGCCACGTCTTGCAAGCCTTCTTCGGTACAGACTTGGACAAAATGGGTGCTGCTATTGGACAAAGTGTACCCTTGTGTCGCCTGAATCGAAATTACGCACACCAATACGGCCAACCACAAACGACCCCAACGGATTTGTTTGTGGCGCAACTGTTCAAGGTATTGATATAGGCGATGGGTCATACAATTGTTTTGTTAATTATTTCTGTTGCAACTGAAATTTGTCCACATTATACCCATAATTATGCTGTGGACATGTGTTTTTGCAGTTTTAGAAGTGTCTATTTGTTGTGTTTGTGCTACTGTTCAGTTGCTTTCCAATTTGATTGATTGAACCGATATGAACGGACTGATTCTTTCCAAAGACGCGCAAGTTTATTTGAATTTATCCCGCGCACAACAAACCAACTTCGCTGCCCATCATGCGTCCACAAGAGCGGAGGCGTTGCAATTATCAAACGATGCGCTGGCGCGCGTGGAGTGGCTACTTGCCGAGCCTGCATTGGCGGTCGAGGTGCTGGACAAGTTGCCGAATCTGCGCTGGCTGCAATCGACTTGGGCTGGGGTGGAAAAACTCTTCGCGCATCCTCGGCGGGATTATACGTTGACGAATATTCGCGGTGTATTCGCACCTTTGATGAGTGAGTATGTGCTCGCGCATATTTTGGCGCATGAGCGGCAATTGTTTGCGCATCGAGCCGCGCAAAAAAATCAAGTTTGGTTCAATGCCTCCTCAGGTGCGCAGGTTGGCACACTGCGTGGCAAAACCCTACTCATTCTCGGCGTGGGCAGCATTGGCGCAGGTTTGGCGCGCATGATGCGACCATTTGGTGTGCGCGTATTGGGTGTGGTTCAGGCAAAACGAGATGTCCCTGAGTGCGATGTGGTGGGGACGATGGCAGATGTGCCCGAATTTTTAGCGCAGTCCGATTATGTGGTCAATACTTTACCGAACACGCCTGCGACGCAAGACATCATCAACACAACCTTTCTACAGCAGATGAAAAGCACAGCCATCCTCATCAATGTCGGTCGTGGACAAGCGGTGGTGGAAAACGACTTGGCTCATGCTTTGAACACCCGTCAAATCGCAGGCGCGGTTTTGGATGTGTATCGCACCGAGCCACTATCGCCTGAACATATTTTTTGGCACACACCGAATTTAACCCTGACCTCGCACACCGCTGCGCCGAGTTTTCCTGCGGATATTTTCACGGTGTTTTGGGACAATTACCAACGCTTTCATGCGCAACAATCCCTACGTTGTGTCGTGGATTTTAATAAAGGATATTGATATGAGCTTTACCATCCGCCCCTTACAAAACACCGCCGATGAACACCAACAATGGCTCACATTGTGGCATGGCTATTTAATGTTTTATGAGTCAACGATTTCGCATGAAGTCGCTGCCCACAATTGGGCGAGTTTTCACAATCCCGACAGCCCGATTGATGCGATTGGCGCGTTTGATGCCGATGGTAATATGTTGGGTTTGGTGCAAACGGTGATTCATTTATCAACCTGGTCGGTCGCGCCGAGTTGTTATCTCAATGATTTGTATACGATACCCACCGCACGAGGGCAGGGTGTGGGTGGTGCGTTGATTGAAGCCGTATATGCGTTTGCCAAAGCCAAAGGCTGCACCAAAGTGCATTGGCTCACGCACGAGTCCAATGTGACAGGGCAGTCACTGTATAACCAGCTCGCGGTGAACGAGGGATTTATCCAGTACGTGCACGCGTTGTAAACCACCTGACACAAAAAACCCACTCTAATTGATAGAGTGGATTTTTTATTCGTGGTACAGCACACCATTTATGCGTCGGTATCAGGCACAAAAATCGGATAAATCGGTTCCCAATTGCGTTTTGCCAACTGTGCATCCATGACTTCGCGGGTGTGTGTTGCCACACCTGAACTGAACGCTGCTTCAGCGACCGCACGCGCGACCACATCGGTCACCTTTTCTAAATCACTGATGGGTGGGAAGACCGCACCTTGCTCTAAACGTTCGGGGGTCACTTGGGTTGAAAGTGCAATCGCCGCAGCGGTCATCATCTCTTGATTGATACTGCTCGCGCCTGCGGCAATCACACCCCAACCAATCCCAGGAAAGACAAAGGTGTTGTTGCCTTGACCGATGTGGTGGGTTTTGCCTTTCCACTCGACCGCATCAAATGGACTACCCGTTGCCACAATGGCACGGGCATCGCTCCAACAAATTGCGTCTTTGGGTAAAATTTCGGTTAAATCCGTTGGGTTGGACAGAGCAAAAACAATCGGACGTGGGGTGTTTTCCATCACCGCCTCAATGATGCGCTGGTTGAACGAGCCACCTTGACCCGACAGCCCCATCAATGCAGTGACTTTGGCGTTGCGCACCACGTCCATCATATTTGGATTTTCGCTGGCGTAACTCCAGCCCACCAATTTTTCACGATCGTGTGCAAAAATCATTTTGTACGGCTCTAAACCTTCGCGGTCACTCAAAATCAAACCACGCGAGTCGAGCACATAAATACGCTCTTTGGCTTGCTCTTGCGTTAATCCCAAGTGCATCAAACCATACATGATTTGCGAAGCCACGCCAATCCCACCCGCGCCCGCGCCGCTGACGAGGAATACTTGCTCGGTCAGGGTTTTGCCTTGTTGGGTGGCTGCCATCAAGCCACCCAACGCCATTGCGCCTGTGCCTTGGATGTCATCGTTAAAACTTGGGATGCTGTCGCGGTAACGCGCGAGCACATCAAATGCAGTCGATTTACTGAAGTCTTCCCACTGCAACATGGCTTCTGGGAAACGTTTTTTAAACGCGCTGACAAAGGCATCAATCATTTCGAAATACTTCGCGCCGCGTGTGCGCGGTTGACGCACGCCAAGGTAGAACGGATCTTCGAGGAGTTTTTTGTTGTTCGTGCCAAAATCGAGCAGCACAGGCAAGGTTTCAATTGGGCGTATGCCCGCCGCCAAAGAATACAGAGTTAATTTGCCCATACAAATCGCAATTCCGCCGAAACCTTGGTCGCCAATACCCAAAATACCTTCGGCATCGGTGACCACCGCCAATTTGGTCGTGCCTGCGTATGAGGACAAAATCGTATCCAAATCGCGGTAATTGGATTCGGTGACCACCAAGCCACGCGGTTCGCGGTAAATGTGTGAGAACTCTTGAATCGCTTCGCCCACGGTTGGCGTATAAACGATGGGCAGCATTTCCTCTAAATAACGTTTGACGAGGGCGTAGTATTGAATGCGGTTGTAGTCCTGCACTTCGCGCAGAAACACGTATTTTTCTAAATTGGTTTTACATGCCGAATACTGCTCGTACATGCGCACGATTTGTTCTTCGAGGGTTTCGATGCGTGGCGGCAAGCGTCCTTCAATGCCAAATGCGCGTCGCTCCTCCGCAGTGAATGCCGTGCCTTTGTTTAAAAACGGGTCTTTTAATAATTGTCGTCCCTGTGATTTAACACGAATAACCTCTGGCATTGCGCACTCCAAAAAATTTGTATTGTACTTGGTGCGATTCGTTCTTGCCAATTTTTAATGCTAAAAAACTTAAAAATTGATGAATATTTCACAAATTCATACGGTTTTCAGAGACTATTTTAATCGGTGTCGAGATTGCCAATTGTACTCAATCAGCCTACAATACCACGAATCCATAACGGTTTTTTCTGTAACGTCTAAAAAGGTGCAGGCCATGTTAAATACCACTTCGTTTGATGTCATTGTTATTGGCGCGGGACCTGCGGGATTGAGCCTTGCACGCTTGTTGGCGGAGACAACGCTTAAAATTGCCATTGTTGATCCCGCTCCAGCCAGCGTACTTAAAAACCCGCCCGCCGATGGGCGTGAAATTGCCTTGACCCATCAGTCCAAAGAATTGTTAGAGGCAATGGGTGCGTGGGATGCAGTGCCTGAAGGTGAAATTTTTAAACTGCGCTCAGCCAAAGTGGTCGATGGCACGTCGCCATTTGAGTTGCATTTTGCAACCCCCGAAACAGCGCGCGGCAAACCGACCGATACCTTGGGTTATTTGATTTCCAACCACCACATTCGCCAGTCGATTTACGCGCAAGTTGAACACCAACCGAATATCACGTGGTTCACCGAGCAAAAAGTGCAATCGGTCTATGGCAAACCTGAGGATGCAGGTGTGACCCTTTCCGATGGACAAAAACTCAACGCAAGATTGGTTGTGGCGGCGGACTCGCGTTTCTCGACCACGCGCCAACAAATGGGCATCCCCGTGGACATGCACGATTTTGGTCGCACCGTGATTACCTTTCGGATTGAGCACACCGCGAGCAACGACAACACCGCGTTTGAGTGTTTTCACTACGGGCGTACCTTGGCGATTTTGCCATTGACCGAACACTTATCCAGCGCGGTGATTACGATTGATACGCAGTTAGCGCATACCGTAGAGGATTTGGACGATGTGGCGCAGGCGCAAGACATTGCACAGCGCGTCAATGGACAACTGGGCGACGTGAAAGTGGTGAGCCAGCAGTATCGCTACCCGTTGGTCGGCACGCACGCGCGGCGTTTTTACAGCACGCGCTTTGCTTTGGTTGGTGATGCGGCGGTTGGGATGCACCCTGTGACCGCGCATGGCTTTAATCTGGGTTTAAACAGCACGATGATTTTGAGCGATTTGATTAAATCAGCCGTGCGTCAAAACCGCGACATTGGTGCGCCGACATTGCTCCAGCAATATGATCGCAAACATCAATTGAAAACCCGTCCGATTTACCACGGCACCAATTTTGTGGTCAAATTATTCACCAACGAAACTCCGCCCGCGAAGTTATTGCGTACCGCAATTATCCGTGCTTCGAACATGCTGTCACCTGTGAAAAAATTAATCAGCCATCAGTTGACGGGTTGATGGGCAGTGATTTGAAGCCGCAAGACAATCGATAGGCAAAACATTGTTATAATCGGCAGGTAAATATTTTAGCGAGGTAATCCATGGATTTTTTAACAACGCTGTTGCTGCTGGTGGTGCTCTTGGCGATGCTTGCCGTGGGTTTTTTGTGGTGGAAATTGAAAAACACGGGCTCAGCCAAGCAAGTGGAAATTCACTCGAGCATTGAAAAACTCAAAGCGATTGGCGAACTCTCGGTATTCAAAGCCGTGACCAAAGAAATCGTCACCCAGTTTGACCATGACTGGGGCGACTTTGGTAAAAAATGGCTCGGTTGGTTGTATTCGAGTAAAAAAATGGCGATGATTTTTGAATTCGAAATCGATTTTCGCTACGACTTGCGCAAGAGTGATTTTGAAGTCATCAATCAAGCCAATGGTGCGTATGTCGTTAAAATGCCGCCGTGTTTTCACGAAGTGCACATTCGCAGTATTTCGTTTTACGATGAACAGGGCAGTAAACTCATGCCGTGGTTGTTGCCCGATACGCTCAATGGCTTGTTTGGCAAAGGTTTTGGCGAAGAGGAAAAAAATCAAATGGTCGCCATGGCGCGCGCCCATGCCGAGGGTCAAGCATTGCGCTTGATTTCGGGGCTGACTTCAGAAGTTGAAGAATCCGCCAAAGTTACGCTCACCTCAGTGGCCAAAGCATTTGGTGCGCAGAGCATACGTTTTGAGTTTGCCAAACCGACAGGTCAGGTGGATGTGCAAATGGATAAAGCGGTGGCTTAACGCGTTCATATATGATGCGGTCATGCAAAAAACGGTGGAACTATGCGCCCACCGTTTTTTATTTTTGAATTTTAATTTATTGTGTGGGGTCGCGGTGCATCCAACGAATTGCGTCAATTGCTTTTAAAATTTCATCTGAAAGCGTCACATCATACGCGTCCACGCACTCGTCCAATTGTGTGATGGAGGTCACACCAATAATCGTACTGGCGACTTGCCATTTTTGGTAACAAAACGCCAGCGCAAGTTGTGTTGGGGTTAAATCATGCTCACGCGCCAGTTGGTTGTATAACTTTGCGGTCTCTAATGCTTCGGCGCGTCCCCAGCGTTGTTTGCGCATCGAGGCAAATTTTTTCAAACGCGCCTCATCGGGCGCGCTCGCGCCCATCAAACCATCGGCATCGTATTTACCCGTCAGCAGCCCAAACGCCAAAGGCGAGTACGCCAGCAGCGACACATCCAACATGTGCATCATTTCATCCAAGCCGTTTTCATCCGAGCGATTCAACAGCGAGTAGGCGTTTTGTACGGTGGCAACGCGCGGTAAATTGTGTTGCTCGGACAGACGCACGAACTCGTGCACGCCAAACGGCGTTTCATTCGACAGTCCCACGGCTTTGACTTTGCCTGCTTGCACAAGTTGACCGAGCGCGGCAAGTTGCTCGTGGATTTTGTCGGCAACCTGCGTAGCGGATTCGTGTGGTTGAAAATACAAACCACCAAACATCGGTGTGGCGCGGGTCGGCCAGTGGATTTGGTACAGGTCAATCACATC
>RRZT010840719.1_pt1 | contig 10175 bp, 10 predicted proteins | sample 2165551 | NCBI WGS metagenome assembly RRZT01 (sample SAMN10456910, study PRJNA506462) | wastewater metagenome | biome: wastewater; feature: sludge; material: wastewater sludge; isolation source: wastewater sludge with Escherichia coli K12::gfp cells carrying plasmid... | place: USA: Moscow, Idaho...
CAATTCCCAGCTCGGGTCAAGCGGATGGCGCACGGTCAGCCCGGCCTCGGAGCCCAGCTGCGGCGCGGACTCGACCGCGTCCCCGGTGGAGCCGTGCCGCCGGCCCTTCTCGACGAAGGGCGCGATGTCGGGGCGGGTCGTATAGACCTCGATCCCGTCAAAGCCTTCGGGCGCGCCGACCGTGGCAAAGCGGAATTGCAGCCCGCGCGACTTGCCGATCCAGTTGGCCTGCATCAGCCGCACCTTGTCGGGCCAGCCGGTCAAACCGTCCAGCGCGCTCAGCAATTCCTCGGAATAGTCCGAGATGCGAAAGAACCATTGCGTCAGCTCGCGCCGCTCGACCAGCGCACCGGACCGCCAGCCGCGCCCGTCCTCGACCTGTTCATTGGCCAGCACGGTCATGTCGACCGGGTCCCAGTTCACCTGCGCCGATTTGCGGGTGATGAGGCCCGCGTCGAGGAAATCCAGAAACAGCGCCTGCTGCTGGGCGACATAGTCGTCGTCGCAGGTGGCGAATTCGCGGGTCCAGTCGATGGACAGGCCCAGGGGCTTCAGCTGACCCCGCATGGTGGCGATATTGGCATAGGTCCATTCGCGGGGATGGCCGCCCTGTTCCATCGCGGCGTTTTCGGCCGGCATCCCGAAGGCGTCCCAGCCCATCGGATGCAGCACGCTGAACCCCTGCGCGCGTTTGAAGCGCGCGACCACGTCGCCCATCGTATAGTTGCGCACATGCCCCATATGGATGCGCCCCGAAGGATAGGGGAACATCTCAAGGACGTAATATTTGGGGCGTTCGTCCCGGATGGCGCGGAACGTCCCGGCATCGTTCCATGCCTTTTGCCAGCGCGGCTCGCTGTTTGCGGGATCATAGGGCATGGAAACCTCCGGGCGTCAGATTGCCCGCAGGGTTTAGCCGTTGCGCCGGGACAGGTCCAGCGGTGTCAGAGGTTCTTGTCCTGCACCCGCAGCTGGCGGGCGCGGGTCAGAATCGCGTCCTCGACCGCGCGGACGGTATCGGGGGCGACCGGGCTGCCGCCGGCGCCCTGCAAGGACACTTTCAGCGCGCGGGCGTCCAGCGAGGGATCGCTGACCTTGACGGTGGCGCGATACGAGCGGCCGCCGCCGGGGGGCGTGCCATAGCCGGTGACGATCAGGCCGGTAAAGGGATCGACGGACTGAATCGGCAGGAAGTTCAGCACCTCAAGGCTGGCGTTCCACAGATAGCGGTTGACCGCCACGGTGTCGTTCGGGTCGCGGCGATTCGAGAACAGGTCCCACAGCGTCGATTGCTGACGCTGTTGGGTGGCCGCCGTCTGTTGCTGGCCGCCACCGCCGCCGCTGCCAAAGCCGGCCGAGCCTGCCGATCCCGAGCCGCCGCCGGAACATGCGGCAAGCCCCGCGGAAAGAAGCAGGGCGGCGGTCAGCCTTGCGGCGCGTCTGGTCATCTGGTGTCCCCCGGGATCGTCCTTCAGCGACCCATAGCGTAATTCTGCCCCTTGCGACAAGAGAGGCCGCGCCGGCAGTGCCCGATCCGCCGGCGCGCCTATAAGATGCTCGCGCGCGTAGGGCGGAAAACGGGCGTGCAGGTTTGGAAAAATCCGGCCCGGACCCTATGACGCCGCCGTGCAATCGGGTGTGGCTGATGTGCATCACAGAAATGTGGAATGGGGCTAAGTGGATGCGATTCCGTTGCAATGCGGGGGTGAAAGCGCGACATACGGCTCATACCCCAACCCGGAGTGCCCGGATGGGGCACACGAGAGAGACAAGAGGGAAAACCATGAAAAAGGTTCTTTTCGCGACCAGCGCCCTGGTTCTGTCGGCTGGCTTCGCTTCCGCTGAAGTCGCGCTGTCGGGCGACGGCCGCATGGGTATGATCTATGACGGCAACGACGTTCAGTTCTCGAGCCGTGCCCGCGTGAAATTCACCCTGACCGGTGAATCGGATGCCGGCCTGTCGTTCGGCGCTGCTTTCCGCGTCGACCAAGAGAACTACAACGGCAACGAATACCGTTCGGCCGCTCGCGGTTCGGCTGGCGCCATCTGGATTTCGGGCACCTACGGCAAACTGTCGATGGGTGACGTTGTTTCGGCCGCTGAACAAGCGATCGGCGACCTGTACGAAGTCGGCTACACCGATGGTTCGTTCGCTGGCGACGTCGAAGAAATCGCCTACCTGACCGCTGATGGTGTGAACATCAACCAGGGTCCGAACATCCTGTACGAATACACCATCAACAACATCTCGCTGTACGCGTCGGCTTCGGACGGTTCGGACACCGATTGGTTCACCACCGTCGGCGACGACGTTGATGACGAACTGGACGCCGAGTCGGATCAGGTTGCATGGTCGCTGGCCGGCAAATACGAAGCCGAAACCTGGTGGGTCGGTCTGGCTTACTCGAAGCACGACGAAGCCAAAGAAATCGTGCTGGGTGCTGAAGCCAAGTTCAACCAGTTCTCGGTCAAAGGCATCTATGCCGACTACAAAAACCGTGGCAACATCGACATCGGTGGCAGCAACTGGAGCGACGAAGTCGCCGAGCTGAACAACGCGGCCAACGGCTACGAAATGGACAAGACCCTCGGTCTGTCGGCTGCTTACCAGCTTGACGCCGTCCTGATCGAAGGCTTCTGGCGCCGTGACGAGTTCAAAACCGACGTTGCTGCCGTTGAAGACAAAGACTTCGACAGCTTCGGCATCGGCGCTGAATACGACCTGGGCGGCGGCGCTGTCCTGGCCGGCGGTATCGTCGACACCGACTACCTGAACGACACCGTTGTCGACGCAGGTATCAAGTTCAAGTTCTGATCCTGACGGATCCGAATTTCGGAACAAGAAAGAGCGGGCCTTGCGCCCGCTCTTTTCTTTTGGGAATCATGGCGCATGGGACTGGATCAGATCAGAAAGCGGATTGCCGCGGCCGAAGCCTTGGCCGGACGTGCGCCGGGTGATGTCACGCTGATCGCGGTCAGCAAGGTACAGCCGCCCGCCCGGGTCGAGGCGGTTCTTGCCGCCGGTCAGCGCGTTTTCGGCGAAAACTATGTGCAGGAGGCGGCCGGTAAATGGCCGGCATGGCGCGAGGCCTTTGCCGGGGTCGACCTGCATATGATCGGCCCGCTGCAAAGCAACAAGCTGAAGCTGGCGCTGGATCTCTTTGACGCCATTCACACGCTGGACCGGCCCTCGCTGGCGCAAAAGCTGGCGCGGGCGGTGCAGGCGCGGGGCGCATCGCCACAGCTGTTCGTACAGGTCAATACCGGGGCCGAACCGCAAAAGGCCGGGATCCTGCCCGATGATGCCGATGGCTTCATCGCGGAATGCCGGGGGCTGGATCTGCCGCTGGTGGGGCTGATGTGCATCCCGCCCGAGGATCAGGACCCGGTCCCGCATTTTCGCGAATTGCGCGGCATTGCCGCTCGCAACGGTCTGCGCGGTCTGTCCATGGGGATGAGCGCGGATTTCGAGCGGGCGATCGCCGAAGGCGCGACCCATATCCGTGTCGGCAGCGCCATTTTTGGCGCGCGGGATTATGGCTAGCGCCAGCCGGATCGCGGCTCGCATGACCGGCCTTCCGCGGCATGTCTGATCGGATCACCCGCAACCATCGCGATGGCGCCACGCGTTCAAGCGCGGTGTTTTCGCGCTGTGGGCTTTACCGTTATGCGTTGACCCGGAACTGGGGCGAGGCGGGTCTGCGGGGCAGGCGGGTCTGTTTCGTGATGCTGAACCCCTCGACCGCCGATCACCGGAGGAATGATCCGACCATCGCGCGTTGTGAAAGCCGGGCCGCCGATCTTGGGGCGACGGCCTATCGGATCGTCAATCTGTTTGCGCTGCGCGCCACCTATCCGCAAGAGCTGCGGCTGGCCGCCGATCCGGTCGGCCCGGAAAACGACGCGGCCATCCGGCGCGCCGCCCGCTGGGCCGATCTGGTGATCTGTGCCTGGGGCATGCATGGCGCGATGGGGGATCGCGCCGCCGTGGTCGAGCGGATGCTGCGCGGCTGTGGCCTGCGGCTCTACCACCTCGGGTTGACGAAATCCGGCGCGCCGCGACACCCGCTTTATCTGAAGCGTTCATTAAAATTGAATCTTTGGGATTAACTGCTTATTAACATAACAGATGCGGGCCTTTGGGTGCGCTGGTATTGTTATCGTTATGGTTGCATGATTCGAACGAGTGGTTTGCCATGTTGATGTTGGGCAGTTTGATCGGGTTGTTGGTCATGGGGATGGCGGTGGACACCACCGCGCTAGGCCGGACCACGGACGAAGACGAAGATATCGACAATACGGATGACAACGATTCCGAAACCGACAATGGCGGTTCGGGCGGCGACGGCACAGGTAATTCCGGTGGCGGCGATGGTACTGATGGTACCGACGGCACGGATGAGCCGGACGGCCTGACCCGCGATGGCACCAATGGCGCCGACTGGCTGGCGGGTGCCGATGGCGACGACATGCTGAGCGGTCGCGACGGAAACGACGACCTGCATGGCGGCCTGGGCGACGACACCATGCTGGGCGGTCGCGGCACCGACTGGATCTATGGCGACGACGATTTCGGCGAAGGCGGCGACGACTCGATCTCGGGCGGGGATGGCGACGATTCTCTGGCCGGGCAGGGCGGCGACGATACCGTCAACGGCGATGCCGGCAATGACTCGATCTTTGGCGGCGATGGCAACGACCTGCTGAACGGCGGGGCGGGCACCGATTGGATCTTTGGCAATGCGGGCAACGATACCCTGATCGCGGGCTCCGGCCAGGACGATCTGGACGCGGGCGAAGGCGATGACGTTCTGGTCGGTTCGGCCCATGCCGATCGCGCCTGGCTGCATGGCGATGAAGGTGACGACACGCTGTTCGGCGGCGCCAACGATTTCGTCGAGGGCGGCGCGGGCGAGGATCGCTTTGTGCTGCATGAGCCGGGTGCGGGCATCCCCACCATCGCCGATTTCACCGCCGCCGAGGATCAGATCGAGCTGCGCTATGAAGACGATGGCAGTGGCGAGGTCCCGGCCCTGTCGCTGGATCGCGATGACGAGGGCGCGACGGTCATCCGCATGGACGGGGTCGCCGTGGGCCGGTTGCTGAACGGCGAAGGGCTGGATGTGCATGACATCATCCTGACCGCGGTGCGGCCGGCGGCCTGATGCGGCCGCCAGAGATGGCCCGCCGGAACGGATAAGGCCGTTCCCATCGCGCCGGAACCCTGTTATACGCGCGCATCCGCCGGGGTGATTCCCGGCGGTTTCTCCATGGGCCTGTGCTGGACGACATCCCGGCCTGCGCCATAACCCCTTACTCTGAAAGGAGCCCCCGATGTCGATCACGGTCGAAGAAAAGAACCGCCTGATGAACGAATTCGCCACCAAGAAAGGCGATACCGGCTCGCCCGAGGTGCAGGTTGCGATCCTGTCCTCGCGGATTGCCACCCTGACCGAGCATTTCAAGACGCATAAAAAAGACAACCACTCGCGTCGTGGTCTGCTGATGATGGTCGCACAGCGCCGCAAGCTGCTGGACTATCTCAAGCGCAAGGATGAAGCCCGCTATACCGATCTGATCGGCAAGCTGGGTCTGCGCCGCTAAGCGCATCCCGCGCCGGAAAGATCGACGCCCGTGACCTTGTGTCACGGGCGTTTTTCGTTCTGTGATCAGGTGCTTGCCGGCTCGCTTCTGCGCGAGAACCGCTGTACCACCAGATCCAGCAGGATCATCACCAAAAGCGTGGCCCCGGTCAGCGGAAACAGCGCCCCGCCAATCCCCAACAGGATAAGCAACCCGACCAGCACCTTGCGGTCGCTCGGCATGGGCGGGATGCCAAGGCGACCGGCCGGGCGGCGTTTCCACCACATCACCCCCGCCGACACCGCCAGCATGACGATACCGATACAGACCGCCACCAGCACCAGCTGATTGGTCAGGCCAAAGGTCTGTCCCATATGGGTATTGATCCCCCATTCCAGCGCCCGGCCAAGTGGGCCGTAATCGCCATAGCTCATGTCGATCAGCGCCTTGCCGCTATACTGGTCCAGATGCACCACGCGCTGCTGACGCAGATCGTCGGGATAGACCGAGCCGGAATAGACCCCCTGCGCATCCTTGGGCAGCGCGACGCTATAGCCGCGATGCAGCCCACGGCTTTCAAAAGTCGCGACGGCACGGTCAAGCCCGATGGGCCGCATGCCCGCCGCCGGAGCGTCGCTTTCGGGGATCTGCGCCTGTTCCAGCGACCATGCGGTCTTGGCGATCTCGTCCAGCTTTTGCCCCGACATCGGCACATCGGTACGCAGCCCGGCGGGATAGCCGAAATTGCGGCCATTGGCCCATTCGTTCACCTTGCCGCCCCAATGCTGGGACCACGGCATGCCCGTCACCGTCAGAAAGACGATAAAGCCGCCGGTGAAGATCCCGCTGACCGCGTGCAGATCGCGCCACCAGATCCGTCGCCCCGGCACCCCGCGCAGCGACACCACGCCGCCCCGCTGGCCGCGCGGCCACCACAGGTAAATCCCGGTCGCCACCAACAGGATGGCAAAGCCGCCGACGATTTCGATCACGCTGCGGGCGGTGGGCCCGAAATAGCGCAGCGAATGCAGATAGCGGATGGTCCATGCCACCGTGCCGCGATCGGGCAGGGTGCCCAGCACCTGGCCGCTATATTGGTTCAGATAGACGGCGGTGCGGCCCTCTGGGGTCTGGACGGTGATTTCGGTCGACCAGTCATCGGCGGGCGGGTCGATATATTTGATCGCCGTGCCGGGCGCGGCCTCAAGCGCCGCCGCCACCAGCGCCGAGGGCGCGATCCGCGTGGCCTGCTGGGCCTCGATCCGTTTCAGATCGGCGTGAAGATAGCCGTCGATTTCGTCCCGGAACAGGTAAAGCCCGCCGGTCACCGCCAGTGTGATCATAAAGGGCAGCACCAGCAGCCCGGCATAGAAATGCCAGCGCCAGACGGCGCGATAAAGGTCGGATGCGGCGCCCATGCGTCGGGCGCCGGGGGCGATTGCCCCGTCGGTCATGTCGGTCATGTAGGGTATTCCCGTGTCTGTGGTTTCGGTTTGGGAAACGTCAGACGGGAAAGGGCGGTCCGGTCGCCGGCGGCAGCCCCGTGGCGCGGCCCGCAGCCAGCACCGTATGGACCGGCGCAAAGCCTTGCGGCAGCGCGGGGCGCAGCATCTGCGGCATTCGCGCGTCGGCGGTCAGGTCGATGGGCGCTTGCAGCCCGGCCCAGGGGCAATGATCGCCGGTCCCCGGGTCGGGATGGCGGACGGGGCTGCCCGGGCCATCGTCCAGAGGTTGCAAGGTTTGCGCATCGGCGGCGATTTCGATGATGCCGTCGGGGGTGCAAAGCACCAGCATCACCGTGCCATCGGCGCCGCGCGTGGGCATCACCCCCTGCGAGATCAGCGACAGCATCAGGAATGGCCCCAAAGCCATCCAAAGCGCCAATCGACGCAGCCGCTGAAACAATCCCGCTTGCATGGGCGGCAGTCATAGACCCGTCGCCGGTCCGTGGTCAATTCGACTATGCGGTGCGGCCAGCACGCCCAAAACCCGCCAGGGTCGAACATTTCGGCAAAATCGGCTAGTATTGCGCAAAGTCGGATCGTCTAAAATGGCCGGATCCAAGGTCTTTTGGGATTTCTGGCGAGAAAATTTAGACGATTCGACCATATTTCTGGTGATCGTGGCCCAATCGCCTGTTTTTTCTTCGGTTTCGCACGCTTCTGTGACAGAAGCCGCGCACATTCGTGAATGCAGGAGGAGTCAATGCAGCCCGGAGTCTGGATCAGCCTTGCGGCATATTTTCTGCTGATGCTTGCCATCGGCGTTTATGCCTGGCGGAAATCGACGTCGAATTCCGAAGAATACATGTTGGGCGGCCGCAGCCTGTCGCCCTCGGTCGCGGCGCTGTCCGCCGGGGCCTCGGACATGAGCGGCTGGCTGCTTCTGGGTCTGCCGGGCGCGCTGTTCGTGTCGGGCCTGTCGCAAAGCTGGATCGGTATCGGTCTGGTGGTCGGCGCATGGCTCAACTGGCTGATCGTCGCCCCCCGCCTGCGCCAGCAGACCGAGGAATATGACAACAGCCTGACCATCCCGGGCTTTCTGGGCAATCGTTTCCCCAGTCAGGCGGTGCTGCTGCGGATCGTGTCGGCGATCATCATCGTGGTGTTCTTTTCGGTCTATACCGCCTCGGGGCTGGTCGGGGGCGGCAAGCTGTTTGCCAGCGCCTTTGGCGGCGATTACATGACCGGGGTGCTGGTCACGCTGGGCGTCGTGCTGGTCTATACGGTCATGGGCGGGTTTCTGGCCGTCAGCCTGACCGATTTCGTTCAGGGCTGCATCATGATGCTTGCGCTGGTGATCATGCCCATAGTCATTCTGACCACGCAGGGCGGCGCCGGTGTCGAACAGGCGACCGAGCGGCTGACCGCGGTCGACCCCGAATATCTGTCGATGTTCAAGGGCGTCACCCTGTTGGGCTGGTTGTCGGCGGTGGCCTGGGGTCTGGGCTATTTCGGCCAGCCGCATATCATCGTGCGCTTCATGGCCGTGCGCAGCGTCAAGGACGTGCCGACCGCGCGCCGCATCGGCATGAGCTGGATGATCGTCTCGCTGATCGGGGCGGTGGCCGTGGGTGTCTTTGGACGCGCCTATGCGCTGCGCACCGGGCTGGACGTGGCCGACCCGGAAACCATCTTCATCATCCTGTCGGATCTGTTGTTCCATCCGCTGGTCACGGGCTTTCTTTATGCCGCGCTGCTGGCCGCGATCATGTCGACGGTGTCGAGCCAGCTTCTGGTCGCCTCGTCCTCGCTGACCGAGGATATCTATCGCACCGTCTTCAAGCGCGGCGCGACGGAACGCGAGCTGGTCAATGTCGGCCGTCTGGCGGTTCTGGCGGTGGGTGCGGTCGCGGTGATCATCGCCAGCGATCCGGATTCGCAAGTCCTTGGGCTGGTGGCCAATGCCTGGGCCGGGTTCGGCGCCGCCTTCGGTCCGCTAATCATTCTGGCGCTGACCTGGAAGCGGATGACCGGCGCCGGTGCCGTGGCCGGGCTGATCGTGGGCGCCGTGGTGGTGATCCTGTGGATCGCGCTGGGACTCAGCAGCACGCTTTACGAGATCGTTCCGGGCTTTATCGCGTCCTGGATCGCCATCGTGCTGGTCAGCCTGAATACCCCCGATCGCGGCGAATACCGCGCGCCGAAAGGCGCCTGAACCAATGGTCAGGTGATGAACTGCGCTCGTCCCGGCTGGGGGCGGGCGTTTTCGTTTCGGTCGGTCAAGGCCGGATTAGCCCTACGGTCCCGTTATCAGAGCAACAACAGCGCTTGTGTCAGCTGTTAATGCCAGCATAACGCTGCCTTGGAAAAAGCCTTTGCGCGCCCATGAAACGAGCTTTTCCATCCGTGTCTGATAGTCTTCGTCATGTGACAAGAATTCAGCTGCACAATCGGCGATGACGCCTTTCACCTTCGCTCTAAGCTCTGCAGCAGAGTAGATGTCTGCTTTCTGGATGATGCGTTCTATGCTGTTTAGCTGGATCAGTAGGGTTCTCTTGGCATATTCGTTCATCTCCCACTTCTTAACTTCTGCGATCAATGCCTCTGTTTCGCGCATCATATCGTCGCGGCTTGGGATCGGACTGTTAGAGATACCCTTTTCTTCAATCTGCTCGACCACGCCGCGTAGTCTTTCTATCTGAGCGTCGTTCAGCAGGCGGCCAATCGTATGGCCTGTGCCTCTTGCTGTAAGCGCATTCAGCAGGGCGCGTTGCGAGACTTCGACACGATCAATCATGTCGTCACGACGCTCATCTGTCGCAAATGATACTTTGCTCAATTCACTTCTGGTTTCTTCTCCCAGAGAGATGATGCGCAATATTGCGGTGGCAAAATCTTCACCAGCGCCAGCTGTACGGAGTGCTGCTTCACCGTATTGCTTTTTGAAAGCCTCATTAAGGGCTTCGACCATGTCTAAGAAAAGTCTTCCAGCAGTATTCATTATCTACGCGCTCATGGACCGATTTCATATCCAGAAAGCACAATCATCAGGTCATGGCAATCCGGCGGCCAGATGCACGCGTGCAGCGCGAACCACTTCCCAAACCCCAAGTTTTACTGTATGGCCCCCCAATCTGCGACGTGAAGCCC
>RRZT010959685.1_pt1 | contig 10175 bp, 8 predicted proteins | sample 2165551 | NCBI WGS metagenome assembly RRZT01 (sample SAMN10456910, study PRJNA506462) | wastewater metagenome | biome: wastewater; feature: sludge; material: wastewater sludge; isolation source: wastewater sludge with Escherichia coli K12::gfp cells carrying plasmid... | place: USA: Moscow, Idaho ...
ACATATCCACTGGTGTATACCTCAGAGGATGGGAGAATAAGAATCTATGAAACATGACAGCTTATATATCATTATGCCGGCATATAATGAAGAAAAAAATATCGGGACCGTGATCGAGCAATGGTATCCGGTAGTGGAGAGAATCGGCGGGGACAGCCGCCTGGTGATCCTGAATGATGGCAGCAAAGATGCGACCTACAAAAAAATACAGAATTATCAGAAAAATCATGACCGTCTTATCGGAATCGATAAACCGAATGAAGGACATGGAGGAACAATACTCAGGGGATATCGTTACGCAGTAGAAAAAGGTGCCGATTATATTTTTCAGACGGATTCAGACGGCCAGACACTTCCGGAGGAATTCTGGCAGTTCTGGGAAAAACGTCAAAAGTGCGGGCTTCTTATCGGTTATCGGCAGAAGAGAGAGGATGGGCTTTCCAGGATTTTTGTGACAAGAATACTGCGGCTTGTGCTTTTCCTTATTTTTGGAACCTGGGTAAAAGATGCAAATACGCCATATCGGCTGATGGATGGAAAACAGCTCGCCAAAGTACTGAAGCGTATCCCAGGCGGATTTTTCCTTTCCAATGTGCTGATGACCGTGATCTATGAAAAACATCATCTTTATGTGGAATATATCCCCATCACATTCCGACCGAGACAGGCCGGAAAAAATTCTATCAACATGAAACGGATCATAAAGATCGGAAGACAGGCATTTGCGGACTTTTACCGTCTGCGGGGCAGGATCTGATACAGGAGGAACAGAAGGATGAAAAAAAAGATCAGAGAATTATTTCCGGAGCTGACTGCAGCAGTGCTCCTGACAGTACTTTCTGCGGATCTCCTGGGAGGAGATGTATGGACATTCTGGACCTGGTGGCTGCTTGCACTGTTCATGGGAATGGTGGCAATGCCGGTCACAGGAAGGCTTTTTGGTAGTTTTGAAGACCGGGGATGGCTTTTTTCAAAGGTACTTGCCATTGCAGTTACCGGATTTCTCACCTGGCTTCTGGTAGCGGTGGAAATCCGTTCTTTTACAGCAGTAGTGTGTGTAGGGGTATCTGTGGCTGTTGGCATTTTATGTGCTGTACTTTTTCATGTTCAGCTGAAGCATGGCATTGAATGTTATCCGTCAGGAAAGATGCAGCTGATCTTTCGGGAGGAGCTTCTGTTTTTTGGGATCTTTCTGCTGTGGACTTATCTGGCAGGATTCCGGCCACAGGCATATGGAACAGAGAAATTTATGGATTATGGCTTCATGGAGGCCATGATGCGGAGCAAAACTCTTCCTGCACGTGATCTCTGGTATTCACAGGGAACCATCAATTATTACTATGGCGGGCAGTATTTTGCAGTATTTCTTACGAAGCTTACAGGAAGCAGAGTGGAAGTGACTTATAATCTGATGCGTACCTTTGTGGCAGCGTTTGCCTTTGTGTATCCGTTTTCCCTGGTCCGTCAGATGACGAAGGACAGGCTGTATGGACGACTGGATGGAAAGAAGAAATATATTCCTTCACTGGCAGGAGTTACTGCAGGTATTGCAGTATCTATCGCGGGAAATGTACATTATATCGTCTACCGTTGTGTACTGCCGCTGATCCGGAAGATACAGGGAGTGGCAGAAACAGCCAGCTACTGGTTCCCGGATGCAACTCGTTACATAGGGTATAATCCGGTGAATGACAGTGATAAGACCATACATGAATTCCCATGCTATTCCTTTGTTCTGGGAGATCTTCATGCCCATGTGGTAAATGTGATGTTTGTGACATTTCTGGTGGGAATGCTCTATGCATGGCTGAAAATGATCCGAAAAAGAGGGCCTGAGCCTGAAAAACAGGAACGCAGTGTTTTCTGGCTGAGACAGCTTCTGATGCCGCATATCCTTTTGGCGTCCGTTTTTCTTGGCATGTTCCAGTGGACCAATTACTGGGATTTTGTGATCTATTTTGTAGTGACCGGTGGAGTTGTCCTGATCGCAAATATCATACGATTTGAGGGAAAGATAATCAGGATCCTTGCAGTGACGATCGTACAGGCAGTGGAGATCATAGGTCTCTCTTATCTGGTGATCCTGCCCTTTACATTGAAATTTGATACGATGGTACAGGGGGTGGCACTGGCACAGCATCATTCACTGTGGTATCAGCTTCTGATCCTCTGGGGACTTCCGGTGCTCCTTACTGTTTTGCTGATCCTGTCTGTCATCACAGAAAAAATGAAGGGACTGAAGCATAAAAGTCTTTACAGGCTGCTGGAGGCGATCACAGTTCCGGATCTTTTTGCAGTGATCATGGGCTTATGTGCTATCGGACTGGTTTTGATCCCGGAGCTTGTATATGTGCGGGATATTTATGAAAATGGAAATGCCAGAGCCAATACTATGTTCAAGCTGACGTATCAGGCATATATACTTTTCGGAATGACAATGGGATATGGGATTTATCGTATGCTGGTGATATCCAGACAGAAGATTATCCGGATCCTTTCAGGTGTGGGGCTTTTTGTACTGCTCTGGACCGTGGGCTATTTCGGAAATGCCGTGCATTCCTGGTTTGGGGATGTCTGGAAGGTTTCGGAGTATCAAGGACTGGATGCAACTACATTTCTTGAGCAGGATTTTCCTCAGGATGCGTCGGCGATCCGCTGGCTGAAGCAGAATATCAAGGGCTCTCCTGTGGTGCTCGAGGCTAACGGGGACAGCTATACCGGATATGAGAGAGTTTCTGCATCTACGGGGCTTCCGACCGTACTGGGATGGTATGTGCATGAATGGCTCTGGAGAAATAATGTACCTGACCTCAATGAAAAAAGTGCGGACATCCAGACTATTTATACATCTACAGATGCAGAGACGGTAAAAAAACTGATCAGCCGTTATGATATTTCCTATATCTTTGTAGGAGGACAGGAAAAAGAAAAATACGGAACAGAGCTTAATGACCGTGTTCTTCAGAGTCTGGGAAGCATTGTCTTTGAAGATGATATGTCAGGAACCTACATTGTGAAAGTGGAGCAGGATTGACATTTTTTCCATAATAACGCTATAATGTAACTATTATGTAGCTATCTGTTAACGGATATGCTCAGCAGGAGATTTCTGCTGAGCAGTATACAGAAAAAAGTGACAGTTGCAGGATGGCAGCAGAGAGGAGGATATTATGAACAGAATCGACAGACTTTATATGGAAATGATCCATTATTATCAGGGGGATCCGAAGCATATCCAGCATTTTGTGAAGGTGCATGATCTTTCAAGGCTGATCGGCCAGAGTGAGGGTCTGGATGAAGATACGATGTATGTTCTGGAAGCTGCGGCTCTCGTTCATGATATCGGGATCAAAGTCGGTATGGAAAAATACGGACGCTCTGATGGAAAGACGCAGGAAGCAGAAGGTCCGGCAGCTGCCAGAGAGATGCTTACCGCACTGGGCTTTCAGGAGAGGGTGATCCGCAGAGTGGAATATCTGGTAGGACATCATCATACCTATAAGGATATTGACGGGCTGGATTATCAGATCCTTGTGGAAGCTGATTTTCTGGTTAATTATTTTGAAGATGGACTGGATAAAGAACATATAAAGAAAAGTGCAGAGAAGATCTTTAAAACAGAAACAGGTAAAAAAATAGTAAAAGACATGTTTTTCCCGGAGACTTTTCAGAAATCCGAAACCTGGGCACAGGATGCCCTTCAGGATCTGGAAGATTTTATTGAAGAGCAGGGGATTTATATCAGACAGTAAATGGAGCGTAAAATGAAAGCAGAAATAGCAGTTATGACAGCGGAGAATATAGACAGAAAGGCAATTGCCAGAGGTGGCGAGATCCTGAAAAACGGCGGGCTTGTGGCATTTCCCACAGAGACTGTATACGGCCTTGGAGGAAATGCCCTGGATCCGAAAGCATCGATGAAGATCTATGCAGCCAAGGGAAGACCTTCGGACAATCCGCTGATCGTACATATCGCAGATATCCGTGACCTGGATAAGATCGTTACGGAGGTTCCTGAAAAAGCCAGAGTACTGGCTGAGAAATACTGGCCGGGTCCGCTGACAATGATCCTTCCCAAGGCAGATATCGTGCCAAAGGAAACAACCGGAGGACTGGACAGTGTGGCAGTACGTTTTCCAAGTGATCCTATCGCACAGGAGCTGATCCTTGCGGCTGGCGGATATGTGGCAGCGCCAAGTGCCAATACTTCCGGAAGACCAAGTCCTACGACAGCGGGACATGTGGCAGAGGATCTGGGAGAAGCCATTGATATGATCATTGATGGAGGACAGGTAAATATCGGTCTGGAATCTACGATCGTAGATTTTACAGAAGACATACCGGTAGTCCTGCGGCCGGGATATATTTCCCTGGAAATGCTCCGGGAAACACTTGGAGATGTAAGGATGGATAAGGGACTGATCAAACCGGACAGCAAGGTCCATCCAAAAGCACCGGGAATGAAATACCGTCATTATGCACCAAAGGCAGATCTTGCCATTGTGGAGGGGTCCACAGAGGGTGTGATCGCGGAGATCGAAAAAAGAGCCGGAGAGGCTGAGGAGAAGGGACTGACGGTGGGGATCATCGCAACAGATGAAACAAAAGGCCGATATTCACATGGAATCGTAAAGAGTATCGGAAGCCGGGAGCAGGAAGAAACCATCGCGCATCATCTGTACGAGGTCCTGCGTGATTTTGACAGCTGTAATGTAAGTGCCATTTATTCAGAGGCATTTTTTACACCAAGAATGGGACAGGCGATCATGAACCGCTTACTGAAAGCGGCTGGTCATAAAATTATCAACGTTGAGGAGGAGAAAGAAAATGATAGCACTGGGATGTGATCATGGCGGCTATGAGCTGATGCAGGAGGTAAAGAAGCATCTGGAAGAGAGAGGACTGGAGTACAAAGATTTTGGATGCAATGGTCCGGAATCTGTAGACTATCCTGTTTATGGAAAGAAAGTAGCACAGGCGATCGTGGACGGTGAGTGTGAGAAAGGAATCCTGATCTGCGGAACAGGTATCGGAATTTCCATCACTGCTAATAAATTCAAGGGAATCCGTGCTGCACTTTGTACAGATTGCTTTACTGCAGAGGCAACAAGACTTCATAACGATGCCAACATTCTGGCCATGGGCGGTCGTGTAGTAGGACCGGGACTTGCTCTGAAGATCGTGGATACATTCCTGGATACACCATTTTCCGGGGATGAGCGTCATATCAGAAGAATCAACATGATCGAGGATTGATCGATCAGTAAGAAACCAATAGAAAAAGAGGATTCTGTATGGATAAAAAAGGACAGAAACGACAGGGATATCTTTCCTGGGATGAGTATTTTATGGGTGTTGCCATGCTTTCCGGCATGCGTTCCAAGGACCCGCATTCACAGGTTGGTGCCTGTATCGTAAGTGAAGATAACAAGATCCTGTCAATGGGGTACAATGGATTTCCAAAGGGATGCTCCGATGATGAGTTTCCCTGGGGAAGAGAAGGAGATCCGCTGGATACCAAATATCTTTATGTGACACACAGTGAGCTCAATGCCATCCTGAACTACCGGGGAGGAAGTCTGGAAGGTGCCAAGCTTTATGTGTCCCTGTTTCCCTGCAACGAATGTGCCAAGGCTATTATCCAGGCAGGGATCAGGACTATCGTATACGACTGTGATAAATATGCAGATACTCCGTCGGTGATCGCATCCAAAAAAATGCTGGATGCAGCTGGAGTCCGGTATTATAAATATAACCGGACAGACCGTGAGATCACCATTAAAGTGTAAAAGAGAACAAAAATAAGAGAAAAACAGCAGCCTGGCTCCTGATTCATCATATCATCAGGGCTTCCGCTGCTGTTTTTTATGAATGGTTAAGAATGTGCTTCGGAATGAAGATCTTCCGGTGCGGATAAGGCTGTGGGAGAGATCTTCTGTGGAAAACTTAAGCAGACTTTGAAAAGGTCACCGTCCAGATAAAGTTTAAAGGTGCCACCTTGAAGCTGGGTAAGGCTCTGTGCGATGGATAATCCAAGTCCGCTGCCTTCTGTATTTCTGGCAACATCGCCGCGGATGAAACGTTCGGTCAGTTCTTCAGCCGGAATGTTCAGAGGTTGTGCGGAAATATTTTTCAGGGTAAAGATGACTTGATCTTTTTCCAGAAGAACTTCTGCATAGACCCTTGTGTTCTCCATGGCATATTTCAGAATATTGCCGAAAAGATTTTCAAGGATACGCCACATCCGTCTGCCATCGGCATAGATCATGGCAGGAAAATCAGGCAGATGTGTCATCAGGGTCAGATGTCTGCTTTTCATCCGTTCTTCGAATTCACCCATCACCTGGTAAAGCATTTCCACAAAGTTCAGTTCCGTCATTTCCAGAGAAAGATTTCCGGTACTGGCTTTGGAAGCTTCCACTACATCTTCGGTCAGACTTTTCAGACGATGTGCCTTTGAGTCCAGGATCTCAAGATATTTCAGTGCTTCCGGATCTTTGAGGTTCAGCCTTTTCAGCAGATCAATGTAATTGATGATGGAAGTCAGTGGCGTTTTCAGATCATGGGAGACATTGGTGATCAATTCGGTTTTCATACGCTCATCTTTGAGGCTTTTTTCCACGGCAGCGTCCAGCCCGTCACCAATGCGGTTGATATACTGTGCCATTGCTTTTTGATCACCACGGAGTTCCTTTTCCGGGATCTTGTAAGTGAGCTCTCCATCGGTGATCCGTTTCAGGCCATCAAGGAGGAGTTCCCGTCCAAGAGCAATTTTGTAGACGCAGAAAAGCGCACCCAGATCCAGAAGGAATAGAAGCAAAAACATCAGGAACCATCCATCAGATGCCGCGAGCAGGGCACTGAAGAAAAATTCAAGGAATAGAAATACGCCAAGTCCCACTACCATACGTATTCTGCTGATGGTATTCCTGGAGAAAAAATCGATCAGCTTACCGGCTTTACAAAGACACAGACGGGGAAGCTTCAGGCATTTGCGAAGCAGGCTGTTTTTCCACAGGGTGCGAGCTTTGATCCTGCGGATCAGGCTTAAATAGCCGATCCAGAACAGGCACGTGATCAGGAAAATCGTGATACCCAGGATGATCAGGGAGGAGACAAGGTTATAGGTGCAAGCTTGCATGCTCAGTCCTGCGGTCAATACACCAAGTGCCGGGATACACACAAGTCCTGCTGCTGCTTCCGTATAGATCCTGTCAAAAAAGTTCAGTTCTGGTTGAGCAGTGTCTGTATTACCGCTAGCGGAATTTCTTTTTCCGGTGTGGACAGTAAGCCAGATAAAATCTATGATAAAGAGCAGAAAACTGATCATGGTGATCACAGCAGCCGGGATAAATAAAGTACGGTAAGTCAGGAAATGCTGTCTGTCAGTTTTAATGGAATCCTGTACAGGAAGGCTGGTATCATCGATCCAGGCAAGAAAACTGCAGTTTTCATCGTATGTGGAATTTCGAAGGAGATCGATCCAGTTTCCTACAGAAGGGTTTGCAGCAGCAGAAAGATTCAGATTCATAAGACCATTCCGGGCATTTTTCTCATTTGTGGCAGCTTCGTTGACACTTAGGAACACGTAAGGCTTTTTGTCTGAAAAACCGGAAATATCAGTCAGGTCGGAAGTATAGGCTGCATCTGTATTTGTGAAGATTTTCTGTGAGGTGTTATCCGTATAGGCATAATGGATATTGGAATTATCACTGCTGTACTCATCCAGTGTCTGAGCAGCTTCTGTCCAGCTGGAAAAAAGATCCCGGGCATTATCCAGCTGCTCAAAGGCATCGTTCAGGTTCCCCTTGAAATTCCTGGTTTTGGATGAGGTGGAATTCATGTAATCTAGGAGACTGTCGTAACCTTCCGGTGCATAGGGGATTTCAAGGATCGGAGTGAGCATATCTGCCACATCTGTGTAAACCACGTTTCCGTTTTTGTCTGTGATGTTTTTCAAAGGTTCCTGTGACTGGATGCCGCCGTCTGCATATTCGGCGCTCAGAGCGGAAAGAATCCTCTCAGTCCAGTCTTTCTGGGAAATTCCCTCGTGTTTCAGGGCACCGGAGTTGGCATTTAGCTGCAGGGTTCCGTCTTCCAGAGCTTTTTTGAAATCGGAATAGTACATATATTTTGTTTCACCCTCCGGGGTGGTAAGGCCCAGGACGATCCAGTCATCATTGGAATGGATACTCTGTGAGCTCCATTCCTTAAGATCATTGAAGGAATAGGCTAGTCCGGAGGTGTTTTTGAAGGAGAGAGAATCTCCGTTATAAAGCTCTCCGAGATCAATGTATGCATCTTCGTTTGTTTTATCCAGGATTTCTCTGGCTGAGATTCCGGACAGGATTGTGGAAGCTTTTGAGTAAAAGCTGTCAGCAAAAGCAGAGGTCTGGAAATAATCCTTTGTTTTAAGATCTTCTGCAGAGTCCATCCGGATACCTGCCTGGATCACCAGTGCCGCTGAAAAGACCATGATCAGAGGCAGGATAAGGGCAAGGACAAGAGCAGGAATGCGCATAAATGAACGGTTTTTTTCCGTATGTTTATTTTTATTCATAATACCCCTTTCTGAAGTACAGATACTTCATGGCCGGCTGGCTCACCGGCTCAGTTTTTCGATTTTATAACCCAGGCCCCAGACAACTTTCAGATAGCGGGGATCCCTGGGGTTGATCTCAATCTTTTCGCGAATGTGACGGACGTGGACGGCTACCGTGTTATCCGCGGCCAGAGCATCTTCATTCCAGATGCTCTCGTAGATCTGTGTGGTGGAAAAAACACGTCCGGGATTTTTCATGAGAAGAAGCAGGATATTATATTCGATGGGCGTCATCCGTACCGCTTCTCCATCTACCAGCACCTCTTTTTGGTCATCGTTTACCGTAAGACCTCCGGTTGTGTAGATGTGTTCCGATGCTGCCGGTGCAGCGGAGCCAAGCTGTGTGTACCGGCGCAGCTGGGATTTTACCCTGGCGATCAGCTCCAGAGGATTGAAAGGTTTGGTGATATAGTCATCTGCACCGATGTTAAGGCCAAGGATTTTGTCCGTGTCTTCAGATTTTGCGGACAGGATGATGATGGGCAGAGGATTGCTTTCCCGGATCTTGACCGTTGCCCGGATTCCGTCGAGACGGGGCATCATCACATCGATGATCAGCAGATCTACAGTTTCGCTGTTCAGGATATCCAGTGCTTCCTGTCCGTCATAGGCTTTCAGAATGTGATAGCCTTCCTGCGTAAGATAGATTTCGATAGCTTCCACGATGTCTTTGTCGTCATCGCAAACAAGTATGTTAGCCACTTTTTTGTACCTCCCTGATGTTATTAGAATAGCAGCCGGAAATTAAGACGAAAGGGGTAAATTCTTAAGATTCCATGAAATCCATTGTACTATATTAAGGATATAGTGTAAACAGAGAAAGCCTTGTTGGCAGCAGACGTGATGTGCTAAACTAGTACTAGATAACAGAAAATAACGATATTGGAAGAAAGATCAGGAGAAAAGTGAAAGTGGAGAATGAAAATAAAATCAGCAGTATGGCAGGGAGCGCGCACTGTACGGAAGAAATTATGTCAGCTTGTGCTCTTTGTCCAAGAGAATGCCTGGCAGACCGGAGTGCAGGGAAAAAAGGCTTCTGTGGCATGGATGAGAGAATTTATCTGGCAAGAGCGGCGCTTCATATGTGGGAGGAACCCTGTATCTCCGGAACAAAAGGCTCCGGGGCAGTGTTCTTTTCCGGGTGCGGGCTGCGCTGCTGTTTCTGCCAGAATCATGATATTGCCATCGGGAGCAGGGGACGGGCTGTAAGTGTGGAACGGCTTGGAGAGATTTTTCTGGAACTGAAGGAAAAAGGAGCTGCAAACATCAATCTGGTAACAGGTGCACACTATGTACCACAGATCATAGAGGCACTGGATATGGCCCGAAGGAATGGTCTGGATATTCCGGTGGTGTATAATTCCAGCGGGTATGAAAAAACAGAAACCCTGAAGCTTCTGGAAGGATATGTGGACATTTATCTTCCGGATCTGAAATATCTGGATCCGGAGCTTGCACAGAAATTTTCTTATGCGCCGGATTATGTGCAGGCTGCAAAGGCTGCAATTGGAGAGATGGTGCGTCAGACCGGGAAATGTGAGTTTGGAGAGGATGGATACATCCGGAAAGGAAC
>RRZT011871543.1_pt1 | contig 10172 bp, 8 predicted proteins | sample 2165551 | NCBI WGS metagenome assembly RRZT01 (sample SAMN10456910, study PRJNA506462) | wastewater metagenome | biome: wastewater; feature: sludge; material: wastewater sludge; isolation source: wastewater sludge with Escherichia coli K12::gfp cells carrying plasmid... | place: USA: Moscow, Idaho ...
GACGAAGAGCGCGCCATACACGCACAGGATGATCGCGACGGGAGTACTGAGCGACTCGAGCACCAACCCGATCACGAAGACGGCGAGGCCTCTCCCCACGAGAGCGAGGCGCGTCCGGCGCATCGCGTCGTCGTCGGACGGGTCGAGGTTGCGCGTCATGAGCGCGACCGACACGCCCGCGACGAGCGCGAACAGCAGCGACGACCGCCCGTGCGCGAGCCCCGCCCACGTCGACGGGTCGCTCCACACCAGATCCGGCGCCCCGCCGACGTGCGCGGCGATCATGCCGACGACGGCGACGCCGCGCGCGACGTCGACACCCATCACCCGTGGCGGGCGCCCGAAGTCCTTCAACCCACGCACGCCCAGCTTCCCCCTGCGCCCCCACGGCCTCCCGAGCCGGTGCTGCGGCGCCAGCCCGGGAGCGTGCGGGTCAGCCTGCGTAAGCACCGTGCCAAGCCGACGTGAAGGGCGCGTTGGACGGCAGGCGCGACTCGACGGCAGCGGTCACGAAGTCCTTCGCGACGGCGACGGCGTCACGCACCGACGCGCCCTTCGCGAGCTCCGCGGTGATCGCCGCTGCGAACGTGCAGCCAGCGCCGGAGACGCGCTCCTCGCCGATCTTGGGACGGGAGAACACCTCGATGCCGTCGTCGGAGACGAGCACGTCGACCGCGTCCGGACCGGGGAGCTCGACGCCGCCCTTCGCGATGACGAACGGGACTCCCAGCTCGTGGATCCGCTGCGCGGCGGCGATCAGCTCGTCGACCGTCGTGATGTCCTCGACGCCCGCGAGGGTCTTCGTCTCGAACAGGTTCGGCGTGACGACCGTCGCGAGGGGGAGGACCTTCTCGCGCAGCGCCGTGTCCGTGTCGAGCGCGGCGCCGGGCTCCTGCCCCTTGCAGATCAGGACCGGGTCCAGCACGACGTGCTTGAACGTGCGGGCGGACAGCTCGTGGGCGACCGTCTCGATCGTCACGGGAGTGCCGAGCATGCCGATCTTGACCACGTCGATGTCGTGGACCGCCGTCGCAGCCTCGATCTGGTCCGCGATCACAGGAGCGTCGACCGGCACGAAGCGGTGCCCCCAGTCGTTCTTCGGGTCGAACGAGACGATGCACGTCAGCGCCCCCGAACCGTGCACGCCCAGCTGCTGGAACGTCTTGAGATCGGCCTGGATGCCGGCGCCGCCGGAAGCCTCAGACCCTGCCACGACTAGTGCGAAATCAACCATGGGGACCATTGTGGACCCTCAGTGACGCAACCCGGCAGGACTGTCCGGCGGTCGGCCGCGACCCGGCAGGTCGCCTCCCGGTGCTTCGTCCGTCGCCGGTGTGGCGTTCCGCGCTGCCTCGACGTCGAGCCGGATCTAGCGTGACGTGCGCTCCGGTGATGTCATGGGGCCATGACCTTGCTGATTGACACGGTTCCGTGACATTTACCGTTGTCATGGTACCGTGACGCGCATGGTGATCCTGAACGAGGTGCAGCTCGGAGCAGCCCTCCGCGAGCGACGCGAGCTCTCAGGGCTCACACAGGCCGCAGTCGCCGATCGAGCCGCCGTGTCCCGAGCCTTCGTGATCGACTTGGAGCGCGGCAGGCGGCCCCGCGCAGAGCTCACGCGCGTCCTCGCGGTGATACGCGCCCTCGACGCAGCCATCACCTTGACGGGCCACCAGACGAAGAGTGCCGAAGAGGCGCTGGACGAGCTGTTGGGCCGCTCGTGAGAATCGCCTTCGCGCTCTACGGCGAAGTGGCGGGCATCATCGAGCGCGACGCCGGGCGCACCACCTTGAGATACCTCCCGGAGTACCGGGCCACAGAGAACCCGACGCCGCTGTCGCTCTCGATGCCGGTGGCCGCCACGACCTACACCGCCCGCCCGGTCGAGGCGTACCTCAAGGGACTGCTGCCAGACCACCACGAGGTCCGCCGTCGTTGGGCGCGGAAGGCTGGCGTCCGAGACGGCGACACGCTCGGCCTCGTGGCGCACGTGGGTCTGGACGTCGCCGGCGGCGCCGTCTTCGCCGCGGAGGACGCCATCGCTCAGGCGATCTCGACGCCCGGAAGCCTTCAACCGGCGAGTGAGGCAGACGTCGCAGCACGGCTCCGCCGAGTTCGACAGGACACCGCCGCCTGGCGCGAGGACGAGGAAGACGAGCCGTGGAGCCTCGCAGGCGCTCAGTCCAAGTTCACCCTCGCGCAGACTGCGGAAGGCTGGGCGTTCGCCGAAGGCGCCGCACCCTCCACCCACATCGTCAAACCTGGTATCGGCCGGATCCGCGCGCAGGCGCTCTCGGAGCACGTCTCCATGCGCGCCCTCGACATCGTCGGACTGCCTGTCGCGCAGAGCCGCTACCTGACGTTCGAAGACCAGGACGCCATCGTCGTCACGCGGTTCGACCGACGCCGCGACGCCGCTGGCAACATCGTCCGCGTCCATCAGGAGGACATGGTTCAGGCGTTTGGCATGGATCCGGCTCGCAAGTACGAGGCGGATCGGGGTCCCGGCGTCGCGCGGATCGCATCGTTGATCCGTGCTGTGGCCGGGCCTGACTCTGTCGCACGGTTCGCACGAGCCGTCATCGCCAACCAGATCCTCGGCGCCCCAGACGCTCACGGGAAGAACTACAGCCTCCTGCTCGTCGGCTCCGCCGCGAGCCTCACGCCCTTGTACGACGTCGCGACGGGGCTGATCGCGGACGAGCGCGGACTGCTCCGCTACGGCAAGGGTGCGATGTCGATCGGCGGCGAGCGACGGTTCGGCGATGTGGAACGCGAGCACTGGGAACGGTTCGCGACAGCGCTGGGCATCGCACCGCACGAGGTGCTCGGGTGGGTCGAAGAGCTTGCCACGTCTCTCCCGGACGCATTCCGGCAAGCAGCTCACGAGACGTCTGGTCCAGACGCGGACCTGCTCGCGGGCCCCGTAGCTGGTCACATTGCGGCTGTGGCGCGGCAGACCCTGCGCAACCTCACGACGACGCGGCGCCTCCGCGGGCGTCTCGTGACGCCCTTCCTCCAGTCGCTGCCTGGCCAGCCACCGGCCCGCCGCACCCCGACGAGCCGAGACATGACCGGACCGCCGGGCGAGGACGACGCCTGGGGCGACGACCTCTCAGCGCCGAGCTCGAGCTGACCAAGCGGCTCAGCCCGCCAGCGCGGCCAGCGCACAGGTAGCGGCCGTCAGTCGACCGGGTTGCAGCGGGCGAGCAGGTAGTCGAGGTAGTCGACGTCGGGGCGCCACGGCTCGAGGTTCCAGCTCTCCTTCGTCGGGGCGCCGAGGGCGTGGCAGCGCAGCTGCTTGTCCATGACGGACGTCGCGGCCTTTGGTTCCGCGGTGACGAGCGCCTGCCGCACGGCCTCGAGCGCGGCGCCCGAGCCGGAGCGGCCGAACGCCGTCGGGAAGACCTGTAGCGACCTGCCGCCCTCGAGGCGTTCCGCCCACACCGCCTTCTCGAGCGCGGACGGCGCGACGTCGAGCGTCACCGTCACAGGGAGCTGCGCCGTGCCGCGGGCGCGGAGCCGCACCTCGAGCCGCTCGCCGTCACCCTCCACGAGCGTGCCGACAGGCGTGCCCGCCGCGTCCTTCGCCGTCGGCGGCGCCAGCCCGCCCACGTCTGGCCGCCCGTCGTCGATGAGCACCGCGGACCGGTCCGACTGCACCTCCCAGCGCGCGCCCTCGGGCGCGGGCAGCGCAAGGACCGCGTCGGGGGTCGCGAACGTCGCCACGACCTGGATCGCGCCCTCGCCGAACGTGCTCTTCCCGGTCGTCAGCGCGCCGTCGGACAGGACGGCCGTCACGGTCCGCCCGAGACCGTCCGGCACCGCGAGCTCCGCGGGAGTCGGCACGGCGGGCGGGGACGACGTCGTGCCCGCCGTGGTCGTGGATGTCGCCGGGGCGGGCGACGGCGAGCCCGAGCAGCCCGCGAGCGCCACCACGACGAGGGCCGTGGCGAGGTGGGCCACGATCATCCTGCGTCGGGTCTGGTGGGCTGGGTGCACGCCGTGAGAGTAACGGTGTCAGCGCGTGGATGCCGCTCGCGGCTCCCGACGTTCCTGCGGCAGCATGATGTGCGGCGCGGCGTCATGTGGACGACGTGCCTGGTCACGTGACAAGGGGTGGGGGATGTTCGAGGCGATCAGTTGGGCTGGGGCGGTCTTGACCGTCGCTGCCGGAGCGTTCGTGGGGTGGCACACCGCGGCAGCGCTCTCGCAGCGCGCGGGGCGGGAGCCGGAAAGCCCTGGGGTCGGTCCTCGGCAGCTCCTGGTCATCGTCGGCGTGTTCGCGCTGCTCGGCGCCTACCTCGATGACGGCCCGATCATCGAGCCGTGGTGGTGGCAGCTGCTGATCCTCTTGGGGGCGCCGGCGCTGCTCGCCTTTGTCGTGCGAATCACGAGGCGCCGGGCGGTGCCGCGGGCGTAGCATCCGGGCATGACTTGGCAGGTGTGGGCGGCGTTCCTCGGGGCGTCGCTCGCGATCAGCCTGTCCCCGGGCGCGGGCGCGGTGACGTCGATGTCGACGGGGCTCGCGGTCGGGCTGCGGCGCGGGTACTGGAACATCCTGGGCCTGCAGATCGGCGTCGTCCTCCAGATCGCCGTCGTGGCCGCGGGGATCGGGGCGCTCGTCGCCGGGTCCGACGTCGCGTTCGAGGTCATCAAGTGGTTTGGCGTCGCGTACCTCGCCTACCTCGCGTTCGCCCAGTGGCGCGCGGCTCCGAAAGAGGCGGACGTGACCGTCGAGGTCGCCGAGCTCAGCCCGCGCGCGCTCGTCACGCGCGGCTTCCTCGTCAACGCGTCCAACCCCAAGGCGGTCGTCTTCATGCTCGCCGTGCTGCCGCAGTTCCTCGACCCGGCGCGGCCGCTCGTGCCGCAGTACCTCGCGATCACCGCGACCATGGTCGCGGTCGACGTCCTCGTCATGACCGGCTACACCGGGTTCGCCGCCAAGGTGCTGCGCGCGCTGCGGTCTCCGCGCCAGCAGCGCGCCGTCAACCGCGGCTTCGCGTGCGCGTTCGCGCTCGCCGCCCTCCTCCTCGCGCTCATCCGGCACTGAGCGGCCGATACCCGCCCACGGGCCGACGTCGGCCCTCCCGCCGTGCCTCGGCCGCACCTCCCGCCGGACGTGAGACGCGCCGCAGCCCGCGTGCGGGCCTGGATAGACTGACGCCGTCTCGCCCGCACGGATGAGCACCCGGACGCACCTGCCGCCCGGCGCCCGCACGGCGTCGCCCGGCTCCGCGCGGACGATGCCGGCTCGCCGTACGCTCGCCCACCACACCTGAGGGAATCGATGACCGCGCCCAAGCCCACCCTGGACACCGTCGAGAAGGCCGCGGCCACCCCCGACGAGCAGCAGCCGTTCGCCGAGCTCGGGCTCAAGCCCGACGAGTACCAGCGGATCCGCGACATCCTCGGGCGTCGCCCCACGGCCGCCGAGCTCGCGATGTACTCGGTCATGTGGTCCGAGCACTGCTCGTACAAGTCGTCCAAGATGCACCTGTCGAAGTTCGGCACGAAGACCACCGACGAGATGAAGAAGCACCTCCTCGTCGGCATCGGTGAGAACGCGGGCGTCGTCGACATCGGCGACGGCTGGGCGGTCACCTTCAAGGTCGAGTCGCACAACCACCCGTCGTTCGTCGAGCCCTACCAGGGTGCCGCGACCGGAGTTGGCGGCATCGTCCGCGACATCATCTCGATGGGCGCGCGCCCCGTCGCCGTCATGGACCAGCTGCGCTTCGGCGCCGTCGACCACCCCGACACGGCGCGCGTCGTGCACGGGGTCGTGTCCGGCGTCGGCGGGTACGGCAACTCGCTCGGCCTGCCGAACATCGGCGGCGAGCTCGTCTTTGACGCGTCCTACCAGGGCAACCCGCTCGTCAACGCGCTGTGCCTCGGTGTGCTGCGCCACGAGGACATCCACCTCGCCAACGCCTCGGGCGTCGGCAACAAGGTCGTGCTGTTCGGCGCCCGCACGGGCGGCGACGGCATCGGCGGTGCGTCCATCCTCGCGTCGGAGACGTTCGAGGACGGCGTCCCCGCGAAGCGCCCCTCCGTCCAGGTCGGCGACCCGTTCATGGAGAAGGTGCTCATCGAGTGCTGCCTCGAGCTGTACGCGGCCAACGTCGTCGAGGGCATCCAAGACCTCGGCGCGGCCGGCATCTCGTGCGCGACGTCGGAGCTCGCCTCCAACGGTGACGGCGGCATGCACGTGTGGCTCGACGACGTCCTGCTGCGCGACCCGTCGCTCAACGCCGGCGAGATCCTCATGTCGGAGTCGCAGGAACGCATGATGGCGGTCGTCACGCCCGAGAAGCTCGACGAGTTCCTCGCGATCACGAAGAAGTGGGACGTCGAGACGGCCGTCGTCGGCGAGGTCAACGACTCGGGCCGCCTGACGATCGACCACCACGGTCAGCGCATCGTTGATGTCGACCCGCGCACCGTCGCGCACGAGGGCCCGGTCTACAACCGCCCGTACGCGCGCCCGGCCTGGCAGGACGGCCTCAACGCCGACACGACCGTCGCCGCGGGCCTCGCCCGCCCCGAGACGGGAGACGAGCTGCTCGCGACCGCCCTGCAGATCCTCGGCTCGCCCAACCACGCGTCCAAGGCGTGGGTGACCAACCAGTACGACCGCTTCGTGCAGGGCAACACCGCGCTCGCGCAGCCCGACGACTCCGGCGTCATCCGCGTCGACGAGTCGACGGGCCTCGGCGTCGCGCTCGCGACCGACGCGAACGGCCGCTACGCGAAGCTCGACCCGCGCACCGGCGCCCAGCTCGCCCTCGCCGAGGCGTACCGCAACGTCGCGACGACCGGCGCCCGCCCCCTCGCGATCACCGACTGCCTCAACTTCGGCTCGCCCGAGGACCCGGACTCGATGTGGCAGCTCGTCGAGGCGATCGAAGGCCTCGCGGACGGCTGCGCCGAGCTCGGCACGCCCGTCACCGGCGGCAACGTGTCCCTCTACAACGGCACGGGCGAGCCCGGCCAGATCGACTCGTCGATCCACCCGACGCCCGTCGTCGGCGTGCTCGGCGTGATCGACGACGTCACCCGCGCAACCGGCTCCGGCTGGCGCAACCCAGGCGAGTCGATCTACCTGCTCGGCACCACGCGCGCCGAGCTCGATGGCTCCGCCTGGGCCGACGTCGTCCACCAGCACCTCGGCGGCCTGCCGCCGCGCCTCGACCTCGCCGCCGAGAAGGCGCTCGCCGACGTCCTCATCAACGCGAGCCGCGACGAGCTCGTCGACGCGGCGCACGACCTCTCCGAGGGCGGCCTCGTCCAGGCGCTCGTCGAAGCGAGCCTGCGCTACGGCGTCGGCGCGACCGTGTCGCTCGACGCGCTCCTCGAGCGCGACGGCATCACCGCCTTCGAAGCGCTGTTCTCCGAGACGACCGCCCGCGCGATCGTGTCCGTCCCGCGCGGCGAGGAGGTGCGCCTCGTCGACGCGTGCGTCGCCCGCGGCGTGCCGCACCTGCGCCTCGGCGAGACCGGCGCGACGAACGAGGACGACGCCGAGGCGCTCGTCATCGACGGCGTCTTCACGCTCCCGCTCGACCAGGCCCGCGAGGTGTTCGAGGGCGCGCTCCCAGCCATCTTCGGCTGAGGCCGAGGCTGCGACGAGGTAGTCGAGCTGCCCGGGTGCGCGTCCGGACGGTGGTCAATTGCGGCTCCCGCCCCCCTGGCCGTTGACGGCGTGGGCACTCCGCACGGTCGGCCCCGCGCGCGAGGTAGGCCCTCCGACGCGAGGTAGGCCCGTGCAGGGCACTACCTCGCGCGCAAACCCCTACCTCGGCGACGGGGAGGGGCGCCTCCGGGCGCGCGGTCAGCCGACCGAGAGGCGCGTGGTGATCGTGCGCGTCTCGCCGGGCTCGACCGTGAGCGTGTCGTCGAGAGCGTTCGCCGTCTCGACGCAGAGGAACCCGGTCCAGGCGTCGTCGGGCACGTCCGCCATCGCTGCGGCCTTCTCGGCCCACGGGTTCCACACGACGGTCGACCGCGAACCGGACTTCGCGACGGTGACCGTCGGGCGGCCGCTCTCGACGACCTGCGTCGTCGCGCCTGTGCCGGTGTAGACGCGGTCGGTCTCGCCCTCGAGCGTCACGGGGCCGACCTGCACGCGGACGTCGTCCGCGACCTTGTCCACGTACGTCGCGCCGTCGAGCCCTGTGACGATCGCGCGGCGCACGTCACCCACCGCGAGGTAGGTGTGCAGCGCCTCCGAGACGGCGAACGTCGCCCCGCCCGTGTTCGTCACGGCGAGCGACAGCGACAGCTCGCGCCCGACGACGAGCCGCGCGCGCGCCTCGAACGGGTGCGGCCAGACGCTCGTGAGCGCGGGGTCGACGTCCTGCTCGGTGAGTGCGAGCGTCACGGCGACGCCGCCGCCGGGGTGAGCGGCGTCGTCGGGCAGGTCTGTCGCCTCGACGAGGCGCCACACGGACGTGCGCGCGAAGCCGTGCGCGGGCCCCGTCCCCGACGGGTGCGGGCCGAACCACGGGAAGCACAGCGGCACGCCGCCGCGGATCGCAGCGCCAGGCGTGTATGCGGAGCGCGGGGACACCCACAGCACATCCGCGCCGCCTGTCGGCACCCACGAGACGAGGTGCGCGCCGTACGTGTGGATGCGCGCGGTGCCCGATGGCGTCTCGACGACGAGCAGCTCGGCGTCGCCCACCCCCGGCTCCACGTGGACGGACGGCGGCAGCGTGACGGGCATGGGTCCTCCTGGAGGGGGTGTCGTGGTGCAGGCCTGCACGGCGACATCGTCCCAGGACCGGGCCGGCGTGGCGAGGCTGCCCGCGGCCCGCCGCCCGCCAGGTACGGCCTCCCACGCGGGGTAGGGGTGACGGTGCGCGGTAGGGCCCTGGAGGGCCCTACGTCGCGTGCAGACCCCTGCCTCGCGCGCGCCCACCTACGCGGCGGGCAGGTGGAACGATGCCGTGGTCGGCACCGTGCGGCGCCTGACATGTCGGCGTTCCGAGGAGCAAGAATGAGTCAGCGAGTCCAGACGATCGTCGTCGGCGGGGGAGTGGTCGGGTCCGCGGCGGCGTGGGCGCTCGCGCGGCGCGGGGCCGACGTCGTCCTCCTGGAGCGTTTCGACGCGGGGCACGTGCGGGGCGCGTCGCACGGCGCGTCGCGCATCTACCGCACGACGTACACGGAGCCCGAGTACCTCGACCTCACGCTCGAGGCGCACGGCCTGTGGCGCGAGCTCGAGGCCGCGACGGGTGAGGACATCCTGACGATCACGGGCGGCGTCGCCTCGGGCGGGCCGTCGCTGCAGGGGCACCTCGCTGACCTCGCGGCGGCGCTCGGTTCGCGCGGCGTCCCGCACGCGCTCGTGCGCTCGGCTGAGGCTGCCGAGCGTTGGCCTGGTCTCGCGTTCGAGGGACAGGTCCTCGTCGAGCCTGAGACTGCGGGCCGCCTGCATGCGGACCGTGCGGTCGCCGCGTTCCAGGCCGACGCCGTCGCGCACGGTGCACGCATCGTCCACGGTCGCCGCGTGACGGCGATCGAGGACGTGCCGGGTGGCGTGCTGGTGCGCACGGAGCCGGAGCCGTTCGCGGCGTCGGGGGACGACGACGTCGCCGAGCTCGTCGCGCAGCGCGTCGTCGTCGCGGCGGGGGCGTGGAGCACGGACCTCCTCGTTGACGTGCGCGACGGCGAGGCCCGGCGGCCGGAGCTCGCCGGGCTGGCGCGGCTCGTCGTGACGCAGGAGCAGCCGGCGCACTTCGCGCCGCGAGACCCGGTGGTGCCGTGGCCGTCGTTCACGCACGACCCGGGCGCCGACGTCGTCGGTTCGGGCAGGCGCTGGCCGTCGGGCGCGTACGGGCTCGAGACTCCGGGGGAGGGTGTCAAGGTCGGCTTCCACGCCGTCGGGCCCGTGGTGCACCCCGACCGGCGGACGTTCCAGCCGGACGAGCGTCAGCTCGCGCAGCTGCGCGACTACGTGGCGACCTGCGTCCCGGGCGTCGACGCGGACGCGTTCGAGGCGATCTCCTGCACGTACACGACGACGCCGGACCACGACTTCGTGCTGGACCGTGCCGGGCGGGTGGTGGTCGCTGCGGGCTTCTCGGGGCACGGGTTCAAGTTCGCGCCTGCCCTCGGGCGTGTCCTCGCGGACCTCGCGGACGAGGCGTTGACGCCGGACGCTC
>RRZT011377696.1_pt1 | contig 10171 bp, 5 predicted proteins | sample 2165551 | NCBI WGS metagenome assembly RRZT01 (sample SAMN10456910, study PRJNA506462) | wastewater metagenome | biome: wastewater; feature: sludge; material: wastewater sludge; isolation source: wastewater sludge with Escherichia coli K12::gfp cells carrying plasmid... | place: USA: Moscow, Idaho ...
CAGACTGTCGCGCGCCGCCTCAAGCAAGGCACCGCCCGGGGCGGTCTGAGCGTCGGCCTCGCCCGGGAAATCCTCGATCCGCGAGGCATGGGCGGTGACGCGCGGCCGTCGGTCGCTGCATGGCTCGCCGGCGGTGACCAGCATGCAGACCGCCGCCTCCGAGGGAACGGGGTTCCACGGATTGTGGCGGTCGCGCAGCCCGCCTTGCGTGGCAAGCAGGTCAAGGATCATCGGCGCGACCAGCGTATCGGCGGCGGCGACATAGATATGGTGCGTCCCGTTCTGGCTGAGGGTCTTTTCGGCCCGCTCGATCGCGGCAAAACCCACCGCATGTTCGCCAAAGATCAGCTGCACCGAGACCATGCCGTCGAATTTCAGCCGTCCGGCCGCCGCGGCGAAATTGTCCCGCATGCCCGGATAAAAGCCCAGCACCAGCGGCAGCGCCAGGATCAGCTCGGCGCGGACCGGCTGCATGCCCTGCTTGAGCTGGTCCGCCCGGCAGGCCGCCCAGGCGCGCTGCGCCAAAAGCGCCACGCGCGAGGCGAAATCGACGTGATCGCGCAGGCCGGGCGCCCAGCACATGATCTGGCGCTGGCCATCGCGCCCGACCCATCGCGGGTGGCGTTGAAAATGCGGCCTTCCCTCGATCAGCGCCGCGGCCTGCGCTTCGCTGTCGCCATCGGCGACCGTCGCCAGACCCCAGGCAAGGATGGCCACGTCGTTCATGGCACTGGCCCGGAAGCAGGATTGGTCCGCGCGCAGGCCTTCCCGGCCTTCGTCCTGGACGAAGGCCGGCTCAACCCGGGAAAGCCGGTCGTGTTCCGAACCTGCCGCATGCTACTCGACCAATAACTCGACCAAGCGGGCCGGCGCCAAGATGGCGCCGCCTCATTCGTCTGCCAGCCCCCTGCCGTCACCCGGATTGCAGCCGGTCGACCGCTCCGGTCTGTCGCTTCCTGTCCGGCAGGCGATACCGATGATGCGACCCCCGGGATTTTTATAATGGAAAGGCCGCTCGCCCCGCTCGCGTAATGCGCGAATCTGTTGCCGTCAGCTTGCCTCAGCACGCGACGAGAAACCAGCGCCCTTTGTGCGTGAGGATGCCCCGGCGCGACAATATGCAGCATATTCGACAAATGAAACGAACCGTTCGGACCGATATGGGGCGCGCTGCGCATGTTGGAGTTCAATCCACGACGTCGAACCGGTGCAGCCAGTTCAGGGTTTCCTCATAGGCATCCAGCGGGCGCGGCACCCGAATCAGGTCCATGGGGTTCTGCTGGTAGTCTTCGAAGCGGATCGGTCGCAGCGCGTCGCTGACCGTGCGATAGGTTTCGGGAATATTGCCCATGTTCACATCGCCCATCTGCGGATGCATGCCGGCGCGCACCACCAGACCCCCATCGTAATCATGCAGGCTGATGCCGGGCGGCAGGCCGGGGCGCGGCGCCTCGTCGACGACCAGCGCCCAGGTATCGGCCAGCCGCTCGACCATCAGCGCGCGGCCACCAAGCGCGGCCAGCGCCTCATCGCCCAGCACCGTCAGCCAGCTGATGCCGCTGATCTTGCGCGCGCCGCGTCCCTCGGCGGCCTTGGGATAGGGGATCGCATAGTTCAGGCCCGGAAAGCGGGCCAGAAACGGCCATGTTTCCTGCATGTGGTCGGCCTCCGCTCCGATCCCGTAGACCGGAGCAAAACCCGCAAGCCCGTGCATTGGTTTCAGGCGCGCGCACCAATCCAGCACCAGCGCCAGATAGCGGTCGGGATCGCTGCGCACGAACGAGGGCGGCACCGCCGCATTCAGCACCGAGATCGCGCCGGTCCCGGCCTCCTCGGCCGGGGCCAGCGCCGCGTGGGCCTGCCATTGCGGCGGCGCCGCCGGAAGCGAGGTGACATGCGGGCAGAAGCTTTCGTCCGGAGAAAGCAGGGCTTCGGCCTCGGCACGAAGAAAGCCCGGGAGATCCACGTTTTCGGCTGGCACAAGCGGGGATTCGGGATGGGGCTGCACATGCGTGATCCGGTCCGGCGCGAGCTGGCGGAAGCTTTCGAGCACGGCCAGGGCGGCATGGCGCGTGGCAGGTGCCGCGCCATCGGCAAGGAACAATTGCAGCTGCGTCGAAAAGCGCATGACGGGCTGACCGGATTCGTGGTGCGCGATCACCACATTGTCCAGTTTCTCATATTCGACTTTCTGGTCCACGGCTTTTCCTTTCAGCTCGTGACGGCGGCCCATCTGGCCGCGAGCCGGTCGGGTTCCGGCGCGGCGGTGCTGCCTGGGTCGGAAAAGATCCAGGCGACAAGCCCGACGGCAATTCCGACCCCCGCGCAGCAATCGCCGCTTTCGGAGTCAAGGCTGCCCTGCCGCAGGTCATCGGTCGGCTTGGCAGTCAGCATGATGTCGGCCCCTTGGCAAAGGGGCTCATGTCGACGGGGAAATTCATGGCTTCTGTGCGGATGTTCGTCATGTATCAATCTTGGAAAATATCGGCGTCACGGACCGCAGGAAATGCACGGCCCAGACAGATGACTAAGGATGACATGGGCAAATGCAAGCGTGGCGCAGCGGAAACCCGCGTCGCGGCTTGATAAATTCACGCCCGTGAGGCGCGGCGGGGATGCGCCTCAGTAAAGACAGCCGCTCAGGGTCGGCCGGATGGCGTGGTATTCGCGTTCCCGCATGGGCCTGATGTGCTGCCTGAGCTGCGCGCCGGCCCTGCTTTCGGGGCCGAGCGGGATCATGCGGGCGCTGTCGATATGCAGGAAGCCCGGATCAAGGCACGGCGCCGGGGGCGGCATGCCGGGCTGGTCCGGGATGTCGGGGCGCTGCAGGTTTCGCGCGCCGGGCAGGCGGTTGCCGTGCAGCGGCGTGCAGGGCCGCAGCAACGGCTTGGGATAGTCGCGCAGAAAGCTTGCGATCTGCCGGTCATGGCGGTCGGGATAAGGGCTCTCGCAGCGGAGCAGGCCCAGCGGACCGACCCAGTGCAGGGTATTCGCGGCATAGCGCGCCAGCACCTCGCCACCGGCAAGGCCGATCGGGTCCTGATTGATATAGCAACCCGCCTCGGGGTCGTAATGACGAAAGCGGTTGTAATGCAGGCCGGTCTCGGGGTCGTAATACTGGCCCTGAAAGCGCAGGTTGTTCCGGGTCCGCTCGACCAGCACGCGGTCGATCCCGCCCCAGGCCTTCAGCCCGACCTGCCAGACCAGTTCGCCGCGTTCATTGGTCAGCTCTTGCGGGGTGCCCAGATGGTCGGTCCAGTAAAGCAGCACCTGCCCTTCGTAATCGGATGAGCTGCGGCGGATCTGCGCGGCCGGGCGATGGCTGCCCGGCTCGTGGACATAGACGATGGCGAAGGCGTCCTGCGCCGTCGTAATGTCGCCCCTGCCCTCGGCCAGAAGATTGTCGCCATCCCACATATACCATGTGGTTTCCTCGGCGGTCAGCCGCGTCATCGGCGCGGGTCGGCCGCCCGTCCCGTCCACCTCGTCGGGGGGGTCATCGGCATCCTCGCCCGTCGCGAGATTGGCGGCGATCAGGGGGGCGGATTCCTCGCGGTGATGCTTGGCGATGCGCCGCCCTAGCGCGTCATAGGCAAAGCGCGTGGTGCGATGGACCCCGCCCACGGTCTCGCGCACCTCGGTCAGCTGGTTCATGTCGTCGTAATCCAGCTGATAGACATGGCGCCCGCCCCAGCCGCGGCGCATCTCGATGCGGTTGCCGGCATCGTCATAGCGGTAATGGATATCGCCGCGCATCAGCAGTCGCCCGCCCACCACCGAGGCATTGCGCGGGCTTTCGACGCCGGCAAGGATGTTCCCGGCCGGATCGAAGGCGAAGATTTCGCGCGTCGCGCCGGTCACGCGGCGCAACTGCTCGCGCGCGTCGTAATGAAAGGCGCGCTCGCCCCGGGCGACATCGCGGATGCTGCGGATCAGGCCGGCCTGATCATAGCCGTAATTGCGGCCAAAGGCCGGCGCGTCGCGGCGCTGGCGATAGGCGCGCTGGCGCTCGATCCGGCCAAGGGTGTCGTAATCGGTCTGCATGCCGATGCCGCCGCCCTCGCGCAGGGTCTCGCGGCCCATGCGGTCGCGGGTCAGTTGCAGGACATCGCGGTCCTGAAAGCTGAGCCGCTCGAACAGGCTGTCCTGATCATAGCTGTAACCGATGCGGCGGCCATCGGGCAGCGTGGTGGCAAGGCGTTCGCCGCGCAGCGACAGCTTATGGACGATCTCGACCCTGTCCTGCCTTTCGCGCAGCACGAGGCCGCGCGCATCATAGGCAAAGCCGACCCGGCGCATCTCGTTTTCGGCCTTGATCATGCGGCCCAGCACGTCAAAGCGATAGCTGGCCCATGACCCGTCCGAGCATTGCCGCAAGAGCAGCCGCCCCATCGCGTCGCGGGTCATCTGGTGGCCGCGATGGCCGTCCTCGTAGCGGATGACATGGCCGGCCGGGTCGTAGTGATAGCGCTGGCGGCGGCCGTCAAAGCCGATCTCGCCGATCAGGCGTTCGTCGGCGTCATATTCCAGCGCATAGATCTCGCCCGATTCGTTTTGCAGGCCGATCAGGTTCAGTTCGCTGTCATAGCTGTAGCGGAACCGGGTGCCGTCGGGATTGGTGCGCAGGACCGGCAGCGGCAGGCCGGCATAATCCCAGGCGGTGCGGTGGCCGGCAGGGTTGATATGCTCGATCAGGTTGCCGTCGGCGTCGTAGGCGATGCGCGTCGTGCGGCCATCTGCGGCGACCATCTCGACCAGCCGGTCCAGCATGTCATAGCGAAAGCGGCTGGGGCCGGCGCCGTCGACGGTCTGCTCGATGACCCGGCCAAAGCTGTCGCGCAGATAGCGCACGCCCGCCCCCTGGGCGCGGCGCTCTTCGGCCAGCCAGCCCTGATGCGTCCATGAATAGCGCGCCAGCGCCCCCTCGACGTCGCGCACCACCAGCGGCAGGCCGCGGCGGTCGCGCAGCATCAGGACCGTGTGATCGGTCGGATCGGTGAAGGAGATCAGGTTGCCGCGCGGATCATAGGTGGCGAGGCATTCATTCCCCAGCGCGTCGGCATGGCTGCCGACATTCAGGAAGTTCAGGCTGGCCGGATCGCGGCTGGCATAGGAAAAGGTCTCGGTCGCGCCGGTTTTGCTGGTATGGGCGACCAGCCGGCCGAATTCGTCATGCCGGTTGCGCTCGGTCCGGCCATTGGCGTCGGTGCGGCTTTCGCATTCGCCGAAGCGGTTGAATTCGACCAGGTTTTCATGGCCCAGCGGCGTAACGGAGCGGGTCACAAGGCCGCGCTGGTTCCAGAAATAGCGTTCGACATGGTTCTTGCCATTGCGCACGGTGCTGATACCGTTCTGCGGGTCATAGCCGATTTCGCGCGCATGGATGCCGCCATCGCCCCATGTCCGCACGCAGCGCGCATCAAGGCCCCGCGCCGGATCGTCCCATTCGAAATAGAAGGACAGGCCGCTGCGCCGCGTCTCGCGCACCAGCAGCGCCTGGTCATAGGCGTAAAGAAAGGCGATGCCGCCGCCATTGCGCGCCGCGATCAGATCGCCGGCAATGTCATAGGCATAGGTGATCAGCGTCGCCCGGGTGTGACCGTCGGTCTGCGAGATCTCGATGATGCGCCCGGCCGGATCGCAGGAGAACTGGTAGTCGATGCCGTCGCTGGCGCGCACATTGGCCAGACAGCCCCGGGAATCATAGCTGAGCGCGACCAGATTGCCGTTGCCGTCGCCCAGCGAAGTCAGGCGAAAGCGGCCGGCGCGGCGGGGACAGGCCGACAGCCGCCGCAAGATCCCGTCGGGCATGCGCAAAAGCCATTGCGCATCCGATTCCCGCGTCGCCGTCAGCCGCTCGGCGCGGTGATAGAAGCTTTGTCCGGGCTGCATCCGCGGCAACAGGATCAGCCGGCCATGCTCCAGCCTGAGCAGGCTGTATTCGGCGATCTCGGCCAGCTCGATATCCAGCGGGTGATGCCATTTCCGGCCCAGCATCCCGTCATGATCCGAGGATGACAGCCAGTATCTGTCCCAGACCACCGGCACCGGGCCGCCCATGACCAGTTCGGTTTCGGTGGCGTAAAGCTCGCCGGTGGCGACATCGACGGGCTGGCCGGTAAAGACGCGCCGGCCAAAGCCCTGACCGATGCGCCCGCCCAGAACGCCGCCATTGGCGCCGATGACCGAGGCGCCGATGCGGCTGCCCAACGCGCCGCCCAGAGCCTCGCCGATGACGCCGCCAAAAGGACCGAGCACCGCCCCGCCGACATAAGAGCGGCCGACCGACAGGCCGCATCCGGCCAGCCCGCACCAGTTGGCCGCGACGAATGCCGCGCTGCCCTCGGAAAACCCGGTCACCGCGCCACCGGCCATGGCGGTGCCGACGGCAAGGTTCGCGGTTGCGCCGGACGGTGCCGCCCCACCCCCGGCCGGGATCGGCAGATAGGCCAGCGACCCGTTGCCGATCCGGATATGGGACAGATCGGACGCGACGACGCCGTCGCATTCGCTGCGGTCGCCTGCGCGCGCGGCCGGATACTGGTTGATGAAGACGCTGTCCGAGCCGGTGGCGATGCGGCGGATGCCAAAATCGCTGCTGGCGACGGTATCCAGCACCGCACGGGCGGCGGGCACCCGCGCCGGGCCCAGATAGACATTGGCCGAGCCGGTCAGGACCGGACCCGCTCCGCCGCCATTCAGGCCGTCATTCACATCCTCGTTCAGGTTCTCGTTCAGGCTGGTGCGCGTGCCACCACGCGCGGCCAGCGCGCCCCCCGCTGCCGCGATCACCGCCAGCGCCGCCTCTTCGGATGTGGCGCTGGCCACCAGCGCCGCACCAAGCGCCATCCCCACCGTCGCGCCGATCAGAAAGCCCATGAAGGTCGAGCAATGCTCGATCTGATGACCGATATGGGCGGCGGCCGGGGCGGCGGACATCTGGGACCTCAGCTATTCCAGGTAATAGATTCGAGAATGCTGTCAAAAACTACGGATAATTCTTCGAAATTTTCTTTTGCGGCGGTGACGACGACGGTATGGACGGTGCGGCTGTCGGGGTCGGCTTGAAAGAACAGTTGCCGCTGCTTGAGAACCACGGCCTGCGGCTTCATGCAGAATATCAGCTCGACGGCAGGATGATCGCCGAACTCGGTGTTCTGCCGGATGATCAGCTCGAAATTCTTGACCTGCGCCATCAGGTCACGCAATTGCCGGTTGACGAAACTGTCCAGATTCTCACCCGGTCCAAGCACGCCATGCGAGCAGAGCAGGTTGGGGATCACCTTGAGTTTCGGCGATGACGGCGCCACCCAGGTGATCATCGAGCGATCGGCCCAGCCCTCCGGCACCGTCAGAGAGTAGCATTCGGTTCGGCAAGTCGGCATGCTGGCCTCGGTTCAGGTCTCAGGCGCGTTTTCACGCGGATTGATGAATGTCTCGGCCCCCTCGATAACGATCTGTCCCTGAGTGACCATGATGAAATTGCGATCATTTGCGCGCAACAGGATCGTTGGCGCGTCCAGCACCACGCTGGTCGCGGCCTTGACCGAGACGCCGCCGGTCTGGGACACGGTGACGATGTCGTTGTTGACGGTGGTATATTGCCCCGCCGCCAGCACCTGCACCTCTTGCTTGCCGCGCGCGACGACCACGCTTTGGTTGCCCTGGCTGACCGTGACCCGGTCATCGCCGGTGACGGTCCGGCTATGGGCGCCGCCCACGCTCAGGCCGAGATCGCCGGCGATGTTCGCGGTCTGGTTCTGGCCGACGCTGATCGTGTGGTCATGGCCGACCACGGTGCTGTGATCTTTTTGCGCATGCAGATAGACCAGCTCGCGCCCGGCCTGATCCTCGAAGCTGAGTTCGTTGAAGCCCTGTCCCTGATGGCTGTTCGAGCGCCAGACCGTGCGGGTCCTGCAGGCAGGCAGGTCATAGGGCGCGGCGTTCTGGCCGTTATAGACGCAGCCGGTGACCAGTGGCCGGTCGGGGTCGCCGTCCAGAAACTCGACCACCACCTCCATGCCGATCCTCGGGATCACCACGCCGCCCCAGCCGTTGCCGGCCCAGGTCTGGCTGACCCGGCACCGCATCGACAGCGCCCCCTCGCGATCCCAGTGGAACCGCACGAGGATGCGGCCATGCTCGTCGCAATCGATCTCGCCCTCGCCGACCACGAGCGCGGTTTGCGGGCCATGCACCCGTGGCGCTGCCATCTGCCGCGGCGGCGCCATCGGCGCGGTATCGGGCATCAGCACATAGGACCCGGTAAAGTTGCGCGCCTCGCCCACCCGGCTGCCCGCGCCCTGCGCGGTGTTGACGAAGTGGTGGCTGGCCGACAGGCACAGATAGGTTTCGCCGCTGCCGGGCGCCGGATCGCCGCTGAGCCCGACCAGCTTGCCCGCGCCGAGGCTGAGGCAGTCGCCGACCGCGCGGTTGCGCCGGTCGGCGGCGCGTTCCTGACGCAGGCGCAGCCCGGCCATGGCCCTGCCCCGCCGCTGATCGGCATAGCCGCCCTGCCAGTCATAACTTTCGGTGCCGCCATGGGCGTGCCGCGCATCGCCCGGGCGATCAACCTCCATCGCGCTTGAGGGGGCGATGGAATTGTAATCCTTGAGCCGCATCGCGCCGGTGGTCAGGCTGCGTTCCGGCGCCCATTCCCAGAAATGTTCGCCCCCCGCGTCCGGCATCGCGGGCCTCGGGTCGCCGCGCGACGGCCGGAACGGGCGCAGGCCAACGGTTTCATGGGCCAGAACGTCATCTGTCAGCACCATCGTATGGCCATCGGCATCGTGACGGAAATGAAAGCTGATCCCGGCGCGTTCCAATTGCCGGCGGGCAAAATCCAGATCCGATTCCCGATATTGCACGGTGTATTCCAGCACCGGATATTCTTCGGACAACCTGAATTCCAGCGCCGGTGCGCCAAGATCGGCATATTCGGCAAAAAGCTCGGTCAGGATCTGCACCACGGTCTTGCCGTGAAAGATGCGCTGATTGCGCCGCCGCCCCGCCAGCCAGCACCATGGGCGCAGGGTGACCTCGTAGCGATGCCCGTTTTCCGCGGCCCCCGCCCAGCGGGTCTGGGTTACGATCCCATTGAAATGCCGGTCTCCGTCCGGCCCGCCGATGCTGACGGTGGCGGGCGTTCCCAACAATTCGTCCGAATCGAGCGCGGCATTCGCCGCCAGCGCCTCGACGCGATATTCGAAAAGCGCGTTCAGATGATCCGAGCCGGCAAAGCGAAGAAGCACAAGCACGTCGTCGCCCAATACCGTCGTCAGACGGCCAAGGCGTTCGACCTGGCTGAAGGGCGCATTCATGGGTACTCCGGGTAATGGTTAAACCGAACCGCGACAACAAATCTTAACACGGTTAATTTACGGGCTTTCAAGCCACCAACCCAATATTTTATCCAAATTTCCGGATCGTTGCCTGAATAGCGTTGCAAGGGCGGCGTCAAAAGCCGGACCCACTTCGCCCTGGTTGTATGACATCGCCGCGTCCGCCTATTGGTTGGTGTCTTCCTGCGGCGGCTCCGGCACCGATTCCCCGGCCGCGTCCTGTGCGGGGACCTCGGGGTCTGCGGGTTTCGGGGCCAGCGCCACCACCTCGGCCGCGACCGAGGGGCTCTCGCCCATGCTCTGCAACTCAGCGAGCACGGCAGGCAGGATGTCGGTGGCCGGCACGCCCGAGGGCGCCGCCGCGACCGAAGCCAGCGCCGCGCCGCTGCCAAGCGCCACCAGAAGGAACGGCCCCGCACCCTCGGCGCCGCCCTCGGAACTGAGCGCAAAGCCAAAGGCGCGCGACTCGGCGCCGGGTGCTGAAAGCTGGGCGGTCAGGTCATAGACCTCGCCGCCCGGGGCGACCAGAAACAGCCACAGGTTGCGGCCGGCGGCCATCGCCACAGAGCCTTGAATCTGCACGCTGCCACCCGATTCCCGGGCGTTCACGCGCAGGTCCACCGCGGGCGCCGGCCGGCCGGCGACCTCGGTCAGAAAATCCACCGCCGGGCATTGCTCTGGGGTAACGATCTGGTTCAGCACCGTGGCGCGGGTGCCGAAAGCGCGATCATAAGCGTCGACCAGCGCCGCGCCGTCATCCGCGTCCGCGCCGATCAGCGCAATCATGCCGGTATTCGGCCCCGAGGAAATCCGCTCGGCCATGGTGCAGG
>RRZT010011417.1_pt1 | contig 10169 bp, 8 predicted proteins | sample 2165551 | NCBI WGS metagenome assembly RRZT01 (sample SAMN10456910, study PRJNA506462) | wastewater metagenome | biome: wastewater; feature: sludge; material: wastewater sludge; isolation source: wastewater sludge with Escherichia coli K12::gfp cells carrying plasmid... | place: USA: Moscow, Idaho ...
CGCAGGCCCGTGTACAGCACACGTCGGTCGGGGCTGACGCCCAGCGGCTGCGCTCCGCCCGGCAGCGGCAACGACTGGATCTTCCTGACTTCGCCACGCGCGGCATCAAGGTGGTAAACAAGGATCTCCCGGCTTTGCGCGCAGGAAACATAAATCACGGTCTGACTCATCGGCTGCCCTCCTGAAATGTTTCAGAGACAGCATACGCGCTGACGGCGGACAAAAAAATGCCCCGGCGATTGGCCAGGGCATTTTGTCGGCAGGCAGAAGATCGTCCCGCCTTCGGGAAATCACTTTTTCTCGGCAACATACGGCTCGTGCAGATGGACTGGAGCGACCTTCTTGCGCATGCGGATATTCAGCATTTCGACGATGACCGAGAACGCCATCGCGAAGTAGATGTAACCCTTCGGGATGTGGCCACCGAAGCCTTCGAGCAGCAGCGCAAGGCCGACGATAATCAGGAACGACAGCGCGAGCATCTTGATCGTCGGGTGGGCGGACACGAACCGACCGATATGAGAAGCGAACACCATCATCATGCCGACCGAAGCAATCACCGCGGCGATCATGACTTCGACTTCATCGACCATGCCAACCGCTGTGATGATTGAATCGAGCGAAAACACGAGATCGATAATGATGATCTGCAGGATCACGGCCTGGAAGGTCGCCTTGACCGCGCTCGATTCATGGCCTTCCTCGCCCTCCATCAGTTGGTGGACTTCACCGACGCTTTTCCAGATCAGGAACAGACCGCCGGCGATCAGGATCAGGTCGCGGCCGGACAGGTCAAGCAGCAGCTCGGCGTTTTCGGGTGCTGCGCCCATGGCCATATTGAAACCGTCCAGCGTGTAGACCGAGGCGATCGGCTCGACCAGCCCTACGATCCAGGACAGCAGCAACAGCAGGCCGATCCGCATGAACATCGCGAGAAACAAGCCCAGACGACGGGCAAACTCGCGGCGCGCAGCCGGAAGCTTGTCGACGAGGATGGAAATGAAGATCACATTGTCGATGCCTAGAACCAGTTCCAGGCCCGTCAAGGTGAAGAAAGCGATCCAGGCTGCGGGATCCGTCAGTAACTCAAGCATGCGGGATGCTCCTTGTTGCGTTTATAAAACCGGCGGAATTGCCAATGCGACCGTAGTTGACCCGGTCATGCCATTTTGGTTCACACAAATCCGCAAAAAACCGTTTTTTTGCCCAATCCGCTCCTGAATCCCGCTCCGCCGGCTTGAAAACTCAGCAACCGAGCCTCTGCTGCCAGCGTGCAATCGCAGCGTGAACCTGATTCGGCGCGGTGCCGCCGATATGATCGCGGCTTGCCAGCGAGCCTTCCGGCGTCAGTACCGCCATCACGTCGACCGTGATCAACGGCGAGAATGTCGCCAGTTCAACCATCTGCAGTTCGGCCAGATCACGCTGCTTTTCCTCGGCGTAGCGGACGACGCGGGCCACGACTTCGTGCGCATCACGGAACGGCAGACCCTTCTTGACCAGATAGTCGGCCAGATCGGTCGCCGTGGCGAAACCCTGGCGCACCGCCTCGGCCATCGCGTCCGGCTTGACCGTGATGCCGCGCATCATGTCGGCATAAATGCGCAGCGTGTCGGTCAGCGTATCGACCGTATCGAACAGCGGCTCCTTGTCTTCCTGATTATCTTTGTTGTAGGCCAGCGGCTGGCCTTTCATCAAGGTCAACAGGCCGACCAGATGACCGTTGACGCGACCGGTCTTGCCGCGAACCAGTTCGGGAACATCCGGGTTTTTCTTCTGCGGCATGATCGACGAACCGGTGCAGAAGCGGTCGGCAATGTCGATAAAGCCGAAGCGCGGACTCATCCACAGGATCAGTTCTTCGGACAGGCGCGACATGTGGGTCATCGCCAGCGAACTCGCAGCGGTGAATTCAATCGCGAAGTCGCGGTCGGAAACTGCGTCGAGCGAGTTTTCGCACACGCCTTCAAAGCCGAGCAGCTCGGCGGTCAGATGGCGGTCGATCGGATAAGTGGTTCCGGCCAGCGCGGCGGCGCCGAGCGGCAGCCGGTTCACGCGACGGCGGGCATCGGCGAAGCGTTCGGCATCGCGGCCAAGCATTTCGACATAGGCGAGCATGTGGTGGCCAAAGGTAACCGGCTGGGCGACCTGCAGGTGGGTGAAGCCCGGCATCACGGTTTCGGCATGCTTCTGCGCCAGTTCGAGCAGGCTGATCTGGAATTCGCGGATCAGTCCGACGATATCGTCGATCGCGCCGCGCAAGTACAGGCGGATGTCGGTCGCGACCTGGTCGTTGCGGCTGCGGCCGGTATGCAGGCGCTTGCCGGCGTCGCCGATCTTCTCGGTCAGGCAGCGCTCGATGTTCATGTGCACGTCTTCGAGGTCGATGCTCCAGTCGAAGCGGCCTGCGCGGATATCCTGCAGGATTTCGCTCATGCCACGCTCGATCGCAGCACGATCCTCATCGCTGAGCACACCGACCTTGTTCAGCATCGCCGCATGCGCGAGCGAGCCCTGAATATCGACTTCGGCCATGCGCTTGTCGAAAGTCACCGAGGCGGTATAACGCTTGACGAGTTCGCTCACCGGCTCGCTGAAGCGGCCGGACCAGGTCTTGTTGGCGGATTCCATTCCGAATACCCTACGCAATCAGAAAAATCCGTCGATTATACGCAGGCGAAACCGGGCGTGCATCAGCCGTTCATAGGGATGCCGCCTGAACATTTATTGCCGTCGTCTGGCGGCACAAGCTGCATCCTGCGGCCGGGCACCGTATAATCCGCCGATTATCCAATGCACAAGCCAGCCGCATCATGTCGCCATTCGATTTCAAGCAGCACCTGACCGAACTCCTCGCCGACGCCGTGAAGGCCGTCGCTCCCGAAGCCGCCGACACCGCTTTCGTCGTCGAACGCCCGAAGGATGCCCGCCACGGCGACTACGCCACGAACCTCGCGATGCAACTCGCACGCCCGCTGCGCCAGAATCCGCGCGCGCTGGCCGAAAAACTGATCGCCGAGCTGCCGCTGTCCGAGTGGGTCGAAAAAGCCGAGATCGCCGGCGCCGGCTTTATCAATTTCACGCTGAGCCACGCCGCTCGCCAGCGCATCGTCGCCGACGTGCTCGCCGCAGGCCCGACTTTCGGCCGCACGAACTTCGGCAAGCAGCAGAAAGTGCAGGTCGAATTCGTTTCTGCGAATCCGACCGGCCCGCTGCATGTCGGCCACGGCCGCGGCGCGTCCTACGGCGCCAGCCTCTCCGCGCTGCTCGACATGGCCGGCTTCCAGGTCCAGCGCGAATATTACGTAAACGACGCCGGCCGGCAGATGGACATCCTGGCCGTGTCGACGTGGCTGCGCTATCTCGACCTGCACGGCGTCAGTATTCCGTTCCCGCCGAACGGCTATCAGGGCGACTATGTGCGCGACATGGCGATCCAGATTCAGGCGCTGCACGGTCAGGAATATGTGCGCCTGGCCGCCGATGTGCTGAAAAATGTTCCGGATGTCGACGCCGACAAGGAAGCCCACCTCGACGCGCTGATTGCGAACGCCAAGGCGCTGCTCGGCGATGCCTGGCACTACATCCACAACCATGCGCTGACCGAGCAACTGAACGACGGCCGCGACGATCTGACCGAGTTTGGCGTGACCTTCGACTGCTGGTTCTCGGAAAAATCGCTTTTCGAAACCGGCCTCGTCGCCCGCGTTGTCGAAAAGCTCGAAGCGGCCGGCCACATCTACGTGCAGAACGGCGCCAAGTGGTTCCGCTCAACCGCGTTCGGTGACGAGAAGGACCGTGTTGTCCAGCGTGAAAACGGCCTCTACACCTACTTTGCCTCGGACATCGCCTACCATCTGAACAAGTTCGAGCGCGGCTTCGACAAGGTCATCAACATCTGGGGCGCCGACCACCACGGTTACATCGCCCGCGTGAAGGGCGCGCTGACCGCGATCGGCCTCGACGCCGACAAGCTCGACATCGCGCTGGTCCAGTTCGCGAACCTGGTCCGCAACGGCCAGCAAGTGCCGATGTCGACGCGTTCAGGCTCGTTCGTCACGCTGCGCGACCTGCGCCACGAAGTCGGCAACGACGCCGCGCGCCTGTTCTACGTACTGCGCAAGTCCGACCAGCATCTCGACTTCGACCTCGACCTCGCCAAGTCGCAGAGCAATGACAACCCGGTCTACTACATCCAGTACGCGCACGCACGCATCTGCCGCGTGATCGAGGAATGGAACGGTTGCCAGAAGGATCTGCTCGGGGCGAACCTCAGCCTGCTGACTTCCGAGCACTAAGCCGCGCTGCTGCGCCGCCTCGCGGACTTCCCGGCAACGATCGACTCCGCCGCGGCCGAATACGCGCCGCACACGATAGCCTTCTACCTGAAGGACCTCGCCGCGGACTTCCACAGTTACTACAACGTCAGTCGCTTCCTGACCGACGACGAAGACCTGACCTATGCCCGTCTGGCGCTGATCGCCTCGATCCGGCAAACTCTGGCCAATGGTCTGGCAATTCTCGGCGTTTGCGCCCCGGAGAAAATGTAAAACATGGCGAAAGACGTAAAGCGGCCACGCGGCGGCGGGAACCATGGCGGTAAGGGCGGCCTGATGACTGGCCTGCTGGCCGGCCTCGTAATCGGCGTAGCCGTTGCAGTCGGCGTCGCGATGTTCATTAACCGCGGCGCCAGTCCGTTCAGCGACAAGGTCGCTTCGGCCACCCAGGCCGTCGTGGCTCAGATCCCTTCCGCGCCGGAAGTCTTGCGCCCGGCCGGCAGCGGTGACGACGTGCCGACCGTCGCTTCAGCTCCGGCTTCGGCGCCAGCCCAGAAAGCCAGCGAAGGCGAACGTTTTGATTTCTATACGATGCTGCCGGGTCTGTCGGAAAAAGACGGCAAGCCGCCGGCAAAGCCTGCCGCATCGAAACCCGCCAGCGCACCCGCCAAGATCGAAACCCGCGCCTGGCTGCAGGCTGGCTCGTACCAGAATGAACAGGATGCCGACAACCTGAAGGCCAAGCTTGCGCTGCTCGGCATCGAGGCACGCATCCAGACCCAGGAAATCCCGGAAAAGGGCCTGTGGCACCGCGTTCGCATCGGCCCGTTTACTAATCCGGCCGAAATCGACAAGGTTCGCGCGCAGCTGAAAGCGAACGGCGTCGAAAGCAGCATCGTCAAGGCCAACTAACCCTCCGCCAAGGAAACCGCATGAAGATCTGGATCAGAACCCTCGCGCTCGCCGGCTTGCTGCTGGCGGGTCTTTCCCATGCCGAAATCAAGGAAGGCACGGATTACAAGCTTTTACCAAAAACCCATGCGGTTGAAGTCCCGGGCAAGCTCGAAGTCATCGAATTCTTCTGGTACACCTGCCCGCATTGTCGTTCGATCGAACCGACGGTCGCTGCCTGGGCCAAGAAGCTGCCCAAAGACGTAAACTTCCGCCGCATCCACGTGATCTGGCCGGGACGCCCCGACATCGAAGCGCACGCGAAGATCTTCGTCGCGCTGCAAGCGATGGGGAGCGATGGCAAATACCAGCAGGCCGTGCTTGATGCCATTCAGGGTGAACGCCTCGAACTGCGCCGTGACAACGTGCTGTACCCGTGGCTAAAAAAGCAGGGCATCGACGAGGCCAAGTTCCGCGCCAGCTACAACGGTTTTTCCAGCAACATGGCGCTGAAGAAGCTTGCCCAAACAACACAGGACTATGCCATCGACGCAGTACCGGTATTCATCGTCAACGGCAAGTACATGACCGGTCCTTCGCAGAATCCGGCATTCACGACTGTGATAGACGAGCTGCTCGCCAAGGAACGCCAGTCAGGAAAGAAGAAATAAGCCGCAACGCGCCAAACAAAACGGCCGCCCTTCAAAGGCGGCCGTTTTGTTTGTAACTTATTGATTTATATGAATTTTTAGGCAAAATCCGGCAGGTCGTCAGCAAAGGCCTGCCGGTATTGCTGCGCGAGACCGGCGCGGTCGAACGCATGGTTCTGCCCGCCGCGCTGACCGATCTTGATCGCGCCGAGCAGACTGGCGAGCCGGCCAGTGGTCGGCCAGTCCCAGCCCTGCGCGATACCGTACAGCAGGCCGGCACGGAACGCGTCGCCGCAGCCGGTCGGATCGACGATCTCTTCGACCCGCGCCGCCGGGATGTCATGGCGCACGCCTTCGGCATAGATCTGCGCCCCGTCGCCGCCGCGCGTAACGACCATTGCCTTGACCTTCGCAGCCAGCTGCTCGAGTGTCAGCCCGGTGCGCGCCTGCAGCATCTGCGCTTCGTAATCGTTCAGCGCAAGGTAATCGGCCAGCTCGACCATGCACAGCAGTTCCTCGCCGGCGAACATCGGCATGCCCTGGCCCGGATCGAAGATGAACGGGATGCCAGCCTCGGCGAGTTGTTCGCAGTGCTCGAGCATGCCCTGCTTGCCGTCCGGCGCGACAATGCCAAGCGCGACCGGCACGCTCACCTCGGCGACACAGTTCTCGTGCGAGAAAGCCATCGCGCCCGGGTGGAAAGCGGTGATCTGGTTGTCATCGAGATCGGTCGTGATGAAGGCCTGGCCAGTGAAATGTTCGGCCAGCGCGCGAACATGGTCGCGCTTCAGGCCGAGCCGGTCCATGCGGTACGCATACGGCCCGAAATCGCTGCCGACCGTTGCCATCACCAGCGGTTCGCCACCGAGCAGCTTCAGCGTGTACGCGATATTGCCGGCGCAGCCGCCGAATTCGCGCCGCATCTCGGGAACGAGGAAGGAAACCGACAGCGTATGGATCTGCTCGGGCAGGATGTGTTCCTTGAAGCGGTCGTGGAACACCATGATCGTGTCATAGGCCATCGATCCGCAGATCAGGATATTCGGTGCGGCGGACATGGAAACCTCCGGCAATGGAAAGGCCGAACTATAGCGTGTTTCCGCACCATTGCGGACCGGCCCCGCTGGACAAATCCGGTCTTTGCGGCCAGATTATGATTTTCCAGCCGCCGCCTGCCGCCATGATCGCAATCCTGCGCAAACATTCGTTCCCGACCCTGTTTCTGCTGATGCTGGCGCTGCTCGCGCTCGACTACGGCGGGCTCGGCCTGACGGAAAGCGTCGATCAGCGCGCCGGCGACGTATTGCTCAAGTGGCATGCGCCGCGCCGCGCCGCGTCACCGGATATCGTGATCGTCGACATCGACCAGAAAAGCCTCGAGGACATGAACGAGGTCGCCGGCAGCTGGCCTTGGCCGCGCGCGGTCCACGGTGAACTGATCGACGCCATCGCCCGGCAAAAACCGCGGGCGATCGTCTTCGACATCTTCTTCAACGAAGCGGACACCTTCCGCACCGACAGCGATGCCTCGTTCGCGGCCGCGGTCAGCGCGAATCCGCAGGTTTACCTGCCGAGCGTACTGCTCGACAGCGGCGCCGGCGCGCGGCTCGCGGAGCTGCCCGCCATCCTCGGACTGCAGCGCACGTCCGGGGCCGCCCCAGACGCTCGCGCGCCGCTGCTGCTGCCGCTCGTGCTGCCGCCCGAAACCTGGCGCAGCGGCCTCGTCAATTTCGACAAGGATCGCGACGGCATCGGCCGCCATTACCTGCTGCACCGCGAGATCGCCGGCTGGCGGCTCAGGTCGCTGCCGGCCCGGCTCGCGGACGACCTCGGCTGGCGGCGCCCGGCCGGCGAACGGCTGATGCTGAACTGGCTGAGCGGTCGCTCTCACCTCAGCTATTCGGATCTCTACCTCGATTTCAACCGGGAAAAGCCGCAACGGCCAGCCGACGAGTTCACCGGCAAGATCGTCGTGATCGGCGCAGCCGCGCCGGGGCTGTGGGATCTGCGCCCGACCCCGGTCAGCAAGCTCTATCCGGGCGTCGACATCCTCGCGACCGCGATCGACAACCTCGCGCACGGCGACTGGCTCGAAACCCCGCCGCGCTGGCATTTCGCGCCGCTCGCCGCCGTGCTGATGCTGCTGGTCTGGCTCGGCTTCCGCCGCAGAATCCACACGCTAGGGCTCGCGGGCGCTCTGTTGGTCGTTTCCGGAATCGCGCTCGCAGGGCAATGGCAGGCGCTGGCGATGAACCGCTTCTGGCCGTTGGCCGGCGCGCTGGCCTGGGGCTGGGCCTACTACTGGCTCGGCGCGCTGCTCGCCTATCTCGAGGAAAAGGCTCGCGGCGCGCAGGCGGTCGCGCTGTTCGGCCGTTTCCTCGACGCGCGCGTGGTCAAGGATCTGGTCGAAAGCGGGGCAATCGACCCGGCGCAACGCGCGGAAGCGCGCGAGGTCACGGTGCTGTTTTCCGATATCCGCGGCTTCACCACGCTGTCAGAAAGCCACTCGCCGGAATATGTCGTGGACCTGCTGAACCGCTATTTCACGCTCCAGGTCGAAGTGATCTTTCGCCACGGCGGCACGCTCGACAAGTTCATTGGCGACGCAATCATGGCATTCTGGGGGGCGCCGGTGCATGATCCGGATCACGCGCGCCATGCGGTCGCGGCGGCACTGGAAATGTCGCAGGTGCTTGAGGAATTCCGCAGCGAGGTTCCCGAGCTCGGCGCTACTTTCGACGTCGGGATCGGCATCCACACCGGCCCGGCAGTGGTCGGCTTCATAGGCTCGCAGGCACGACTGGACTACACTGTGATCGGCGACACGGTAAATCTCGCTTCGCGCATTGAAGGTCTGACCAAGGGCGTTGCGCGAATCCTGGTTTCCGACGCGACCCGCGCCGCCTGTGGCGACGCCCATGAATTCATCGGCCACGGCAGCCAGACGGTCAAGGGCCGTTCGCAGCCGGTCGAGCTTTTCGAACCCAAAACCCGGGAGATCGCATGATGCACAAGATCCTGTCCCTTGCCCTGCTGTTAGCGGCAGCCGCCGCGCTGGCAGAACCCGGCAGCGTCAGCCGGGCGACCGACCTGAAAGAGAAACCTTTCCTCGACTCCGCAACCGTCGCAAAACTCGCCGCTAACAGCCAGGTTGATATCGGCAAGCGTCAGGGCGCGTGGGCGCAGGTGCGCACCTCAAGCGGCGCGACCGGCTGGATCAAGCTGCTGAACCTCAGGAGCGGCGCGGCCGGCAGCGGATCGGCATTGAGCGGAATCGGCAAGATCGCCAACGTCGCGCGCACCGGCTCGTCCGGCAACACGGTCACGACCGGCGTCAAGGGGCTGTCCGCCGAACAAATCAAGAATGCCCGGCCCGACCCGCAGCAGGTCGAAAAACTGAATCGTCAGGCTGTCAGCAGCGCCGAGGCGCAGCGTTTCGCCAGAACCACGCAATTACAGGCACGGGATGTTCCCGCGATCGGGCCGGCCGAAGAATCCTCCAACGACTGAGGGAGCGACGATGATGAAAAGGAAATTACTGGCTGGACTGCTCGGCATGCTGCTCGCGCTGCCGGCTGCGGCTGTTGATCTTGGCAAGCTGTTCGGCGATGGCAGCAACGGCACGATCGACATCGGCAAGGTCACCAAGGCGCTGAGCAGCGCCGGCGAAGCGTTGAGGGACTACACGCCGGAGCAGGAGGAAGCGATCGGCCGCCGCGTGATGGCCGACCTGCTCGGCGCCGCGCCGCTGGTCAACGATGCGGCCATGCAGCGCTATGTAAACCAGGTCGGCCGCTGGGTCGCGCTGCAGTCGGACAGGCCGCAACTGAACTGGCGTTTCGGCGTGACCCAGGATGCGAACGTGAATAGCTTTGCCGCGCCGGCCGGCTATATCCTGATCACCAAGGGACTCTATGACCGGCTGAACACCGAGGCGGAACTCGCGAGCGTACTCGCCCACGAAATCGCCCACGTTGTGAAAGGCCACCATATTCGCGCGATGAAATCATCGGCGCGTGGCGATTTCCTCTCCAGCGTCGCCCAGATCGCCGCCGAGAAAAAGGGCCGGGAAGACGTCAAATACGCGGCCAACGCGTTTTCCGGCGGAACCGAAATCTTCGTTCGCGGCTTCGACAAAAACGACGAATTCGAATCCGACCTGTACGGCATGGTGCTGACCGCACGCGCCGGCTACAACCCGTTTGCACTGCCCGGCGTACTGACCACGCTCGGCAATATCAACCCGAAAGACGGCGCGGTTTCGCTGCTGTTCAGCACCCACCCGAGCCCGCGCGAGCGGCTCGACCGGATAGAAGCCTCGGTCGGCGACAAGCTCGACCGCTACGCGGGC
>RRZT011473122.1_pt1 | contig 10169 bp, 12 predicted proteins | sample 2165551 | NCBI WGS metagenome assembly RRZT01 (sample SAMN10456910, study PRJNA506462) | wastewater metagenome | biome: wastewater; feature: sludge; material: wastewater sludge; isolation source: wastewater sludge with Escherichia coli K12::gfp cells carrying plasmid... | place: USA: Moscow, Idaho...
GAAATTTACACTGAAGTTACGGAAAAACATTCGCATATGGATGAAAATTTTTCGGATAAAATCGACAATGTTTTAACTCATAAAATATGGGGATTACCAATATTCTTTGGGATTATGTGGTTGTTGTTTAATTTTGTTTTTACAGTGGGTGCCTATCCGCAAGAATGGATTGAAAATGGTATTACTATTTTAGGTGATTTCGTTGGACAAAATATGGCTAACGGTGATTTAAAATCACTAGTGGTTGATGGAATTATTGGTGGTGTTGGAGCGGTTTTATCGTTCTTACCAAATATCTTAATTTTATTTTTAGGAATTGCCTTATTAGAAGATACCGGTTATATGGCTAGAGCCGCTTTTGTTATGGATAGAGTGATGCGAGCAGTGGGCTTACATGGTAAATCCTTTATTCCGTTATTAGTTGGTTTTGGTTGTACTATTCCTTCAATTATGGGTACAAGAACGTTAGAAAATAATAAAGATCGAATGGTTACAATGCTGGTTGCTCCTTTAATGAGTTGTGGTGCTAGATTACCGGTTTATACTTTATTAATCGGGGCATTCTTTAGTGAAGAGATTGCCGGAACAATGCTGTTTTTAGTTTATTTTATTGGAATAATGTTAGCGGTATTAATGGCTTTTATTTTTAGAAAAACATTATTTAAAGGTAATACTGAGCCCTTTATTATGGAAATGCCGAAATATCACCTTCCAACTTTGCGTAGTATTGTCACACATATGTGGGAACGTGGGGTATTGTATGTTAAAAAAGCCGGAACACTTATTTTAGCAGCGACAATTTTAATTTGGTTTTTAACAAACTATCCGACAAATGTTGAGTTTAGTAAAGATTATGAGGGCTTGATATCAGGTGCCGAAGAACAATTTAGCCAAAATGTTAATACAGAAGTATTGGCACCACTAGGATTGGAAAAATTAGAAGACAATACTGAACTAGTAACTATGGTTAATAATTTAAAAGAAGCTACTAATAGTGAAAATACTAATGCTGAAAACTTAGATAGTTTTGTAGCAGAAAATACCGCTTTAGTGGGGTTTGCAAAAAAGTATGTAATGCTAGAAAGTGAAAAAGATGAAAAAGTATCATTATTAGCTAATGAACAAGCCGGCGAAAGCTTGGCAGCAAGTTATTCCGGACAAATCGGCAGAGTAATTGAACCGGTTATTAAACCACTGGGCTTTGATTGGAAAATTGGTGTGGGCTTAGTTTCCGGAATGGCGGCGAAAGAAGTTTTAGTAAGTACATTAGGAACTATTTACAGTGTAGGTGAAGCCGATGAAGAAAGTACGCCATTAGCTGAGGCGATAAAAAATGATCCGATTTTTAGCCCATTAGTAGCTTTTTCGTTAATGATTTTCACGCTACTTTATTCGCCGTGTTTTGCAGCTTTAGCAGTATTAAAAAGAGAAACAAACTCTTGGAAATGGACTGGTTTTACTTTTCTTTATTCTACAATATTAGCGTGGATCGCTAGTTTTGCGATTTATCAAATTGGAACATTATTAGGATATTAAGCCTGAAGGGAGGTGCTAGTTTTGATATTAAAATTTCGGTTAATATTAATGACTATTATATTAATTCCTCAATTCACCATGATTATATTAGCGCAGCAAAGTTCGTTAATGGTGCAAAAAGATTTTAATCAAGTCAGCGCGATAACCTTTGCAGTATCAATATTTCTAGCATTATCCCTACCTAGTTTAATTATAAAAATGTTGGTTGGTAATCCTTTGGGTAAAATCAAAACTTTTTCCAATAAAATTAAAGATGGATTTTATAATGAAAGATTGTCTGTGCCGAAAGATTCAGCCAATCAAGATGATGAAGATGATTTTAAATCAGTGATGCGAAATATGAACTGGATGGCTAGGAAAATAGCATTGCGTGAAACCGAGTTAAAAGAAACCATAAAGGAATTGGCGGAATCACGCAGCTATATTAATAAACAAAATGAAAAATTAATACTGGTTAATAAAAAGCTAATTACAATGCAACAAGATTTAGAAAAACGCAGTAAGGACTTAGAAATTGCTTATCAACAAATGAAAAAAATGGCAATGACTGACCCTTTAACCGGAATTGCAAATCGGCGAAAATTTTTTAGTGAACTTGATAAAATTATTATTAATAAAAATGACTTTGAACATAATTTATCAATAGTGATGATTGATATTGACCATTTTAAAAAAGTTAACGATACCTATGGGCATGAAATTGGCGATAAAGTTTTAGCGGAGGTGGCTGAAATTTTAAAACAAAATACCAGAACTGATGATGTTGTGGCAAGAGTTGGTGGCGAAGAGTATGCCATAATGTTTCAAGATATAACATCAGAGCAGACTTTAGAGATTATCAAGAGAATAAAAAGTACTATTGAGAATAATAGTTTTATGATTGATAAAAAGAATTATTTAAATGTAACAATTTCCGCAGGTTTGTGTAGCTTACATCATTTGCCGGAAAAGATTGATAAAATATATGAATACGCCGATACAGCTTTATATTATTCAAAAAATAATGGTAGAAATATAATCTCGATTTTTAATCCTGTAACAGGAGAAGTTAATATAGCAAAATGTGCATAAAGAGAGGAGCATTATTATGTCGATAGTAGTTTTTGGTGGTGATTGTTTATGCGAAAAGATCATGGTCTTCGGTCGAAGAAAAATTAAAAGATGGTTCTTATCTTAAAAGTATATAAGAAGGTGAGTTTATAATGGAAAAATTGATTTTAGGTTTAATTGGTATTATAGCGGTAGGTTACTTGATACAGTTGGCAGTAAAAAGTTCTCAAGGAAAAGAAGTGTGTCAGTGTTCGTCTGCTAATTCATGTGCTGGAAAATGTTGCAGTCAAGCAACAAAGAAAGGGTAGTGGTTATGAAGATTAAAGTTGATGGTGATGACAATGAATTGCACTTACAAGTAAATGGTGATATTTACAAAGAACATGCTGAATGCCTTTGTGATATGGCGTTTGGTCATGCTCAACGAGGTGTTAAAAAAGTTGATATTCAAATTTGTAAATCATGTTATATCAATAGCAAAGGCCATAAATATCTTTGTGAAATGAAAACTTTTTTAGAAAAGCAAGGCGTTGAAGTAACAGTGCAAAAAAATTAGCATTGACAATTAATATGACCAGTTGTATATTAAAAACATGAGTAGAAAAAACAATAATGAAATAAAAAAGACAAAAGATAACATTTTAGCAAAAGGTTTAAGTTTATTTGAAGCAAAAGGCTACAATGCCACAGGCATTCAAGAAATTGCTGATGCCGCCGAGATTCCCAAAGGTTCTTTTTATAATTATTTTTCCAGTAAAGAGGATTTTGGGGTGGCAGTTATTAATTTTTACACTGAAAAACATCTTTTGGAATGGACAACACGCATTAATAGTAATAGTCAAGACAATGAGAAATTAATACAAGTTTTTCTTGATATTACTAAAGATTATGATTGTTCAGAGTCACAAAAAGGGTGCTTATTAGGTAATTTAGCTGCTGAAATCAGTGCTGCCAGTGATAAATGCCGAAATGCTTTAGCAGTGGCAATTAAGTCTTTTAAAGAAGTCTTAATTGAACGAATTATTACCGGACAAGCTAATGGTGAATTCACTACTGCTATAGCACCGGAAAGAATTGCTGATTTGATTTGGAATAATTGGCAAGGTAGTCTATTGGAATTGAAAGTAAAAAAATCAATAGAACCGTTGCAAAATAACTTACAAACTTTATTTAATTGTTTATCTTGATAAATATATGCTTCAAACTGCATATATTTATTTTTCAAAATTATTAGACGAATGGTCATTTTAAAAGGAGATGAGAATACAGTGGATTTTATCAATGTAAATTATGAGCAATGTACAAAATGTGGTATTTGCGTAGAGGTTTGCCCAAATGATACGCTAACAATGGCGGAAGTTGGTCCGGTGATTGCCAAAGATTCTTGTATGGAATGTGGACATTGTGTAGCGATTTGTCCAGTTGGCGTGCTTGATAATAAAAAAACGCCCCTACAAGAAACTGTTCCCGTAGCAATACCGGTAATAGATGCTGATACAGCCAGTGCCTTTTTAAGATCAAGACGTTCTATAAGATGTTATAAAGAAGATACAGTTGAGCGCAATAAAATAGTATCATTACTTGATGTTGCCAGAATGGCACCAACGGCGATTAATACTCAAGGCGTTAGTTATCATGTTATAGATGATAAAGATGTTTTAAAAAATATTATTGAAGTTGTTGTTACTTGGATGGAAACATTAATTACTGCTAAAAACCCCTTAGGTCTTTATTTTAAAGGTTATGTTGACAGATACCGTCAAGAAGGTAAGGATGGTATCTTAAGAGGGGCACCGGGCCTGATATTAGCAACGATTGATAAAGCTATGTTGCCAAGAGGGCGTGATAATGCTAGGTTTGCCTTAACTTATGCGGAATTATATGCAAATACAATAAATCTTGGAACTTGCTGGGCTGGTATTGTTGAAGCTTGTTTTGTAGCAGAATATAAACCTTTATTAGAGTTAGTAACGCTAGGTCATAATAAGGTTGTAGCAGGCGCATTGATGGTTGGTTATCCAAAATATAAATTTAAAAGAACAGTAAGTAGAAAAGCCTTGACCATATCTTGGCAATAAAAATATGAGGTGATAGCAATGAGTTTATATGAAATAACAGTTCCATTAGCCCGAGGGGGCGAACAGTCTCTAGCAGAATACAAAGATAAGGTCTTATTAATTGTTAATACTGCCAGCAAATGTGGTTTTACCCCGCAATTTAAAGATTTAGAAGAAATTTATTTAAAGTATAAAGACAAAGGGTTGGTGATTTTAGGATTTCCGTGCGATCAATTTCTAAAGCAAGAATTTGATAATAATGAAGAGATTCAAAACTTTTGTCAAATCAATTATGGAGTTTCTTTCCCGATTTTTGCCAAAATTGATGTCAAAGGGAAAAATGCTCATCCTTTATTTAAACATCTAACAGAAAATTCTTCAGGATTTTTCAATAGCAGTATCAAGTGGAACTTTACTAAATTTTTAGTAAATAAAAATGGAGAGGTTGTCAATCGTTATGCTCCGACTACTAATCCACAAAGCATTGTTCCGGATATCGAAAAATTATTATAATAAAAGGCCGAAGGGCCTTTTTTTTATTTAACAGTAAAAATTATGATATAATAAAAAAAGTGTAACTTAAAAGAAGAGAATGATGTATATGGAAAAAAATATGACTGTCGGTAATCCGGCAAAGCTAATTTTTATGTTTACTCTACCCTTGATTGCCGGTAATATTGTACAACAATTTTATATTGTAGTTGATACCTTAATTGTTGGTAGAACCTTGGGAATAAATGCTCTGGCGGCGGTTGGTTCAACTGGAAGCTTGATGTTTTTAATGATAGGCTTTTTGATAGGACTAACCAGTGGTTTTTCGATTGTCACCGGACAAAGATTTGGCGCTAATGATATAAAAGGCGTCAAAAACAGTGTTGTAACTTGTATTATTTTGACTGTTTTATGTAGTATCGTTTTAACGTTGAGTGGAGTTTTATCGGCAAAATTTTTACTGGAAATAATGCAAACTCCGCCCGAAATTATTGAAGATGCTTACAACTTTTTAGTAATAATATATGGCGGAATTGGTGCCACAATGTTATTTAACATGATGGCAAACTTAATCAGGGCAATTGGTGACAGTAAATCGCCCCTATGGTTTTTAATTTTTGGTAGCTTTTTAAATATTGGGCTAGAGCTATTATTTATTATAGTTTTCAAAATGGGTATTCCCGGAGCGGCCTTAGCTACTGTTTTGGCACAGATTTTAGCAGGTGGACTTTGTTTTTTATATATTTTAAAAAAATTACCGATTTTAAGAATTACCAAAAGTGATTGGCAGATTGACTATAAGAGTATTATGCAACATCTAAGAATTGGTTTTCCGATGGCATTTCAAGCAATTTTGATAGCATTAGGAGCGATTATTGTTCAAGTTGCTTTAAATGGTTTAGGTTCAGAAGCTATTGCGGCGTTTGCTGCTGCTCAAAAAATTGATATGATTGCAATAATGCCGATGATGTCATTTGGGATGGCAATGGCTACTTATACTGCTCAAAACTATGGTGCACAAAATATTCTTAGAATAAAGCAAGGGGTCAATCAATGTATCTTGATGTCAGGGTTATTTAGCCTTGGTATTGGTATTGTTAATATTTTTTATGGTGGCTATATGGCGAGTTTCTTTGTCGGCCCCGGAGAAACTAAAGTTATATCCTTAGCACAAACTTATTTACATATTAGCGGACTATTTTACTGGATTTTGGCACTGTTATTTATCTATCGCTATACCTTGCAGGGATTAGGAAAAAGTTTAGTTCCAACCATTGCCGGCATTATGGAACTGTTTATGCGAATCTTTGCCGCTGTCTATATGGCAAACTATTTTGGCTTCACCGGCGTTTGTAGTGCTAGCCCGCTAGCGTGGATTGGTTCGGCAGTGCCACTGATAATTGCTTATTATTACACTATGAAATATCAATTTAAAACATAGGAGTTGTGTTATGATGGAGATAAAAAGAGACGGAACAATGTTTTACTGTGGTGATAGCAAAAATCCATTAGCTAAAATAACTTTTTATTATCAAGATAATTTAATAGTCGTTGATCATACTTATGTTTCACCAGCACTAAGAGGACAAAAAATTGGACAAAAGCTGTTAAGCGAGATTATTTTTTTGGCAAAAAGTGAAGGGAAAAGTATTGATCCTAAATGTAGTTTTGTCAAAAAAGAATTAAATAATGATAGTGAACATAAAACCTTAATTTATCAAGACAATACTAAGGAGGAAAAAAATAGTGAAAATAGCAAATAGTTTAACAGAATTAATCGGAAAGACGCCGTTATTAAGATTAAATAACTATGAAAAAAACAATAAAATTGAAGCAAATATTATTGCTAAAGTTGAATTTTTTAATCCTATGAGCAGTATTAAGGATCGGGTAGCCTTATCGATGATTGATGATGGTATGGCAAATGGTAAAATCAATAAAGATACTGTTATTATTGAGCCAACCAGTGGCAATACCGGTATTGGATTAGCGATGGTTACAGCAGCTAGAGGGCTTAAATTAATTTTAACAATGCCTGATACTATGAGCATTGAACGCCGATTGATTGTTTCAGCATTAGGAGCAGAAGTTGTCTTAACTCCTGGCGAAGAAGGCATGCAAGGCTCTATTAATGAAGCGAAAAGATTGGCAAAAAAATATGGCAATGCTTTTATCCCGCAACAATTTGAAAACTCCGCTAATCCGCTAGTCCACAAAGTGGAGACGGCACAAGAAATTTGGCAGGATACGGCCGGCAAAGTTGATATTTTTATTGCCGGAGTTGGTACCGGTGGGACTATTTCTGGTGTTGGTGAAGCACTAAAAGAAAAAAATCCTAATGTTAAGATTATTGCCGTTGAGCCTAAAGGTTCAGCAGTGTTAGCAGGAGGAAGTCCGGGAGTTCATAACTTACAAGGAATTGGCGCTGGATTTATTCCGGCAGTGATGAATATGGAAATAATTGATGAAGTTATTGGTGTCGAAGATGATGAAGCCTATATCGCAGCACGTGAAGTGGCGAAAACTGAAGGCTTATTAGTTGGTATTTCCTCCGGGGCAGTACTTCATGCTGCCACTGTAATAAGTGCTAGAAAAGAAAACAAAGGGAAAAACATCGTTGTCTTATTACCTGATTCCGGTGAAAGATATTTATCAACAGTACTATTTAAATAAAGATAATATTAAAGAGTCCTTAATAGCTTGAATTTCAAAATTCAGCTACTAAGGACTCTTTTTATTATTAGTTTATATTTCACTAACTATTGATTGTTTCTTATTGAGTTGTTGCCAAGGTAATTTTACAGAATAATAGACGGAGTGCTTAGGCTTAGCTAAATAGTTATTATAGATAATGGCCCATAATGTTATGACCAAGCTTCCAACAAAGACCGTTAATATTAAATTTCCACATAAAATATTATTTTGCACAATAATAATCATTGGTAAAGCCGCTGCGGGTGGATGTAATGTTTTACTAATTTGCATAATTGCAATAGCAAGGGCTACTGATAAAGCATAAGACAGAGGAGTCATCCCAAAGATAGCGAGAATTAATAAACCAACTATACAAGAGACCAGATAACCGCCAATAATATTGCGTGGATGAGCGAAAATACTATCGGGAATCACAAACGCAATAACACAAGTAGCACCAAAGGGTGGAATAACAAGCATTTGTCCGCTAATAAGCAATAGTTCCATACATAAAAATATCGCAAAAAAACTACCAACAGCCGGTAATAGTATTTTTTGAAAAGCTAATTTTCTTCTCATTTAATAATACTCCACTTCAGACTAAAAGAACAAACAGAGTAACTCTTAGCAATAGTTTTGAATAGTCACTATAAGATAATAGCCCAAAGGAATATATTTGTATGTGATATATATCAATATAATTAAATGATTTTATAAAATAAATTATTAAATTTAAAGATGGACATTAGCTGTCTCTGCTATTTGTTAAAATAAATATAAATTAACAAAATATTTCTCAAATGGAAGAAGGGGTTATAATGTTATTTAATCAGAATTTGCTATTGTTATTAGAGTTTAGTACAAAAAATATTATAATTTTTATAATATTTTTAAGCTTAACGGCTTATCTTATTTGGTGTAAGTTACAACTTAATTATTTAAAAGCAGAAATTAAAGAATTAAATATTTGTTGTGAAAAAGATGCTTTAACCGGTGTTGCTAATAGAACTAGCTTTTATAAAATTATTGAAAATTTTAAAAAAATCAATAGTGGTGTGACTGTTTTAGTGTGTGATATTGATGGTTTAAAAGCAATAAATGATCAATATGGTCATTTCATCGGAGATAAAATCATTAGGCAAGCCGCTAATCTCTTAGAAAGTTGTTGTCCGGAACTATCATATTTATTTCGTATGGGTGGTGACGAATTTTTGATATTAATACCGGAAATTTTAACAAAAGATCAATGTGAACAAATTGTCTCCAAAATACACTGGGAATGTTCAAAAAATGATAAATTAAAATTATCATTAGGGATAGCAAGCTCTAAAGATAAGCAATACGAATTAATAGATGTTATTAGAGAAGCTGATGAAAAAATGTATAAAAGTAGAGGAACTACGATAAATCACAGTTATATTGAAGAAAGTATTTGATAAATATTTTTTAGAAAATAAGGTTTTTAAGGGAATTTTGTCAAAATTAAAGGAATTTTAACATTTAATATAAAATATATTATATTTGGAAATGACTAAACATTCTAAGTTTTTTCCAAAAGTAAGGAGTATAGTGTGATAAATATTAATTTTAAAGAAAATAAAGGGTTTAGGCTCTTACATATTTATGAGCGCCTTGTAAAAGGCGAATGTTTAAACAAAGAAAATCTTGCCAGCTCCTTCAATGTTACAACAAAAAGTATTCAGCGTGATATTGATGACTTAAGAACTTACTTGGCAGAAAGTTATTGCAATGATGTTGAAAGTTTCATTAAATACAACAAGCAAAAAGGTGGCTACTATTTAGTTAAGTTTGAGCGAGATTGGTTTACTAAGGATGAAGCTTTAGCTATTAGTAAAATACTTTTGGAAAGTCGTGCCTTTAATAAAAAAGAATTGAAAATTTTACTAGATAAATTCGCGGGGCAAGTAGCACCAACGGATAAAAATAATTTCAGCAAATTTATTAGAAATGAAGAACATCACTATATTCAACTAAAACATGGGAAAAATATTATTAAAATTTTATGGGAATTATCAGAATACATTGCCAAGATGAAAAAGATTATGTTTGATTATGAACGTAAAGATGGAGTTAAATAAAATCATCCAGTAAAGCCGGTCGCGGTAATGTGTTCAGAATTTTATTTTTACTTAATTGCCTTTATGGTAGATGAGACGAAAAAAGGGGTAACGGTATTTCGTGTGGATAGAATCTCTAATTTAGTCGAACTAAAAGATATTTTTAAGATGGAAACTAAAAATCGCTTTGAAGAAGGCGAATTTAGAAAAAGAGTACAATTCATGTATTCCGGTGAATTGCAAAAGGTCAAGTTTAAATATA
>RRZT010941697.1_pt1 | contig 10168 bp, 9 predicted proteins | sample 2165551 | NCBI WGS metagenome assembly RRZT01 (sample SAMN10456910, study PRJNA506462) | wastewater metagenome | biome: wastewater; feature: sludge; material: wastewater sludge; isolation source: wastewater sludge with Escherichia coli K12::gfp cells carrying plasmid... | place: USA: Moscow, Idaho ...
CTTCAACATTACACTCTTTTTTTACATCTAAAGATGAGATTTCAGAGGCAGTTGCATTTGTTAATCCATAAGATAATAATGCTGTAACTACTGCGAATTTTAAAATTGTTCTTTTCATAATACTCACCCCATTACTTTCTTATATCTGGACCATCAATTGACATACCATTTGACATATAAGCCAAAAAGTAAACTAACTCTTTCATTTGAGTACTTTCATCTTTTGGAGAAACTTGCCCTTGATCAACTATACAACCTGATAATCTTCTCTCTAATGTACCTAACTCTTCCCATTTTAATCTATAAACAGGGAATTGTGTAACTTGACCAGTTAATGGAGATAATTTCTCATTTCTAACTCTTTGTCCCGCACCTTGAATATGACATTCAGCACAAGAAAGTTTTAAGTAACCTCTTTGAGTATAATAATACTCTTTACCATTTTCGTAAGCCTTTTTTGCTGCTTCACTTTGAATTTTTATATCAAATTTTTTACCAGCTTCAGTTGTAGCATTTACTAAATATGCTTGAAGGTTAGCCATATTACCTTTTTGAGTATCCCACTCTTTTTCTCCATTTGCTCTTAAACAATCATTAACAGCAGATGTAAGTGTTACTACATCATTTTTTTTATCATCAAAATATGGATAGTCTCCACCAATTGCTGGATTAGGAAAACAAGTTGCAAATGAATTACCATTTGCAAACTTTTTATTATATAACTCTTCACCAAGCTCAATTCCAGCCTCATAAGGTGGCATCTCTTTTATAGCTTCATATTGAGATTTTGCATCCTTTGAAAATGCGTATGTTCCAATATTAAAATCATTTTGTTTTAAATTTTTCGCATAATCATTTTTTAACTCTTCATCAGTTGAATAAGGGAAAAATTTATCCTTATTTTTTTCTGGATCTGCAAATTTTGCTTCAAAATACTTTATTGCTTCAATTCTATCTTTCTCAGCACCAGCATTAAAATCAGCTGCATTTACAGCAGTTGTAATTAATGCTAATAAAGCAGTTGATTTTACAATCTTTGATAACATGGTATCTCTCCTTTTAGTTTACTACCATCAATTAGTAATTATTTGATTTTTTCACTACTTGTATCTGTATTACCTTTTAAATCTTTCCATGTTAATTCGATTGTATCACCAACATTAGCACCCTTAAATGAGAATTTTAAATATGGATCTTTTGATAAAAATTGAGAAGTTGATGCTTCATAAACAACTTTACCTCCAACTTTTGCAACAACATAAGTAATAAAATTAACCTCTTTTTTTGCTCTTTCAGCTTCTTGATAACTTAACATTTCGTGAGTAGCTAATGCTTTTACTTCAACAACACCATCTTTTAATTTTGCTTTAATTTTTGTAGTATCTGCCATTTTAATTTCCTTTTATTTTTTTATATTTTTATTATTTTCAAATCAATTGGTTAGTTGAATAAAATCAACCACCACATCCACCAATTGTTACTTTTACTAATTTAGAAGCTGAATATAATTTCCCGTCTGCTTCAGCAATAACAGTAACTGTTCCTGTTTTTTGCATTTTAATTCTAATAGCATAATCAATTACTGCATCTTGAGGAATAGTAAATACAGCAACTGCACTTTCTGGATTTGCATCTTGGAATACTGCAACTTTTGAAGCTTTTAATTGTGTATCAAAAGATACAGGAATTACAGCACCATTTTCAGCAATATCAGGAGCAGTTAAATTAATACTTCCTTCAGTTGTAGTAGTTGTTCCAAAAAGTTCTTTTACAGCATCATCAACTTTTTTTGCAGTCCAAGCTTTTGGCTTAGTTTCTCTAAAATCAACCGCACTTAATTTACCTGGAATTGCAGCAATTGCAATTGCACCTAAACCTAAACCTAAAAAATTTCTTCTATTTATCATTTTTTCTTCCCTTTTTATTAATTTATAGTTTTTAAATAAGCAACTAATGCTTTAATTTCTGCATCAGTTAACCAACCATTTTTACCAAATGCAGGCATTGCTGAAATTGGATTTGTTGTATATGGATCATAAATTTTATCATATATCGCTTGTTCTGGCCAAGCAGAAAGATATTGTAAAATAGGTCCCATAGTTCCAGGGCCATCTAACTCTTTTCCATTTACCGCATGACAAGCTACACAATTTCCCTGAGTATTAGTATTAAAAATTTTTTTACCTTTTTTTACTAAATCTTCAGAGCCAAAACCACTAACAGCAAAAGCACTAACTATTACTGTAGAAGTTAACATTTTTTTGATTAAACTCATAGTATTCTCCTTTGCTATTTACTAGAATTAATCATATAGTCGATTATTTCTTTTATTTTTTCATCACTTAAATCTGTACCACCTTTTGGAGGCATAGCATTTATTCCATTTATTCCATTTGAATAAACTTTTTCAATTCCTTTTGCCATAACAGCTGACCAATTATCTTTGTTTCCAACAACTGGTGCTCCAATAGCAGGATTTCCATGACATGAAGCACAATTTGCTTCATAATCAGCTTGTCCAGGTTTTACATCAGCTGAATTAACTTTTGGTAAACTTCTTTCTGTTGAAAGAGGTTGATCTGCACTTGGTGCTAAATCAATGTTAATTTTCATATAAAGTTTATCCATATCCTCTTTGAAACAATCTTTCATACATCTAGTTCCTGTTCCATAAATTTTTGGATCAGAAAGTAAAGCTGTCATATTTTTAACACCTTGTTTTGGATCATTTGGAGTATCTACTTCAGGATAGAATCCATCATGATTTGGCATAACAACTTTCATTAATTTTTCTTTATCTAAAACATATTCATCTTCTAGTTCTTCACCATCAATTTTTACATTATTCACTGAAAGTAAATAAGCTGTAATTGCATAAGTTTCACTATTTGTTAAACTTTTTGGATGAGGGAATGGCATAGAATCCTGAATATACCAATAAAGCGTACTAGCGTATGGCCAATATGAACCAACTGTTCTAACTGGAGTATCAGGATTTGGATTTTCATCAGCTGGATTTAATCTTTGAATTTTTAATCCCTCTTTTGAACCACCTGCTAACATTGGATAACCTTTTCCACCTGAACCAAAATCACCATGACACATAGCACATTGAGCATCATAAAGTTCATTTCCTAATTCAACTGAACCTTCAGCTTTTTTAGGTTTTCCATCACTTCCAAGTACAACTTCACCATGTTTCATATCAAATTCAGGTAAACCAGCACCATCAGGTCTAGCATCAACGTCCCATGCAGTGATTTCTCTTTTTGTAGGAGTTCTACCAATATTATACTCTTTGATTTTTTGATCATTCACATAATATGCGTTGTATTTTCCATCTTTTGTAGGATATTTTACAGCACCATCAACAGACATTTCATTCTTAGTTGAACCAAAAAGAGAAGTTGCTAATAGTGTAGATAATCCAACACCTAGAAGAGCAGATTTAAGCTTTTTTGTGTTTTCTAAATTGAACATTGTTACACTCTCCTTTGCTTGTGATTTCCCATGTTACTATTGCATTTCTATGATAAACTGACTCAACACCAACTGCTGATGTTTCTTGATCAATTGTCGGTTGAATATTTCCAAAATCGTCATAAGCTCTACTTGATAAATAGATTGGTTTTCCATCCCATTTGTAAATAAAGCTAAATCTCGTCCATGATTTTGGTAAAACAAGACCTTTTAATTTTGCCTCAATCCAATTATCTCCCCCATCAAAAGAGATATCAACACCTTTGATTGTTCCATGACCTGACCAAGCAAGTCCTTCGATTTCTACCATTTCACCTTTTTTCAAATGTGTCCATGGTTTTTCAGGACATGGAGAAGTAATTACAGAGTTTACTTCATTTATCCAGAAATATCTAATTGCTTTTCCTGATTTTTGAAGCATTGTATATTTTGAAGTCTCTTCTTTTGAATGCCATGGCTTATCAGAAAATTCTAATCTTCTTAACCATTTAGTATTTAAGTTACCTTCCCAACCTGGAACAATTAATCTTACAGGATATCCTTGTTCTGGTCTTAATGCCTCACCATTTTGTGCCCAAACAACCATAACATCATCTAAAGCTTTTTCAACAGGAATTGTTCTTGGATTTGAAGCATTATCGCTTCCTTCAGCTAACATCCAAACTGCATCTTTTTCTAAACCTAAATCATCAAGAATAGTTTTTAACATAACCCCAGTCCATTGAGCAGCACTCATTAGACCTTTCATAAATTGTAAACTATTAAATTGAGGTCCTCTCCACTCAGGACTTCCATTTGCAGGACACTCTATGAAATAAATCCTACTTTCACTTGGATATTTTTTTAAATCATCTAAAGTTAAAACTACCTCTTTTTTAACTTTTCCATGAATCATTAATCTCCACTCATTTGGATCAATATGTGCTGTTCCTCCATGATTTCTTGTAAAAAATAGACCATTTGGAGTAATAATACCTTCAGATTCATGTATTGGACACATAGATACAGATGCATAAGGATCGCCAGATGAAAATAATTCATGAGTTCTTCTAATATTATTATGCTCGTATGGTGATGGTACACCATAAAGGTTTTTATTTACAGGATCTCCTAATTTTTGTCCCCAAGGTGCTTCTTTGATTATTGCAGGATCATCAGCTTTCGCAGATACTGGTGATAACACAGACGCAGCACTTAAGGCTCCAGCAGAATAAATAGCTGTTTTTTTAAAAAAATCTCTTCTACTTGTTACTTCAGCAGCAGTAGATTTAACATCATTTTGTAAAACTTTGCTCTTCTCCAACTTTTACCTCCTAAATTTATTTGACAATATTTATAAAACAATTCATCAAATAAATTATAGATAGTATAAGGTAAAATAAAACTTAAAATATTAATTTTTCTTATAATAAAAGCATAATTTTTTATAATTAGTAGCATTAAAATAGCACGTATAATTGGGAGTTATAGAAGATATATGATTTTATTATAATATATAAAATAGTGAATAATTATTCACTATTTATGTCAGATTTTTTTTGTTTCTAAATTAAAAAACTTATATAGTCTTCTAATTAAAATCATTAAGAAAAGCCCATCAATCATACTTGCAATAATAAATGAGAAATACTCCTCTTGAGTTATTAAGCCATAGTTATAAGATAGCATTGCAATAGCAACCATAAATGTCAATGGCATAGAATCACTTAATGCAAAAAGTACAGTTTGTTTAAACTTTAAATAATTGTAAAAAACAAAAAAAGAACTAATTAATCTTATAGAAATTATAGCACACATGATAAACACTGCATGTCTTAATATATCTAAATCTATAATGTCAAGTTTTACAGTTGAACCCGTATATATGAAAAATATTGGGGCAAAAAAACCAAACCCAAAAGATTCGATTTTTTCTTGTAATTCAACTTTTTGACTAAAAAACATTTTAAAGAAAAGCCCTGCGGTAAAAGCCCCTAAAACAACATCAATTTTCAACACTAACATTATTGAAACTAATATTAATAATAATGAAATTGAAAATCTAATATCTTGATCATATCTATCATTATGTGAATCAGGAATTAAGAACTTTTTAAATTCAGGGAACCACCAAAATAGAATATATGAAACCCTTAAACCTAAAACTGTAATAGCAACAACTGCTATAATTGTAAGAATTGAAATAACAAATGTTAAACTTAAACCATGTTCTGTCCAACCACTAAAAAGTGTAAGTGCTAAAATACTAATTATTTCCCCTACAACACCTATTGATAATGCAAGATTTAACCAAGGTTGCTCTTTACCATACTCTTTTATAAGCATCATTAACATACCTAAAGAGAAAATAGGAAGAGCAACGAAATAAGTCAATCCTAAATTGAAAAACCAGCAGACAAAACCTGAAATTGAATATAAAAATACGAAATATAAAATTACATTTACAGCCAATGTTGCTTTTATAATCTTCACAAGTTTAAAATTTATCTCTAAACCTGCTAAAAACATCAAATAAACAAATCCAAATTTTGCAACTAATTTTAAGGTTTCATCATCATAAATTAATCCTAAATATCCTGCAATTAATCCTAAAACTATCTCTACAACAACAACGGGTGCTTTTATTACTTTTGACACCATTGGAGACATTATTATTATTGTACAGACTGTTATCATCAAATAAATCTTTTCCATTAATCTTCCTCAAATTTAAACAATAATATTTTATCCTAATTTAATTATAAATCTTCCTCAATAGCAGGAGTCTCATTTTCCTCTTTTTTTACAAGCCCTGCCTCATGTAAAAATGGACTTGCTACAAAAGAGAGTTTTTTTATTTTGTCGTATTTTGCAAATGATAGATATAAAATATCTTTTGCCCTTGTTACTGCAACATAGAAAAGTCTTCGCTCCTCTTCTATACTTCCACCTTTACTCATAAGTTTTCTATTTGGAAATCTTCCATCCATTAAATCAATTACATAAACTTCTTTAAACTCCAAACCTTTACTTGCATGAATTGAAAGTAGATTTACTCCATCTCCTTCACTCATTTCACTTCCACCAAGAATCATTGAGTTTATAAATTTTGATAAATCTTGGAAATTTCTTGATAAGTTTTTCAAAAGCATTACTTTTCTATTTATTTTTGCAAGTGCTTTTGTTTTTTGCATTGGATTTACTGTTCCATCTTTTTGCGTAGCTCTTTTTGTAGATAAAAAATCTTTTAATTTTGAAAATGCCATAGATGAAGAGATACTAGAAACTAATGTTTCAGGATTTTTTGACCTTCTTAAATGTTTTAACAACAGATAAATATCGTATAAATATCTTCCACCATCAACATTTAATTTTGGATGTTTAAGTATTGGATTCCCTAAAAATGCCTCTTCAAAACTACAATCTTTAAATTTTGAAACAGAACCTAATTCAATAAAATCATCAAAAAGCCCTAATTGCTGATTTTTTAATCTTCCTGTGTGATATGGATTATTCATATCTTCTCTTGGATTAAAAAATCCCTTTAAAATATCCCCATCACCAAGTCTAATTAATGCATCAAATACATCTTTAGCAATTGCTTTTCCAATACCTTTTCCATGTTCAACCACGTGAATAAATGCCATCATATCATTATGAGTGATTTGCATTACTAACACATCTAAAATAAATTTTATTTCAACCGAATCAAAGAAACTCATTCCACCTTTTCTTTTAGCAGGAATTGAAAACTCTCTAAGATTTGCTTCTATACCATCAGCACTTGAATTATTTCTAAATATAATTGCTATTTCACTGTGAGGTGTTTCGCTTTTTGAAATAAGTTGAGAAATATGTTCATATTGGGAAAAAAGTTCATTAAAAACTAGAAGTTTTGGTTTATAAATCTCTTCTTTTCGCACAACTTCTAATTTCTTTTCATAAACCCTTTCATTGTATTCAATTACTTTTGTAGCTAAATCTAAAATAGGTTTTGTAGAACGATAGTTTTTTCTAAGAGTAAAAACTTTTGCATTTTCATATCTTGAAGCAAATGTAGAAATAATACCAATATCAGAGCCATTAAAAGCATAGATACTTTGGTCATAATCACCAACACAAAATAGTGATTTTGGTCTAAAAGCATCAAGCAATCTTCCCTGTAATGGATTTGTATCTTGATACTCATCTACTAATATCTCTTTAAAATCAAATTCTGTATCTTTTAATGTTTTTAACATAATTGTTAATAAATCATCAAAATTTACATATCCATACTTACTTTTTAATTCATTGAACTCTTCAACCACATCTTCATAAATCAAAGTATATAATTCATGGCTTGGATTTTTTGCTTTTATCCAAGAAGCAAAATCTTCTCCCTCATTTGAGTTCAAAAAAAGTGAATACATATCATATAAATATCCACCATCATAAGGATTTGCCTCATCGTTTCTTTCAAAAAAAACTCTTTTTTCATAAACTGATTTAAATAGTGTTTTTAATTCATTTGGTTGTTTTAAAGTGATATTTACTTGTAACTCTTTTAAAAGTTTATAAGAAACTGAGTGAAAAGTTCCAGCCATAATCTGCTTTGCTGTATCTTTTCCAAAAAACTTAGCAACCCTAGCAACCATTTCTGCGGCTGCTTTATTTGTAAAGGTTAATAGTAATATTTCATTTGGTTTTACGCCATTATTTATAAGTGTTGCAATTCTTCCAACAATTGTTGAAGTTTTTCCAGTACCAGCACTAGCAATAATAAGATTGTATCCGTACGGACAAGTAGCCGCTTCTAATTGTTCTTGATTTAAATTTGATAAAGGCATGGGAAATTATTTAATTGTATATTGTAAAAGTTTAATCATTTCGCAATAGTATCATAATAGATTTAAGAAAGATTGAAACAAAAAAAAAGGGCGTCATAGACGCCCTTCTCACACAAGGAAACATAAAAAAATATTTTGTCTAAGAAATCTTTTCTTTTTAATACTCTCACATAAATAAGTCGCTGCGTCAACCTATCTATAAATTTATTATAACTATCCTTGATTAACTAAAATCTAATAAACAATTAACAAATAGTTAATATTATTTCAAAAACTGCACCTTTATAAATACTTCCTTCATATTCAAACTCTTCATTATATGCAGAAATTTTTCCTTTCGCATTTTTTTCAATTATCTCTTTACTCATAAAAAGACCAATTCCAGTACCATCTACATCACTTTTTGTAGTAAAGTGTTGTTCAAATATCTTTCCAATAATCTCTTTTTTAATTCCACCTGCATTATCTTTTATTTTTATTATGTACTCACTATCTTTTTTATAAGAGTCTATAAATATATACTTTTTAGCACTTTTATCAATTTTGTCAAATTCATCTTTTGCATTATTTAAAAGATTTATTATTACTTGAATCAGTTGATTTTGATGGTTATATAATTCAATATTTTCAATTGTTTTTAATATATATATTTCATTATCATTAAATTTTGAACTAATTAAACTAATAGTCCTTTCAAGTAAATCTTTAACAAAAAACTTTGTTTTTTCATCATCTTTTTTGAAAAAATTTCTAAAATCATCAATAGTATGTGAAAGATACATTGCAGAATTACTAATACCTTTTAATCCATCATCTAAAGACTCTTTATCAAGCATATTTAGTTCATTTTGAAGCCTAATTCCTGAAGCAGTTGCTGTGATAGTTGAAAGTGGTTGTCTCCATTGGTGGGCGATATTTCCTATCATTTCTCCCATTGAAGCCATTTTTGATTGATATAAAAGAAGATTTTGCTGCTTTGAATTTTCATCTATATATTGTGAAATTTCTTTTCTATATTTTTCAAATCTTCGTTGTAAAAGTTTTGAAAAATATATTGAAAACAATAAAAGTACAATAATAAGTATTGTTGAATATTTAACTATTTCTATTACATAATTTCTAAAATTTTCATTTAATTCATCTTCAGTCTTTTTAACTTCTATATTCATATCATCAAGATAATATCCAGCCCCAACCATCCAATTCCAGTCATTTATCCCTCTTACATAACTAATTTTAGTTGCATAATCTAACTTATTAGAATCAGCCTTTGAAACTTGTACATAAGTATAGTATCCTGCTCCATTTTTAGCTATATTTATCAAATCACTAATCGCACTTGAAACGTTTATTATATTCTTATTTTCAAGTGCAGTTTTCCCGATAAATTCATCTCTTATATGAGATAAATATATAGTGTCATAATCTATAATATAAATGTAACCATTATTACCAAATCGAATCTCTTTTATATTTCTAAGAACTCTTTCTTGTATCTTTTTCTCAAAATCTTCAACATACTCACCTGTTCCTATAAACCAATCAAATGGCTCAAAATTTTTCACAAGTCCGATTTTTTCTCTCATAACATCAGGATTTTTAGGGTTATACCAATACCACTCATAATATGTTTTATTTTGAGTTGAAAGAAGTTTAATCATATCTTGAATGATTAAAGTACCTTTTGAATCCTTATGATTAATAAAACTTTTTCCTTCTAATTCTGAATTGTAAGGTAGTAAATGATTTATTCCTTGCTTATCATAAATGAATAGATACCCTCTTCCATCATTAAATCTAATTTCTCTAAGGGCTTCGATTATTAATTTTTTTACTCTATTTTTATCTAAATCTTTGTTTTTCATATAAATTGAATAAGC
>RRZT011225495.1_pt1 | contig 10167 bp, 8 predicted proteins | sample 2165551 | NCBI WGS metagenome assembly RRZT01 (sample SAMN10456910, study PRJNA506462) | wastewater metagenome | biome: wastewater; feature: sludge; material: wastewater sludge; isolation source: wastewater sludge with Escherichia coli K12::gfp cells carrying plasmid... | place: USA: Moscow, Idaho ...
GCATTGCGCCCCAGAACAGTGACGGTGTCACTGCCGCGCAGCTTGCCCAGCACAGCATCGTCAGTGCTCGGGCCACTGCGCACATTTAGATTTACGCCGGCAACCGTCCCCTGGACACCGCCCGCAGCAGTCGATGTACTGGCCACCGTAGCAGTGGGGGCAGGTGTAGCTTCTGGCGCGGGCTCACTTGCCACCACAGGCAGCGCTGCCGCCTGTTCGGCCGTAAAGTTGGGCGTCACCAACGCAGCACTGACCCAACCGGGTGCGCCGCCGGCAACGCAGCAAATAGACCACCAGTCACCGGCCTCATTGCGCCCGTCAACCGTGATCTCGCTGCCTTCGGCCAGCTTCCCCACCACGGCGTAGGTGGTGCCGGGGCCTTGACGAACATTGAGCGATACGACCTGCACAGCCGCAGTCAATGCGCCGGGAGCCGTGGCAGTCTCAGTGACTGTCTCAGTCGCTTCAGCAGTGGGCGCTTCCGCTTGCGAGCTGGCCGCACCGCTGTTGTCGGACTGGTTATTGGAGTCGTTGTTGTTATTGTTGTTATTGTTGTTATCGCTGCTTGGCCGCGGGGTCGGCGGCGGCACAGTCTGGTTGACATCGGGCCGTACATCGGCCGCAAACGCCGGCTGACCCGCCAGCAGGGCCAGAAAAGCGAGTCCGGCTACAGTCAATAGCAGCCAGTGACGGCGCGCAAATGGCGCCAGTCCCTGCGTCTTTTTCGATCGGCTATGCATGAACAATCTCCTCGAATGGTTCGGATGGAATCGAGTATATGGTGCGCTACGCGCGCTGCACTTTTTCCCATACGACGCTCTGTCGCCGCCGCAGCAGTCTGAGTGCACCAGCGTAGACTGCGTAATTCATCAGGCAGAAGTACATCGGAATATAAAACAGTTTGATCTTGACGCCAAGTTGTTCGAGCAACCAACCACAGATAGCAGCACCGTAGAACAGCAACTGGCCTCCCATCAGTGCTGCGTACAAAGGTGAACCCGTTGTCAGCAGTGCCAGGTTGGCGACAAAAACAACCGGCAGCAGCAGCGGCGCTAAGGTCCAGCGCAGCACGCGATGCGAAACATACTGAAAGCTCAGGACACCATGCCGCCAAGGATTCAGCAGTTCTGGCATTCGCACAATAGCTTGGAGCCCGCCTGCCGCATTGCGTGTCTTGCGCTTGAACTCCTCGCGCAGCGAAGCAGAGTGCCCCTCGACGGCGTAAGCGTCGGGAGCGTAAGTAACTCGGAAGCCGCGCTGGGCGATTTGCAGCGAGTAATAGAAGTCCTCAAGAATCGTATCTGGCGGCGCCGCTTGATATAGCGCCGTACGGATGGAAAAGAGCTCGCCGGCTGCCCCCACGACGGAATACAGCGCAGCGTCCAGGCGCTTGAGGGTCGATTCATAGCGCCAATATATACCTTCACCCACGCCTTCAGCCCCTGCCGTCTGCGCAAATTGCACCCGTTTCTCACCTGCTACCGCACCGGCGGTCGGGTCGGCATAGTGTTTGGCGCTGTTGCGGAGTGCCTCTCGGTTGAGCATGGCATTGGCGTCGCTGTACACAGTTATCGGCGCCGCCACGAGGGGCATGACGCGGGCAACTGCCGCCAGCTTGCCTTGGCGCCGAGGTTGATGCAGTACCCGCATTTGGAGATCTGCCGGTACCGGCAGGTCCAGCAGCAGCCGTTCGCTGCCGTCGTCAGAACCATCGGTTACAATTACGATGTCGAGACGATCGCGCGGGTAGTCCAGTTCCAAAATGTTATGCAATTTAGCGGGCAATACCATGGCTTCATTGTAGGCGGCCACAACCAACGTGAGGGGCGGCAGGTCGTTGTCGGCGATGGGCGGCGGACTCTGCAGGCGCTGCGGACAGCGCCAGTGGACCCAAAGGTAGACGAGCAGGCCATAGCCGGCGTAGGTGTAGACAACAACGGCGCAGCCGATCCAAAACAGCCATGCCCAGCCGTTCATCTAGTGTGCACCCTTGCCTTGCAGGATGACCGGTACGGTGCGCAGCAAAATTGCAAGGTCACGGCGCAGGCTGTAGTTGTCGATATAATCCAGCTCCAATTGAAGGCGATCTGAGAACGGCAGGTCACCGCGGCCGCTGACCTGCATGGGCCCGGTCAGGCCGGGCTTGACGGCCAGCCGGCGGCGATGATAGTCACTGTAAAGCTGCACGATGCGTTCTTCTTCCGGCCGCGGCCCGACCAGGCTCATCTCCCCCCGTAGCACATTGTAAAATTGTGGCAGTTCGTCGAGGCTTGTGCGCCGCAAAATACGCCCCACACGCGTTATGCGGGGATCATCTACAATCTTGAACGCCGGCTCCTCTGCCAACTCGCGCAGGTCAATCAAGGCGTCAAGGCGCTGCTCGGCGCCGTCTACCATGCTGCGCAGCTTGAGGATCCGGAAACTGCGGCCATTCTCGCCGACGCGTACCTGGCAGAAGAATATCGGCCCGGGCGAATCTAGCTTGCTGGCTACTGCCGCGATCGCGACCAGCGGGATGGCGATGGCAAGCCCAACCAATGCGCCGGCAATGTCGAGGCAGCGCTTCACCAAGCGCTGCCAGCCTGGGATCACCGGCCGGCGCGCCCCAGGGAGGGTGCCTGCAAACTGGATCGTCCCAACCAGGTAGCCGCTGCCCAGCGCCAGGGCACGTGCGGCAAGCATTAAAGGGGCGGCAGCGGCGAGCGACCACGAGTGCCGTGCCAGCTTGGCTAAAAAAGGCGCGGCTGAAGCAATAAAAATGCCAACCAGCGCCAATTCGGCCAGCCACAGCCAGTCGAGCGGCGGCCACCAAAGGCCGGCCAGCAAGAGTGGAAACAGTACAAGCATCAAGCCGGCGAGCACGATCTGGAGCTTCAGCACCTGCGGCGTGTGCGTGTCTTCTACCATGCGTTCGGGATGGAGATGGGTCAGAGGCGCCTTCCAGAAGCCCTGTGCGTACTTACGCCGTACATACTCCGCCAGCGAAGTGTCGTGCAGATGAGTCACCACCGCCTGGGGCGCAAAGATGAGCCGGTAGCCCTTCTCTGCCAGACGGAAACTCAACTCCTGATCCTCGCACGCCTCGAATTCCACATCAAAACCGCCGTTCGTCAGGAAAACCTGGCGGCGGTAGCCGGCCGAGTAGTTGTCAATAAAATCGATGACGGCGTGCCGCCGCATATGGTCGTAACGATCCTCATATTCGGCCTGGACGAAGCGCGGCACAAAACCGGTCTGCTCGGTGCGGAACGTCCCCTTTGCACCCATGACCTGCTGGTCGGCGAAGGCGGCGGCCATTGCTTCTACCCAACGGCGTGCGGGTACGCAGTCGGCTTCTGCAAACAGGACAACAGGCGCACAAGCCGTCTGTACGCCAAGGTTCCGGGCAGCGGCCAATGAAGCGGAAGGCGATGCTACCTGGCGTACGGCCAAATCAGGATGGCGCTGCTGCCAGGCAGACGCAAGCGCACTGCTATCGTCGCAGGAGGCAGCGTCGACCACAATCACTTCCAGCTTCTGCAGGGGAATCGTCTGTCCTGCCAACCCATCGAGGCAGCGCTCGATGGTGCCGCCGGCATTGTGCATGGGGACGACGATCGAGAAGCGTGGGAGGGCTGCACGTGAGTGTTCAGGCTTCGTCATGGGTCACCAGCAGGACGATCTCCCCAGGCGCCGGCCGCACGCTTGCCCACCTGGCTATGGCTGGACCCCGACATACTCAGCCACCACGAATACGCGGTGAGTCGTCGCGTCCGCAGGCCAGCCGGAAACCAGCGTCAGGCGCGCGTCCGTGGTCGGAGCCAGATACGCGGCAGCCTGCGCCATTTCGTCGGCGGAGGCGCCAAGCGCAGGAATTGGATCGGAAACCTCGACGACCTGATAACGATGCACCACACCGTTAGCGGCCTGTAACAAGATCTCCTGGCCCGCTACTACCTCGCCCAGGGCCAGCGGGCGAAAGAGAGCAGCGCCCACGGCCTGATGGCCGACAATAGTCACATTGCCGGGCTCACCGGCGCCCGCGCTGTTAACTGCCCAGCCAAGCGTCTGTTCGGGCACTATCCAACGCGTGCTCACCTGATCGGCGATCAGCGCCGGTTCCCATCCCATCGGCGCTATCTGCGCCTGCAGGTCGACAGCCGGAATGGTGAGGGCCACCGGCATTGTCGGCGAGTAGTCGGCAGTAGTTGCTGCAGCAACCACCCCTTCTGCGGCAGGAGCAGTCTCGGCTTGCGCAGGCGTCTCGGCAGGCGTCACCGCTGGCTGCGCCGTTTGTGCAGCGGCTGACGCCGCGGCTGTGGGTACGGCGGGAACGGGAGCCTGCTGCGTGCTTAGGTCAGAACTGCGGTTGAGCAGTGCCTTTTCCATCACGAGCAGCGGGCTGATAGGCCCATAGCCCTGGCAGGCGGCCAGGGCAAAGCTGCTCAACAAGAGAACAGCCAATAACCGGTGCATAATAGTGTTCATCAACTCCGCATTGTACAGAAAGCAACAAGGCAGTGCAAAGGGAGGGGGTATCCGTGTGCCCCGGCCGCAATTAGCAGCCGGGGCACACAGCGAAATTTGGCGGAAATTTGGCGCATGCTAAATAATGCAGCGTGGGGGGGCATGTGTCCCGGTGGGTGCCCCGGTCTTCAAAACCGGTGGCAGGCGGCGCCGAGCCGGCTGCGGTGGGTTCGACTCCCACGCCTTCCCGCCTATATCGCTGGCAGGTCACTGCGAGGTAGCAATGGAAATATCGCTGTTTGAAGACGACAAGCCGCTGGCAATCGAACGCTGCGTGCTCTACCCATATCCGGATTTGAAGCGAATCTGGACGCGCCTGTGGCTGACTGCCGTGCAAGAAGAGAATCACCCCAACCTCGAAGTTGTGATCTACAACCCGGACGGGGTTGAGAACACCAGCGTATTTATGATGGAACATGCCGAACAGCGCGCCGAGACGACGCTGCACCTACGCAACGGCGTACCGGGTGCAACTTATCATGTCGTCGCGGAGATGACCCGGGGTCTGGGTGACCAGGCGCAGCTGCTCGACCGGCACGAGTTTGATCTGGTGCTGGAATTCCGCAACCCCGACGCAGGCGAGCCAGGGTTTGGTTTTGGCGTCGATTGGGATGAGGTAAAGCGCAAGGCAACGAAGCTGTGACCTTGACCCCTTGCCCTATCTGTCGCACGCCGAGCGATCCGCGCATCCTGGCACTAAAGGAACAACTGGACGGCACCGTCGCGGCGGCCGTCAGCCAGAGCCACCCAAGCTGGTCGCCGGCCCACGGCATCTGCCCGGCCTGCCTGCTGCGCTGCACCGGCCACCTAACTGCGCAACGCAGCACCGAGAGCCGGCACACTTCAACCGAGCCAATCACTACCTTTCCCTACTATCATCCTGCCGAAGAAACCGTGCTCAGCCAGGCGCAGCGACTGCCGGACTATGCCAGCTTCGACGGCAGCGGCGTAACGATTGCCTTCTTGGACAGCGGATTTTATCCGCATCCAGACCTGTTACGCGCAGCTGAATGGCAAGGGATCCAGCCAGATTGGCGACAATTAAGCGAACGGCAGTGGTATGACTTACTTGGGCCGGCCGACTTGCGGCTGGTCGATTATGTCGACTTGACCGACGACGGCGAACAAGTAGGACTCGACGTGCCAAGCTTGTGGGACAGCGCCGGCGACAGCTGGCACGGCCAGATGACGACCGCTGTTGCGGCAGGCAACGGCCTGCTCAGCGGCGGCCGGTACCGCGGCTATGCACCTGCTGCCTCTATCCTGCCCATCAAAATCGGACGGGGCGGGGGCCGCATCCCTGAAGAGGACATTCTACGCGGGCTGACCTGGCTGCTGCGCGATGACAATTGGCTGCGCTACGGCGTACGCGTCGTCAACATCAGCGTCGGCGGCGACTATCCTGAGCCCTGGCAGAACAACCTGGTGTGCCATGCGGCGCACGCCCTGGCACAGCGCGGGGTGCTAGTAGCAGCCGCAGCGGGGAATCGCGGCGTGGAGGAACTGCTGGCCCCAGCGCAGACGCCGACGGTATTGACTGTTGGCGGTGTGGACGATCGCAACTTGCGTTGGCGCTCGGCTGTTGGCACAGGCCTGGGGCAAATGGAACTGTACCACCACAATTATGGCAGCGTCCCATGGGGTCACAGCCTGCTGCGCAAACCTGAACTGCTGGCGCTGGCACGTTGGCTGCCTTCGCCGATCCTGCCGCCCAGCCCAATCCTGCGCGAGACGTACCTGATCGACCGCCTGCGCCACGTATTGGAGGGAGAAGACGAAGCGATGATGCCCGAAGTCTGGCACGCGCTGCGGCGGCGTATGAATGCGCACAAGTGGGTGCATCCGTACTACCAGCACGTCGACGGCACCAGCGTGGCGGTGGCACAGGTATCGGCAGTCGCAGCACAGATGTTTGCGGCCAACCCGGCGCTGACCGGCGACGACGTACGCCAGATCCTGGTCGACAGTTCCCTGCCGCTGTCTCACCTCATGCCACGGCAGACAGGCGCGGGTCTACTCCAGCCGGCCGCAGCCGTCGCGGCGGCACTGCGTGCCCAGGGGGGCAGATTGGCCGGTTTCCCACACAGCGGTGTGCGGCTGCGCGAACATGAATTGCATAAATGGGCTGCTCAGGGTACATTGTCGGTGCTCACGCTGGACGAAACCCCAAGCGCAGCCGGCGCCGTCTATTTTGGCTGCTATGCTCCGCAGGCCGACTGCGTCAGCCTGGTAGGTTCCTTCAATCACTGGCTGCCGTACCGTCTGCCGCTGCGGTCTGCCGGCCGCGGCTGGTGGCACGCGGCGGTGCTGCTGCCGCAAGGTACGCACCTGTACCGCTTCTGGCTCGAATCAGACGGCGAAGCAGGCGCCACGGGAACGGGGTTGCATGACTATGAAAACCCCAACAGCAGTGAGAGTGGCTACCACGATGGGCACAGCGCCGTCATCATCGACTAAGGTCATCTAGCTGGGTCAGCAAACTTAAATTGCCAGGAACAAACATAACCGCCCGCCAACCATCCAAACCACCATCTACTGGCCAGAGGTATCGCCATGCACCGCGAATATCATAAGTGGTACAGCCCACGTCTGAACCGTGACATGGAACTGCTGATTTATGGGCATGCCGGGGCGCGCATGCTGGTCTTTCCTACGAGCATGGGCCGCTTTTACGAATATGAAGACCGCGGCATGGTGGCCAACCTGGCGGACCAACTGGATAATGGTTGGCTGCAGATCTACTGCGTAGACAGCGTAGACAGCGAGAGCTTCTATAACAACTGGGCGCATCCGGGCGGGCGCATCTACCGCCATGTGCAATACGAGGACTATCTGCTCAACGAGGTACTGCCGCTGTCGCAAACCAAGAATCCCGATCCGTTCCTCATCAGCCACGGCTGCAGCTTTGGCGCTTATCATGCCGTGAACATTGCCTTGCGCAACCCGCATCTGTTTGGACGAGTGCTGGCATTGAGCGGCAAGTACGACATGTCTGGTTTCTTCAGCGGTTATTACGACGATAATCTTTACTTCAACACGCCGAGCCACTACGTGCCCAACCTCAGCGATCACAATATGCTGGAGGCGATGCGCCGTATGGACATCATCATTGTGGCCGGTGAACATGACCCGAACATCGAGAATAACCGGGCCCTCAGCCGGGCGCTGTGGGCCAAGGGTGTGCCACATGCCTTCCGCGAGTGGGCTGGCTGGAGCCACGACTGGCCTTACTGGAAGCAGATGGTGCGCCAGTACATTTCCGGGCACGATTGAACAACATAATCAATCCACGCTGTTCTAAACGGGGGACCACATGAGCGTCAAAAAAGTTGGTGTGATCGTCGGCCGTGAGTGGAGTTTTCCGCCGGCATTTATCGAGGAAGTTAACAGCCGCAATGCCGGGGTTGTCGCCGAGTATGCGAAATTGGGCGGCACCAAAATGAATGAGCCGTGCGAGTATGCCGTGCTGATCGACCGTATCAGCCATGAGATACCGTACTACCGCACCTACCAGAAAAATGCCATGCTGCAGGGCGCCTACTGCATCAACAACCCCTTCTGGTGGAGCGCCGACGACAAGTTCTTTGGTGCCAGCCTGATCACTAAGCTGGGGCTGGCCTCGCCCAAGACCATGGCGCTGCCGATGAAGGCATACCCCGAAGGCGTGGTCAGCGAAAGCCTGCGCAACCTGATCTATCCGCTCGATTGGGATGCCATCGTCGGCTATATAGGGCTGCCGGCAATTTTGAAGGATGCCTGGGGCGGCGGCTGGAAAAACGTCTACAAGGTCAACTCGCTTGAGGAGCTGATCCGGGCCTATGACGAAACCGATACGCTGTGCATGATCCTGCAGGAATTTATCGAATTCGACCAGTTCGTGCGCTGCATCTGCGTCGGCCAGGACAACATCATGCCGATCAAGTATGATCCCAAGAACCGGCGCTACATCATCGAACACGACCACCTTACGCCCGAACTAGGTGACCGCATCGTGCATGATGCCCGGCTGATCAACAACGTCATGGGCTATGACATGAACAGCATCGAGTTCGCCATCAAGGACGGCGTGCCGTATGCGATCGACTTCATGAATCCGGCCCCAGACATGGACATCAACAGCGTTACACCGCATTACTTTAACTGGGCGGTGAAGGCGATGGCGGACCTGGCGATCGAGATGGCGCACAATCCCAAGCCGCAGCGCGCCGAGCAGCGCTGGGCGCGCTTCCTCGAGTAATACGGCGTAGATTTGCCATTTGCAGCGCTGGCAGATGTAAAATCAAGCTATGGAAGCGCTATCCCTGATCCTTTTAGGCGTCATCATCGGGATCCTGTTTACATTACTTTGGAACTCGATTCGGGCATATTGGCATAGGAGCAAAGATCTGCGCTCGTCCTCGGCCAAGACGCGCAAGGAGGTACACGAGAAGTCGCTGAAGGCGAAACAAGATGCGCACAAGGCAAACGACGCCATCTTTCGTGCCGTGCTGCGCGTCTTCTTTCTGGTGCTTGCCCTCGTCGTGGTAAGCTGGATTGTGTGGACCATTATTCAGATTTAGGGGAAATATGGCAGAACAGCAACAGCCGTTGACGGCGCTGGTAGAATGCGCGGGTTGAGCGTCTAAGGCCCCTCCGGGGACGTTAGCGCAGGTCGTGCGCCAGTTGGCCGGGTTATTCCCGGCAGAAGAATATCCTGATGTGCTGGTGGGACTTGGCGAGCCAGATGATGCCGCCGTCTTCCGTCTAGACGACACGCGCGCCCTGATCAAGACGACCGACTTCTTCACGCCGGTGGTGGACGATCCCTGGACCTACGGCGCGATTGCCGCCGCCAACGCCATGAGCGACGTCTACGCAATGGGCGGTGATGTACTGTTCTGCCTTAATATTGCCGGGTTCCCTGACACCATAGCGCCGGAGACTGTGGCGCAGATCTTTGCCGGTGGCGCTGTGAAGGTGCGCGAGGCCGGGGCAGCAATTGCCGGCGGCCACACGGTCAAGAGCCCCGAGCCGTTCTACGGCCTGAGCGTGACCGGCATCATCCATCCCGATGCGATCATGCGCAAGGGCGGTGCACAGCCAGGCGACGCCCTCTTTCTGACCAAGCCGCTTGGCACGGGAATTATCACGACGGCGGCCAAAGTGACGGGCAGTGCCGAAAGTAAAGCCCAGCGCATGGCACGGCGCGCGCAGGGCAAACCAGACCTTGACCTCAAGCATCTCGACGCCGCCATTGATTCGATGCTGCTGCTCAACCGGGCAGCCTCGCAGGCAGGGCGGCAGGCGGGGGTGCGTGCCGCCACAGATATAACCGGCTTTGGTCTTCTAGGGCACGCCAGCGAAATGGCCACTGCCGCCTACCGCCAGAGCGGTGCAGGCTTTGTGGTGTACGCGGCCTCGATACCCGTGCTGGAAGGCGTGTGGGACTACATCGCCGCCGGCTACATGTCAGGCGCCACCGGCCGCAATCCCAGCTACTATGGGGTCAACGTCACCTATGCCGCAGAAGTCACGCAGGCTCAGCGCACGCTGTTTTGGGAAGCAGAGACAAGCGGCGGGCTGCTGCTGGCTGTTCCCGCTGCCCAGGTGGGCACATTCACGGCTGCCTGCGACGAACGCAAACAGGCCTACTGGCAGATCGGCGAAGTGGTGCGAGCCGAA
>RRZT011321440.1_pt1 | contig 10167 bp, 9 predicted proteins | sample 2165551 | NCBI WGS metagenome assembly RRZT01 (sample SAMN10456910, study PRJNA506462) | wastewater metagenome | biome: wastewater; feature: sludge; material: wastewater sludge; isolation source: wastewater sludge with Escherichia coli K12::gfp cells carrying plasmid... | place: USA: Moscow, Idaho ...
AGGCCTTCGCCACCGCGCGCGCCGGGCAGTGCGGCAAGGTCATCCTCGACTGGAGTTAGACGCTGCTCGCCGCAGGGGCTGGTGCTCGCTCCGCTCGCCCGGATCATCAACGCTGCTCGCCCCACGGCCTGGTGCTCGCACCTCAGGCGCGGGCGTCGATCACGTCTGCGCGCCCCAACGCCAACAGGTCGCGGTCGGACGTGACGAGGGTCAGGCCCTCGATGACAGCCTGGGTGAGGATCAGCCGGTCGAACGGGTCGTTGTGGAGCAACTCGATGGTGCTGATGCCGCGCGCGTGCACCGCGGTAACCGGCAACTCCACGAGACCGGTGCCGACCACGGGGTCGAAGGCAACAGATCGAGCGATCTTGCCGCTGAGGCGCTTGATCTCCAACTCCCAGATCGAGGCGGCGGAGAAATGGACCTCGTCAGCGAACTCGATCAATGCCCGGGCTCGCGCCCCCAACGAACGATCGTCCAGCATCAACCACAGGAAGGCCTTGGTGTCGAGGAGCAAGCTCGTCATGGGCCGAGCAGTTCGTCGTCAGAGGAGTACTTGCCCTCGAACATGTCGATGATCTCCTGATCAGGTTCGTCGAAGTCGTCGGGGATGACAACCGCGCCCTTCCAGGTGCCCCACACGATGTCGGCACGCTGGTGCGGCACGAGGTCGGCGATCGGACGCCCCGCGCGCGCAATCGTCACCTTCTCGCCCCTCTCGACCGCTTCGAGCAGCTTGGACAGCTGCGTCTTCGCCTCGTACACGTTCACCAGCACCATGGCGAAACGGTACGTGGTCTGGTCAAGTCTGGTCAATGCCCTGCGCTGGGGGTCGTAGCGCGCTAGCGTGGGTGCCATCATCGCGAAGGAGCAATGTATGTACGGAGACGTCCGACACCAGATGGTCGACACCTTGGACGAGATCCGCGCCGCGGGCCTGTTCAAGGCCGAACGCGAGATCACCACGCCGCAGTCGGCGCACATAGGGGTGTCGACCTCCGACCGCCCGGTCTTGAACTTCTGCGCCAACAACTACCTCGGCTTCGCCGACCACCCCGCCGTCGTGGCGGCGGCCCGCGACGCGCTCGACACGTGGGGCTTCGGCATGGCGTCGGTGCGGTTCATCTGCGGCACCCAGACCCAGCACCGCGCGCTCGAACGGCGGCTCAGTGAGTTCCTCGGCACCGACGACAGCATCCTGTACAGCTCGTGCTTCGACGCCAACGGCGGCGTCTTCGAGGTGCTGTTCGGATCGGAAGACGCGATCATCTCCGACGAGCTGAACCACGCGTCCATCATCGACGGCGTCCGGCTGAGCAAGGCCGCCCGCTACCGGTACCGCAACGCCGACCTGACCGACCTGGCGGCCCAGCTGGAGGCGGCGTCCGGTGCCCGGCGCAAAGTGATCGTGACCGACGGCGTCTTCTCGATGGACGGTTCTCTCGCCCCGTTGCCCGGCATCTGCGACCTGGCCGAGGCACACGGGGCGCTGGTGTTCGTCGACGACTCGCACGCCGTCGGGTTCGTCGGTGAGGGTGGACGCGGCACGCCCGAGCACTTCGGTGTGGGCGACCGGGTCGACATCTACACCGGCACGCTCGGCAAGGCGCTGGGCGGGGCGTCCGGCGGTTACGTGAGCTCGCACGCGGAGGTCGTGGCGCTGCTGCGGCAGCGGTCGCGTCCGTACCTGTTCAGCAACTCGGTCGCGCCGTCGGTGGTGGCCGGCTCGCTCGCGGCGCTGGATCTGGTCGCGTCGTCGTCGGACGCCAGGCAGCAGTTGCGCGACAACACCGCGCTGTTCCGCGAACTGATGACCGACGCCGGGTTCGACCTGCTGCCCGGCGAGCACCCGATCACGCCGGTGATGTTCCCCGGCGACGACGGTGCGGTGCGGGCCACGCGGATCGCCGATCACATGCTCGGCAACGGCGTGTACGTGATCGCGTTCAGCTTCCCGGTCGTGCCGCGCGGCAAGGCGCGCATCCGCGTCCAGCTGTCTGCGGCGCATTCGGACGCCGACGTGCGAGCCTGCGCTGCCGCGTTCGTCGCGGCCCGGGACGCGGTGGGTTAGCGGACGGTCACCAGGGGGCGGGTTCCGGACTGGCTTCGTCGTAGCGCGACCACACCCAGGGTGACGGCGGTGATCGAGGCGGCCACTCCTGGCCACGTGGGTACGGGAAGCTCGGAAGGGCCGAAGTCGTTTCCGGGCAGGAGCTCGACGATGTCTTGGCCTTGAAGGGCGCAGCAACAGGAAGAGGATGCCGGTCGCGGGTCCGAGCGTTCTGCCGATCAGGGCGATGCCGAGGCAGGCCAGGCCCAGCACGACGGCGACGTTCTCGCTGAATGCCCAGAAGAGGGTGGTGGGCGCGTACTGGTCGAGCGTCGTCGGATCTTTCATGAGTGTGTCGTCGGGCAGGAAGATGCCGTAGACCGGCGACAGGCTGATCAGCCACCGGGTGAAGACGGGCGACAGCGCCGCCAGGGCGCATGCGATGACGGCCGCGCAGGCGTCGTAGCGCGCGACCGGTCTGGCTGCCGGCTGGTCGATCCAGTCGCTCCGGGGCAGCATGCCGTACAGGGCTCCGATTCCGCCGAGGATCGGGAGCAGCTCGAACATCTGGAGGTAGCGGGGGTGTTCGAAGGTTGCCCATGGGCCGTTGAATGACACCCACCACGCGGCATACATGGCTACGGTGGACAGCACGAGCGAGGCCATGCCGAGGCTGAGGTTCCGGCCTTGCGTCCAACCGTGACAGGTGGCCATCAAGGGAGGTCCTTCTTCGAAATGGTGCAGTCGAAGAACTGGCTTTGATGGGCGCGTACCACGCGATGAAGGCTTGGTCGTCGAGACGTTGAAATGCCTGCAGCGCCTGTTCGTCGACGTTGGGCGACAATTCTGACCCGACGATCTCGGAGACCTCGGGGTGCCTCTGGGTCGCGCGTTTCACCAACACGGTGAAAAAGGCTTTGCTTGATGGAGTCGCTCTCGATCGCCTCCGATGGTCCGCACGTCGCGCCGATGTAGAGGCCCTCACTGTTTCGATAGACGACCTGAATCCAGTTGGTTCGGGAGGTGCTGAGCCTGTCGATGAAGTAGGTCGATTCGACTGCGGGCTCGTACTCCTGAGTGAAGGTGATGGACGGCATGGCTCGCATGCCGGGGAGCGGTTCCGCGATGACGGCGACGCTTTCGGCGACGAATCGTCTGCCTCGTTCGTCGTTGGGATAGAGGCAGAGGCGGAATCCGGGGTGGTCGGTGCATCGGACGCCGTTCTCGGTGTCTCGCTGGCCGAGGACTGGCATGATCGTAGCGATGATCACCGAGACTGCCAGCGGTAACAGGAACCAGCAGGTGGCGAGCGCTGCCCTTCTGTTTCCGGCGGCTCTCGCCTCGGCGAGGCCGGCCGCGGCCGCGATGGCCACCACAATCACCAAGGTGTAGAACAGGAGCCGGATGAACTCGGTACTCATCGCCAGGGTGGTGCCCGGCTGTGGAATCGAGAGGGACCACATGTAGCTCAAAGCCATGACGGAGAACGGCTGATTGCGCAGCAGGATGTCGTTGATCACGAAGGCGGGCAACAGCACCAGGGCGAGAAAGAGGGCGGGGACGACGAAGAACCCGGTGCGAATGCCGAGGGGGATCGCGACGCACGCACCCAAGGCCACCAGTGAGGCCTGCGCGGCCAGCAGTGTGCTGAAGGCGACAACGTCGGTCCAGTCGCCGGGCACGGTGGCGAGAGCTATGGTGAACGCGGGCCACACACACCCCGATCCATCCGGCGAGCACCGCCCACGCCGGCATGGACTGACGAAACTGCGCCACCACGACGACGACCCCTTCTCGTCCGTGTTCGGCAATCTGGTGGCGGAGCTCGGCGCGTTGCACGGGGTCGAGCCCCACGGTCGGCTCGTCGAGGGTGGTCAGCTCCGGTGAGTGGGCCAAGGCGCAGGCAAGGCCGAGCCGCGGACGCATGCCGCCCGACAAGGATCGGGCCCGCGAACCGCGACGATCCAGCAATCCCACGCGTTCCAGAGACTCATCGGCTCGCTGCGCAATGTCCGCGTCAGCGACTCCGTGCGCCCACGCCGCATACTCGACGTTGCGCCGAACTGTTGACCATTCCATCAACTCGAAACGCTGCGGAAGATAACCGATGCGCGTTCGCACGGTGTGCACGGGTGTGGTTCGGTAGTCGAGCTCTGCCGACGCGATGTCGCCGGTTTGCAACGGCAGTGCCGTCGCGAGCAGCTTGAACAGCGTCGTCTTGCCGGCCCCGTTGGGACCCAAGAGCCCAACCACACCCTGCGAGAGTTGAAGAGAAATGTCGTGCAGTGCAGGGCGTCTCCCATACCGATGGGAGACGCCCTTGAGTTCAACTGAGGTCAGCCTATGGCTTCGGGGCCCACAGCCGAACGCGTGCACTCTCGCTGTACTGCCCCGTGCTCGTGCGGGTGGAGGTGTACCAGTCCCAGCTGCTTCGACCGCCGGCGGCGACTACCTTGTTGGACGTGGCGGGAATCCGCCTGGGCGCGCTTGCCCACGTGCTGCAGCCTGCCGCGTCGGCGGATCGAGGCTCAGGGGTTCGGCTCGATCGTCCAGGCGCCGAGAGCATCGACGGCGAAGATCCTGGGCAGGTTGATGGGCTCGGTTTCGTCGTAGGACGCCTCTCCCTCGGTACCGAGCACCAGCTCGACCTCGCCGTCGGCGGGGTCGACGATGCGCACCCAGAGGCGGTCGGTGAGGGCGATGTCCGGGACGCGGATGCGGACCCGGCTGCCGGGCCCTTCGGCCTTCACGACCATGGCACCGCGTCCACTGATCACACCCGGCAGGGGCTTGAGCTGCGCGATGTGGGTGACCGTCAGCGTCCAGGGGCCGGTGGCCCGGACGACGCCGATGGCGTCGGGTGTCGACACGTTCTCCAGATACTCGCCGGAGGCGGGGGCCGCCCGGCTGATCCACGGCCGGTTGCGTCCCACGGTGGTAAGTGTCACCTGCCCGGTGCACGACGAGCAGTCCAGCCGCAGCACCGTCGGCATCGAGTCGCTGACCTTCCAGGGCACCTGGAGCGGGCCGGACCCGGTCACCACGAACGGCTTGGCCGGCGTCACGGTGCCGGGCTGCCCGACCGGCACGCCGGGAATCGGTGCCAGTGTCGTGGACGTGGGTGTGGGCGACAGGCGCGGCGACAAGGTCGGACGCGGCACTGGCGTGCTGCGCCGACTCGTCGGACGCGGGTCAGGGTCACCGCGCAGGCCGGAGAGGAACCGAGAGCCGGTCACCAGCAGCGCGATCGCGGCGATCACCGACAGCACCGCGATCAGGGCCACCGCCCCCGAAGAGAACTTCCGCACGTCCTGAGAGTAGCTGTCCGCCGGTCCCGCCTCGGAGCGCCCGATGCTCAACGACCCGCTGACTCCGAGCATGTGAGCCGGTAGGTTCGCAGGCATGGACGAGCCCACCCTGATCGAACCGGACACCAAGGACTGGACGGTCGTGGTCAGCGAGGGGTGCGCCGAGTGCGGCTATGAGCTGCCCGCCCCGGGCGAAATCGCACCCCGCATCCTCGACACGATTGCGTTCTGGCCGGCCGCGATGGCCCAGTCCGGCGTCCGGGAACGCCCGGCCCCCAGCACCTGGTCGCCGCTGGAGTACGCCTGCCACGTCCGCGACGTCTGCGTGGTCTTCGTGGAGCGGGCCGAGTCGATGAAGAGCCAGGACGGCGTCCGGTTCCTCAACTGGGACCAGGATGAGGCGGCCGTCTTCGGCCGCTACTGGGAGCAGGACCCGGCCACGGTGGCGGAAGCCTACGAGGACGCCGCTGCGCGGGTCGCGCAGGCGTTCGCGTCGGCGTCCCCGGCGCAGTGGAAGCACACCGGCCTGCGCTCGAACGGATCCGCCTTCACCTTGGCGACGCTCGGGAGCTATCTGCTGCATGATCTGGAACACCACATCCACGACGTGGCCGCGCAGCGCCCGGCGCCCTGATGAACGGAGATCGCATGTCCGCCAGCCCCGACATCATCCTCGGCCTGGACGTCGGCACGACGGCCGCGAAGGCGTCCCTCTTCTCGCTCGACGGCACGATCCGGGTGACGGCGCAACGGGAGTACCCGCTGCTGGGGCCGCGTCCGGGCTGGCACGTGCAGGAGCCGCTCGCGATCGCGACCGGCGTGCTCGGCGCCATGAAGGACGCCGTCGCGCAGGTCGACGCGGCTCGGGTGCTCGGCATCTCGATCTCGACGGCGATGCACGGCCTGCTGGCGCTGGACGCCGACCTGCGGCCCATGACCGACCTGCTGACGTGGGCCGACTCGCGGGCGTCCGGACAGGCAGAGCGGCTGAACGACCACTCCACCGGCCCGCGCCTGCACTACACGAGCGGGACGCCGACACACGCCATGTCGCCGCTGGTGAAGCTGGTCTGGTTCGCTGAGAACGAGCCCGACCTGCTCCGGGACGCCGCCCACTGGGTCGGCCTCAAGGACTGGGTGTTGGCCGTGCTCACCGGCGAGGTCGCCACCGAGCTGTCCACGGCGTCCGGCAGTGGCATGATCGACATGGAGGAGGGCACCTGGAACCCGGAGGCGATCGAGCTCACCGGCGTCCGGCCCGACCAGTTGCCGCCGATCCTCGACACCACCGACATGCTGCGCCTCGCGCCGCAGGCGGCCGAGGTCACCGGCCTCGCTGCGGGCACCCCCGTCGTCGTGGGCGCCGGCGACGGACCGCTCGGCAACCTCGGCACCGGGGCGATGGAACCCGGCAAGGCCGGCCTGTCGATCGGCACCAGCGGCGCGCTGCGCATGGTGGTGCGCAACCCGGCGGTGACGTCGGGGCTGTTCTGCTACGCGCTGACCCGCGACGTGTGGGTGGCCGGTGGCGCGGTCAGCAACGGCGGCATGGTGCAACGGTGGCTCACCGAGACATTCGGCGAGGGCGCCGACGACGCCGAGGCGTGCCGGATGGCCGAGGCGATCCCGGCCGGCTCCGACGGGCTGCGGATGATCCCCTACCTCGTCTCGGAGCGGGCGTCGCTGTGGGACGCCGAGATCCGCGGCGCGTTCCTGCACGTGCGGCGTCCGCACACACCGGCGCACTTCCTCCGGGCCGGGGTCGAGGGGGTCGCGTTCCAACTGTGGACGATCCTGCGGCGGCTGCGCACCATCGCCAGGGTCGAGGAGGTTCGGGCCACCGGCGGTGTGTTCCGCTCCGCGCTGTGGCGCGACGTCGTCGCCGGCGTCCTGAACCGGCCGCTGATCGTGACCGGCGCCGCGGAGGGGTCGGGGCTCGGCGCCGCGATCCTCGGGGCGAAGGCGCTCGGCGTGGTCGACTCGCTGCCGGCCGGGTACGAGCTGTTGCGCGGCGAGGCCGAAGAGACACGCATCGTCGTGTCCGAGGCCGACCAGGCCGTCTACGAGACCATGCGCTACGGCATGCCGAGCCTCCTGCAGCACTACGGGCGCCTGGGGAGTGACCTGCGCTGAACCGCCGCCGCGTCCTGGTCGTCGCCCTCGCCCTGGCGGTGGTCGCGGCCGGGTGCCTGTGGGCTTGGGCGGTGTTGCGGCCGCGTCCCGGGGTGGACGCCGAACGTGCGGCCTCCGCGGTGCGGGCCGCCCTCGAGTCGGGCGAGGTGCCCGACGGGCTGTTCACGGGTTCCGCTGGGCAGGTGCAGCAGGAGTACGACGAACTGCTGCGCGGCATGCGTCCGCTGCGTCCGGCGGTGAGCGTGCGGCAGGTGATGGTGGGCGACGCCGGGGTGGCGTCGGCGGTGTTGGGCTGGGACTGGGTCGTGCACGCCGGCAAGGCGCCCTGGACGTACACGACGACGGTGCGTCTGGTGCGCGAGGGCGACGGGGGCGTGTGGCGGGCGGTGTGGGATCGGCGGGTCGTGCACGGCGAACTGGACGCCGGCGAACGGCTCGTCGCCCGGCGCCTGGCCGCCCAGCGGGGTGAACTGCGGGGTGAGGACGGGCGTCCGCTGGTGTTTCGTCAGGCGGGCGAACGGGTCGGCATCGACAAGTCGCTGGTGGACGCGGCCACGGCAGAGGCGTCCGCGGGGGAGCTCGCGGGGATTCTCGGCATGGAGCCGGGGCCGCTGGTGGCCCGGGTCCGGGCGGCGACGCCGCGGGCATTCGTCGAGGCGGCATTTCTGCGCACCGGGGATGCGGCGCAGCGCGCACGGTTGGTGTCCGCGAAGGAGGTGGCGGGCGTGCGGGGGTTCCACGAGCAGCGCATGCTGGCCCGGACGCCGCGGTTCGCCCGCTCGGTGCTCGGCATCGTCGGGGAGGCGACGGCGGAGATCATCGAGGAGTCCCGCGGCCAGATCAGGCCGGGCGACGTGGTCGGGTTGAGCGGGCTGCAGCGCACCCAGGACGCCCGGCTGCGCGGCGTGACCGGCTTCTCGGTTGAGACCGTCGATGCGCGCGGGCGGGCGACGGCGGTGCTGCTGCGGGAGCCGGCGCAGGACAGCGCCCCCCTGACACTGACGCTGGCCACCGAACTGCAGGAACGTGCGGACGCCGCCCTGGCCGGCCCGTCGGCGCGTGGTCTGGTGGCGGTGCGGCCCTCGGACGGGGCGCTGTTGGCGGTGGCGGTCGGGTCGGCCGGGGGTGATCCGGCGGCGACCACGCGCCTGCTGGAGCTACCCGCCCGGGTGAGTGGGGCGTCCGGACTGGGGTGGGGGAGCGACCCCGAGTTGGGCTTCCCGGCCGTGCTCGGCACGGCCGACGGACGCCGCGCCACGGTTCTGGGTGTCGCGCAGGCACTCGCCGCCGGCCGCCCGGGCGGGGCGGGCGGCGTCCGGATGCTGGCGGGTGCGCGCCCGCGCATCACGCTGCCCGTGGACGCCGTCGCACCGTTGAGGTCGGCGCTGGCGAGCGATCCGCGGTGGGCGGTGCGCGAGGGCGCCGACCTGGTCACGGTGGTGTTCTCGGACGCCGGCGACGCGGCCGCACTACTCGCGGCCGCGTCGCGGTGACGTCGGGCGAATGGCAGATGACCCTGCCCGTCGAATGCCGACGGACAGGGTCATCCGGGGTGGTGCTACTTCTTGGTGTTCTTCTTGCCGCGGTAGGCGTCCATGCCGTCCTTCATGATGAAGTGCAGGTCGGTCTGGTCGATGAGGCCCACCACGTTGGCGGCGCCCGGGCCGTAACCCGCGACGCGGACCTGGGATCCGGTGTGCTGCTGCGAGCCGCCGAAGGGGGCGGTGCCGTACGCGATGAGCATCTCGGAGCCCTCGGTGGTGAGCACCTTGGCGGTCAGGCCGGGGATGGCGCCGTCGACGATCTGGCTGGTGTGGGCGTGGTCGGCGGTCACGATGACCAGGGTGTTGCCGTCCTTCTTGGCGAACTTCAGCGCCGCCTTGATGGCGTCGTTGATCTGGTCGGTCTCGCCGATCTGGCCGCAGGCGTCGGCGGCGTGGTCCTTCTTGTCGATCGAGGCGGACTCGACCTGCAGGAAGAAGCCGTTCTTCTTGCCGTCCTCGTTGGCGGTGAGCAGGTCGATCGCCTTGTCGGTCATCGCGCCCAGCGACGGCACCTCCCGCCAGGCGGGGTTCACCGTGCACGACTGCGCGGGCAGGCCGGCCCCGCCGGAGGTGGCCAGCAGCTCAGTGAACTTGACCGGCATGTTGCCCGGGCTGAACAGGCCCAGCACCGGGGCGTCCTGGTTGGCCTGCCGCACCCCGGCCAGGTCGGACGCCTGGGTCAGGTACGTGTAGCCGCGCTCGCGGGCCTGCTGCTCCAGCGTCTTGCCGGCCCACGGGCCCGCCTTGGCGACCTGGCCGAACGTCTTCGAGCCGCCCGCCAGCGTGACGTCGGGTCGGGTGTCGAGCAGCTGCTCCGAGATCGAACCCGGTCCGCCGTTCTCCTTCGCGAACGGGGCGCAGCTCGCCGAGGTCTCCTCGGGGCCGTAGCACGTGCGCTGGCTGCTGTTGGCGACCTGGACCGCCGGGGTGGCGTCCTGCACCTCGGAGGTGGACACGTTCCCGGTGGCACGGCCGGTCTGCTTGGCGTACTGCAGGATCGTCCGGTGCGGCGCCTCGTGGATGTCGACCGACACCGCGTTGTCGTAGGTCTTCACGCCGGTGGCCCAGGCGCTGCCGGTCGCCGCGGAGTCCGGCACGTAGTCGGGGCTGCCGTCCTTGCGCAGCGAGTAGG
>RRZT012397569.1_pt1 | contig 10165 bp, 10 predicted proteins | sample 2165551 | NCBI WGS metagenome assembly RRZT01 (sample SAMN10456910, study PRJNA506462) | wastewater metagenome | biome: wastewater; feature: sludge; material: wastewater sludge; isolation source: wastewater sludge with Escherichia coli K12::gfp cells carrying plasmid... | place: USA: Moscow, Idaho...
CACCTTCGTGCTCAAGCTGCTGGCCGACTACGGCCTCAAGGATTTCTACCTCGAGCTCAGCACGCGCAACCCCGACAAGTCCATCGGCGACGACGAGACCTGGCAGGTGGCCACCCGCACGCTGCAAGACGTGGCCGAGCGCTCGGGCCTCGAACTGGTGCCCGACCCCGGTGGCGCGGCGTTCTACGGGCCGAAGATCAGCGTGCAGGCTCGGGACGCCATCGGCCGCACGTGGCAGATGTCGACCATTCAGCTCGACTTCTTCGAGCCCGAGCGGTTCGAGCTCGAATACACCGCGCCCGACGGCAGCCGCAAGCGGCCGGTGATGATCCACCGGGCCCTGTTCGGGTCGATCGAGCGGTTCTTCGGCGTGCTCACCGAGCACTACGCGGGTGCGTTCCCCGCCTGGCTGGCGCCGGTGCAGGTGATCGGGCTGCCGGTGGCCGACGAGTTCAACGACTACCTGGGCGGGGTGCTCGACCAGCTGAAGGCCCGCGGCATCCGCGTCGAACTGGACGCGTCCGACGACCGGTTCGGCAAGAAGATCCGCAACGCCAGCAAGGCCAAGGCGCCGTTCGTGCTGATCGCCGGTGGCGACGACCGCGACGCCGGCGCAGTGTCGTTCCGCTACCGCGACGGTTCGCAGCGCAACGGCGTGCCGATCGACGAGGCCGTCCAGCTGATCGTCGACCACGTGACCAGCCGGTCGAACGCCGACCCGACCGCGGCCTGACCCGCTGTCATGACCGATCACCCCGAGCGCGACGCCGTCGAGCCCAGCGGCGAGCGCCCCGGGGTGCCCGACCCGTTTCAGCGGCTCTGGACGCCCCACCGCATGGTGTACATCGGCGGCGAGAACAAACCGCTGGACGCCACCGAAAGTCAGTGCCCGTTCTGCCGAGCACCCAGTCGATCCGACGACGACGGGCTGATCGTGTATCGCGGCGAGGCGGCCTACGTGGTGCTGAACCTGTACCCCTATTCGCCCGGCCACCTGCTGGTCTGCCCCTACCGGCACGTGTCCGACTACACCGAGGTGACCGACGCCGAGTCGCACGAGATCGCGGCGCTGACTCGGCAAGCCATGCGGGTGATCCGTTCGGTCAGCCGTCCGGCCGGCTTCAACCTGGGCATCAACCAGGGCGACGTGGCCGGGGCAGGCATCGCCGCCCATCTGCATCAGCACGTCGTGCCGCGGTGGCAGGGCGACATGAACTTCCTACCCGTGATCGCCCAGACCAAGGCGATTCCGCAACTGTTGGGTGACACCCGCGCCCTGCTCGCCGACGCCTGGTCGAGCGCCGCGTGAGCCGTAAAGGGGACGGTTCTCGTTTTGGCTCAGGGGACGGTTCTCGTTTTGGCTCAGGGAGGGCTCTCTGAGGATGAGTTTAGAACCGTCCCCATTACGGCTCACGTCCCTGCGGCCGCCGATCCTGGTGGTGCCCGCCGGTCTCGTCAACCGGGTCGCGTGGGGCGTCGGCGTTAGTCTGGGGCGGTGACCACCGGCGAGCCGTACGACACCGAGCGCATCGTCACGTTGCCCAATGTGTTGAGTTTCATTCGGCTGCTGGGTGTTCCGCTGTTTCTCTGGCTACTGCTCGCCCGGCAGTACGACCTGTGGGCCGTGGCCGCACTGGTCTTTCTGGGTGCCACCGACTGGGTGGACGGCTACCTCGCCCGCAAGTACCACCAGCGCTCGAAGCTGGGCCAGGTGCTCGACCCGCTGGCCGACCGGCTCTACATTCTGGCGACCCTGATCGGGCTGGCCATTCGCGGCATCATTCCGTGGTGGATGGTGCTGCTGCTGTTCTCCCGTGACGTGCTGATGGCCGCGGTCGTGCTGCCGCTGCTGCGCCGCCGGGGTTTCGTCACCCTACCGGTGCACTTTCTTGGCAAGACGGCCACGTTCTGCCTGTTGTACGCCTTTCCGATGGTGTTGCTGGGCGCCGGCCCCGAACCGTGGCAGCTGTGGTTCCGGGTGATCGGCTGGGCCTTCGCGCTGTGGGGAGCGGGTCTCTACTGGTGCGCCGGGTTGATGTACTTCGGCCAGACCCTCGACGTGCTGCGCCGATTTCCGCCCGTGGGCAAGGGTGATCGTCCCTCGACCACGGCCGCGGTCACCGGATGAGCCCGCGCACCCGGGCCCTCAGGGCCGTCCGTCGGGTCGACGAGAGCATGAACCTGCTCACCGACCTGTCGCGCGACGCCCTCGACCCCGGCTACCGCACCGCCGCGCCCCGCCGCGGGCGTTGGTGGGTCGTCGCGTCGGCGACGGTGGTGATCGGGCTGATGATCGGCGGATCCGTGGGGGAGCGACTCAGGGCGGCGCCCGCCGAGCAGCAGGAGCGCGAACAGTTGGTGCAGCGCATCGAGCAGGCCAACGCGGCTTCGGACGCCCTGCGGGCGCGAGTGGCCACGTTGAACGCCGAGAACAAGGCACTGTCGGACGCAGCGCTGGGTAACGATCCCGCGGCGGTCGCGGTGCAGCGTCAGATCGACGCGCTCGCCCCGGCCACCGGCATGCAGGCGGTCACCGGCCCCGGCGTGGTGCTGGTCGCCGACGACGCCGAGAGCCCGGTCGCGAGCGGCAGCAAGGTGGTCGATGTCGATCTGCGGCAAGCGGTCAACGGGTTGTGGCAGGCAGGTGCCGAGGCGATCGCGGTCAACGGGCACCGGCTGTCGTCGCGCACCGCCATTCGCGGCGCGGGCGACGCCATCACCGTCGACTACCGGTCGCTCACCCAGCCCTACCGCATCGAAGCGATCGGCGACCCCGACGACCTGTTGCGGGCCTTTCCCGCCACGGGTGGGGGAGCATGGTGGGCGTACCTGAAGCAGAACTACGGCATTCGGTACGACCTGAGCACGGCGGGTAATCTGCGGCTGGAGGCAGACCCCGGCCTAGGGCTCAGGGTCGCCCAGACGAAGCCCTGAGGAGGTGCCTTGTTCGCCATCGTCGGCCTGATTCTGGGCATCGCGCTCGGCATCTACCTCGAACCCATCCTGCCCGTCGGCCTGCAGCCGTACCTGCCGATCGCCATCGTGGCCGCCTTGGACGCGTTGTTCGGCGGCTTTCGCGCCTACCTGGAGCGGGTCTTCGACGACAAGGTGTTCGTGGTGTCGTTCACGTCCAACGTGCTGATCGCCGCCCTGATCGTGTGGGTGGGCGACCAGATCGGGGTGGGGGCGCAGCTGTCGACGGCCGTGGTGGTGGTGCTCGGCATTCGCATCTTCACCAACGCGGCGGCGATCAGGCGGGCGTTGTTCCATGCCTGAGTACGAGCCCAAGCACGGCGCAACCGAGGAGTCGTCGGTTGAGCCTGACGAAACCGAGCCGGTTGAGCCTGACGAAGCCGAGGGTCTCGACAAGCTCGACCAGCCTGTCGAAAGCAAGCGCGACAAGCGAGACAAGCTCGACCAGCCGGACGGCTCCGACCCTCGCCCGCCGGTGGACTGGCGTGAGCTCGTCCGAGACTTCGTCAAGCCCGGCCGCGCCCAGGTGGTGTTCGCCGCGATCCTGCTGATCTTGGGGCTCGGCGTGGCCATGCAGGTGCGCAGCCAGGCCCAGCAGACCGACTACTCCACCATGCGGCGCGCCGATCTCGTGCAGTTGCTGGACGACCTGAACTCCGAGAGCCGTCGGCTGGAGGCCGAGATCGCCCAACTCGAAGAGACCAAGCGCCAACTGCAGAGCGGCGCCGACAGCGAACGGGTCGCGCGCGAAGAGGCACAGCGCCGCCTCGACGTGCTGGCGATCCTCGGGGGCACCGCTCCCGCACAGGGCTCTGGCATCAGGGTGGTGATCGACGATCCGAATCACAAGGTCACCCCCGAACTGCTGCTCAACACCATCGAGGAGTTGCGCGACGCGGGCGCTGAGGTGATCGCGATCAATCAGACCGTTCGCGTCGTGGCGTCCACCTGGTTCGCCAGCGGGCGCGGGGGCATCGTGGTCGACGACCAGACCATCACCGCTCCCATCTCGATCGACGTGATCGGTGAGCCGCACGCGCTCACCGAGGCGCTGCGGTTCTCGGGCGGCCTGGTCAGCGAGGTGCAGAACTCGCGGGTCGGTGGCACGGTCAGCATCGTCAGCGACCCGAAGGTGACGATCGAGGCGGTGGTCAGCCCGCCGATCGGAAAGTTCGCCAAGCCCGCCTGATCGACGGGCGCGTGCGCGTCACCCGTTATGGGTAGTGTTTGCGCCAGGGTGCATTGCACCCGAACCAGCATCCGTGCCGTAGTTGAGGAGTCCGCCGTGTTTCCCGAGGATCTGAAGTACACCGACAAGCACGAGTGGGTGCGCAGTGGCAACGGTTCCACCGTCAGGGTCGGCATCACTTCATACGCCGCGGACGCCCTGGGCGACGTGGTGTACGTGTCGTTGCCGCAGGTGGGTGAAGAGGTGGCCAAAGACGACGCGTGCGTCGAGGTCGAGTCCACCAAGAGCGTCTCGGACGTGTTCTCGCCCGCCTCGGGCGTGATCACCTCGGTGAACGAAATGCTCAACACCACCCCCGAGGTGATCAACTCAGACCCCTACGGCGACGGGTGGATGTTCGAGCTCGAGATCAGCGATCCGTCCGAGCTCGATGAAACTCTCGATGCAGACGCCTACGCCGAACTGGCGGGGGAGTAGGCGAACCGTCAACCTCTGGCTTAGCCTGAAGCCAACCAAACCCAACCCGGCATTCGTGCAGAAAGGTCTGGCCGATGATCAGGTGCCCTGCTTGCGGACACGAGAACGCTGACACCAACAACTTCTGCACCAACTGCGGCCACTCGCTGGCGGGCGGACACGAGTCGACCGGTGACACCACGCGGGTCGTTGCTGCGGTCGAGAGCCCCGAAGAGATCACCGGCGAAGACCTCAGCGCCGACGACGTGTCGGCCATCAACCAGTTGCGGTCCAACTCTGCCCTGCTGATCGTTCGCCAGGGGCCGGCCGCCGGTGCCCGGTTCTTGGTCAACTCCGACGTCACCACGGCCGGACGGCACCCGCGCTGCGACATCTTTCTCGACGACATCACCGTCTCGCGCAACCACGCGCGTTTCACCAGGCGCGACGGTCACATCTGGGTCGAGGACGAGAACAGCCTCAACGGCACCTACGTGAACCGCACCCTGATCGACGGCCCGGTCGCGCTGCGCCGCGGCGACGAGGTGCAGATCGGTAAGTTCCGCATGCTGTTCTTCACCCATACGAACTGACGGCACATGCCTTACGGACTACGCAGCATCGGGCAGGTTCTCTCGGTTTTGAAGGCGGACTTTCCCGATGTGTCCATCTCGAAGATCCGCTTTCTCGAAAGTGAAGGACTCATCGCGCCCGAGCGGGCGCCGTCGGGGTATCGGCGCTACGCCGAGTCCGACATCGCCCGGCTGCGCTACATCCTGACCGTGCAGAAGTCGCACTACCTGCCCCTGAAGGTGATTCGCGAGCATCTCGAGGCGATGGATCGCGGCGAGGACCCGCCCCGGCTCGAACCTGTCACCGGGGCGGCAGCGGCCATCGAGGTGCCGTTGCCCAATGCGGCCGGCGCCGTGCCGCAGCAGCGGGGCGCCAAACGTCCGATCAGAGTCACCAGGCGAGAACTGCTCGAGCTGAGCGGGCTTTCCGAGGCGAGCCTGGCCGAGCTCGAACGACACGCGCTGGTCAGCCCGCGGCGCGGCACCGTCTACTACGGACGCGACGCACTCACAGTCGCCGTCGCGGCTCGCAAGCTGGCCGCGTACGGCATGGACGCCCGGCACCTGCGGGTGGTCAAACAGGCCGCCGAACGCGAGGTCGGGCTGATCGAACAGGCCATCGCGCCGCACCTGCGCCGCAGCCAATCACCCCAGCAACTGGCCCAAGAGGTCATGCAACTCGTGATGCACGCGCATGCCGCCATCATGCGATCGACGATGCCCCAGTAGGTGCCCTGATGCGCGAGTTGACGGTGGTAGAGGTTCGGTTGGACGAAGACGAGGGCTCGCCGGTGCTGATCCTCGCCGAGGTCGAGGGGGATCGGCAGCTCGCAATCTGGATGAGCGCAGCCGGTGCCGCCGGCATTCTCGCCGCGCTACAAGAGGCCGACCCCGATCACCCGTCGAGCCATGAGTTGATGCTGGCGCTGGTGCACTCCCTGGGCGGCGAGGTGTCGGTGGCGCACATCGTGGGCCACCAAGAGGGAGTCTTCTACGCCGAGTTGATCATCGACGGACGTCCGGTGAACGCCCGACCGTCCGACGCCATCGCGGTGGCGTTGCGCGCGGGCGTGCCGATCAAGGTGGCCGAGGCCGTGCTCGACGCGGTCGGGGTGGTACCCCTCGTCGAGGACGAGGAGGAGCCGCCCAGCGAAGACCAGGTCGAGCAGTTCAGGCAGTTTCTCGACTCGGTGAACCCCGACGACTTCTGACCCGCGTTGGTCGCGCTTGTCGAGACCTTCGCTGGGCTTGTGGTCGAGACCCTGGTTGGTCCGAGCTCGTCGAGCCCCTCTCCGGAGAGGGCTTGTCGAGACATTGATCTGTACCCTCGGCAACCCTGAGGTACAACCTCAGGGTTGGTAGGCTGGGCAGAACCAGTGCGGCGTGTCGTTGACCATTGCAGCGCGCCGGTTCTAGCGTCGTGCAGGTCAAGCAACCCGGCGCGGCCGGGTGAACACCCTGGGTAGCGAAGGCGGACGACGTGAACGGTCTGGACGAGGCGGCGGAACAGCCCGTGGATACCCAGGACCTGCTCTTCGACGGCGACTTCTCGCCGATGCCCGAAGACCTCGGCTTTCGTGGCCCGGTCGCCTGCGGTGCTGCCGAGATCACCTATCGGCAACTCGACTACTGGGCCCGCACCGGCCTGGTGGTGCCCGAGATTCGGCCGGCCGGCGGGTCCGGCACCCAGCGCCTCTACAGCTTTCGCGACATTCTGCTGCTGAAGGTGATCAAGCGGCTCATCGACGCGGGCATCTCGCTGCAGCAGATCCGCACCGCGGTCGACCACCTGCGCGCCCGCGGCGTGCAAGACCTCACCCAGGTCACCCTGATGAGTGACGGGGTGTCGGTGTACGAGTGCACGTCCGACGACGAGGTCATCGACCTGCTGCGCGGCGGTCAGGGCATGTTCGGCATCGCTCTGGGCGGAGTCTGGCGTGACATCGAGGGCAGCCTGTCGGCTCTGCCCAGCGAACGCGTCCACGAAGAGCCCCAAGCCGAGGCGCACGGTGCCGACGAGCTCTCGCAGCGCCGACGCGCCCGGGCCGCCGGTTGAGTTTCTCGTCGTCACGGCCAATGCCCGGATCGCGAACAGGCTTGTAGGCGTCGTCCCGGCGCACGCCGGGATCTCCGGTACAGCTCCGCGTCGATTATCGGAGGAACGCCGCCGGGATCTCCTGCTCGTGGGGTCACACTCCGGCTCGTGCATGTGGGGGACTGAAGCGACGCTGAGATAGGTTGTGTGAGACGCTCACGAGGCGTCCGGCACAACTACAGGAGCGCGCATGGCAGTTTTCACGAACCGTCACATCGGTGCCGTAGGCGACGACCGCGAGAAACTGCTCGAGGCGGTCGGTTTCGACTCGTTGGACGCCCTCACCGCGGCGGCCGTGCCCGGCGACATTCTGCTGCAGGACGCACTCGACCTGCCACCCGCGCTCGACGAGGCGGCCGCCGCTGCCGAACTCGCCGGCTACGCGGCCATGAACCGTCCCCGCCGGGCGATGATCGGCCTCGGCTACCACGGCACCATCACTCCGCCCGTGATTCGCCGCAACGTGCTCGAGAACCCCGCCTGGTACACCGCCTACACCCCGTACCAGCCCGAGATCAGCCAGGGCCGGCTCGAGGCGCTGCTCAACTTTCAGACCATGATCAGCGATCTGACCGGCCTGCCCACGTCGGGGGCAAGCCTGCTCGACGAGGGCACCGCGGTGGCCGAGGCGATGGCGATGGCCCGCCGGGTGACCCGCAAGGGCTCGGTGTTTCTGGTCGACGCGGCTGTGCTGCCGCAGACCCTGGCGGTGGTGCGCACCCGTGCCTTGGCGACCGGCGTCGACGTGGTGGTGGTCGACGGTGACCTGGTCGAGGCGCTGCAGACGCACGAGGCCTTCGCGATCGTGGTGCAGGTGCCGGGCGCCGACGGGGCGTTGCGCAGCGCTGATGAGTTGCGGGCGATCGCCGCAACCGCGCACGACAACAACGCCACCGTGATCGCGGCCGCCGATCTGCTGGCACTCACGATGATCACCGCGCCCGCTGAGTGGGGCGCCGACATCGCGGTGGGCAGCACCCAGCGCTTCGGCGTGCCGCTGTTCTTTGGCGGCCCGCACGCCGCCTACATCGCGGTGCGCGAAGGGCTGGAGCGTCAGCTGCCCGGACGCCTCGTCGGCCTCTCGGTCGACGCCGACGGCACCCCCGCGCTACGGCTGGCGCTGCAGACCCGCGAGCAGCACATTCGCCGCGACCGGGCCACGTCGAACATCTGCACCGCGCAGGTGCTGCTGGCCGTGACGGCCTCGTTCTACGCCGTCTACCACGGCCCGCACGGGCTGCGGACCATCGCCGAACAGGTGCACCACAAGGCCCGACGCCTCGCCGCGGCCCTGGCACCTGTCGCGCCGCTCGCGTCGGAATCGTTCTTCGACACCCTCACTCTCGCCGTGCCCGGCCGGGCCGAGGGCGTGGTCGAGGCCGCCGCCCAGGGCGGCGTCCACCTGCGCTTGGTGGACGCCGACCACGTGGGCGTCAGCGTCGGCGAAGACACCACCGAGGCCGATCTGGCGGCGGTCTGCACCGCGTTCGGCGTCGCCGCACCGTCCGAAGCGACCCTGGGTGATCTGGCCGGCCACGACCGCGCGATCGACTATCTGACCCACCCGGTGTTCAACAGCCGGCACAGCGAAACCGAGATGCTGCGCTACCTGCGGGCACTGTCCGACCGCGATTTCGCCCTCGACCGCGGCATGATTCCGCTCGGGTCGTGCACCATGAAGCTGAACCCCACCACGTCGATGGAGGCGATCAGCCTGCCCGGCTTCGCCAACCTGCACCCGTTCGCGCCGGTGGCCGACGCGCAGGGCTACCTGGTGATGATCGATCGGCTGTGCGCCGCGCTGGCCGCCGTCACCGGCTACGACCGGGTGTCGGTGCAACCCAACGCCGGTAGCCAGGGCGAGTTCGCGGGCCTGATGGCCATTCGCAGCTACCACCTCGCCAACGGTGACGACCAGCGCGCGGTCTGCCTGATTCCCGCCTCGGCGCACGGCACCAATGCCGCGTCGGCGGTGATGGCCGGCATGAAGGTGGTGGTGGTGAAGACCGCCGACGACGGTTCGGTCGATCTGGACGACCTGCGCGCCAAGATCGACGCCAACCGCGACACGCTGGCCGCGATCATGGTCACCTACCCGTCCACCCACGGCGTGTACGAAGACACCATCAGGCAACTGTGCGCCTTGGTGCACGACGCCGGCGGCCAGGTGTACGTCGACGGCGCGAACCTCAACGCGCTGTTGGGGCTGGCCCAGCCAGGCCGCTTCGGTGCCGACGTGAGCCACCTCAACCTGCACAAGACGTTCGCCATTCCGCACGGCGGCGGTGGGCCCGGCGTGGGTCCGGTGGCGGTGCGCGAGCACTTGGCCCCGTACCTGCCCAATCATCCGTTGCTGGCCGAGGCGGGGCCTGTCACGTCGTACGGCCCGGTGAGCGCCGCCCCCTTCGGGTCGGCCGGCGTGTTGCCGATCAGCTACGCCTTCATCGCCATGCTGGGGCCCGACGGGCTGCGCGAGTCGGGGCAGGCGGCGGTGCTGGCCGCCAACTACGTCGCCAAACGCATCGGTGGCGCCTTTCCGATTCTGTACACCGGCGCCGACGGACTGGTGGCGCATGAGTGCATCGCCGACTTGCGGCCGCTCACCAAGGCCACCGGGGTGACTGTCGACGACGTGGCCAAACGCCTGATCGACTACGGGTTTCACGCGCCAACGATGAGCTTTCCGGTCTCGGGCACGTTGATGATCGAACCCACCGAGTCAGAATCGGCGTCCGAGCTAGACCGGTTCTGCGACGCCATGATCGCCATTCGGGCCGAGGCCGACGCGGTGGCGGCGGGGCAGTGGCCGCCCGACGACAATCCGTCGCACAACGCACCGCACACCCAGAACCGGCTGGTCGCCGACGATTGGCCGCACCC
>RRZT011966401.1_pt1 | contig 10164 bp, 8 predicted proteins | sample 2165551 | NCBI WGS metagenome assembly RRZT01 (sample SAMN10456910, study PRJNA506462) | wastewater metagenome | biome: wastewater; feature: sludge; material: wastewater sludge; isolation source: wastewater sludge with Escherichia coli K12::gfp cells carrying plasmid... | place: USA: Moscow, Idaho ...
AATAGACAAAATTAAGAATTTTGGATTCCATTATGGAACATTGGCAGGAATAACTGTAGGAATAGAAGATTTGGAAATACCAGAATCAAAAAAACCTATATTAGAAAAGGCAGAAAAAGAAGTTACTGCTGTAGAAGAACAATATAAACAAGGGATTTTAATTGATGAAGAGAGATATAGAAGAACAGTTGCAATCTGGTCTGAAGCAGTAGATAAAGTAACAAAAGAAATGATGGATAATCTTGATGAATTTAATCCTGTATATATGATGGCAAACTCAGGAGCCAGAGGGTCAATTGCACAAATGAGACAACTTGGTGGAATGAGAGGATTGATGTCTGATACTCAAGGAAGAATAATTGAGGTACCTATAAAGGCCAATTTTAGAGAAGGTCTTAATATATTAGAATTTTTTATGTCATCTCATGGAGCAAGAAAAGGATTAGCAGATACAGCTTTAAGAACAGCAGATTCAGGATATTTGACAAGAAGATTAGTTGATATTTCGCATGATGTAATAGTAAACTCTGATGATTGTGGTACTGATGAAGGTATCGTCGTGTCAGATTTAGTAGAATCTGGTAATGTTATTGAAAAATTAAGTGAGAGAATATATGGAAGAACACTTGCTGAAGATTTGATACATGAAGGTGAAGTAATTGCAAAAAGAGATACTTTGATAATGGAAGATTTAATAGAGAAAATAGAAAAACTAGAAATAAAAGAAATAAAAATGAGAACTCCATTAACTTGTAAATTAGAAAAAGGTGTTTGTAAAAAGTGTTATGGATTAGACCTTGCTAATCATAAAGAAATCTTAAAAGGTGAAGCAGTTGGTGTTATAGCAGCGCAATCAATAGGGGAGCCAGGTACGCAACTTACAATGAGAACATTCCATACAGGTGGAGTTGCTCAAGCTGCATCAGTTCAATCAAATATAAAAACAGATGCTAATGGTAAAGCTAAATTAAAAGATGTAAAATTACTGACAAATGAAGCTGGTGAGGAAATTGTAGTTTCACAAAATGGAAGAATAATTATTGGTAAACAGAGATATGAAATACCTTCAGGTTCAGCACTTAAAATAAAGGATGGAGAAACAGTTACAAAAGGCCAAGTCCTTGTTGAGTTTGATCCATATCATGTACCTATAATAACTTCTGTTGAAGGAAAAGTAGAATTTAGAGACATATATGTAAGAGAAAATATAGATCCAAAATATAATGTAATAGAAAGAATTGCCATCAAGCCAGTTGAAAGTGGAGATGTAAATCCTAGAATAGTTATTTATGATAAAACTAAGAAATTAGCTGAATATAATATTCCTTATGGTGCTTATTTAATGGTAAGAGAAGGAGATAAGGTAAAAGTAGGTCAAATAGTCTCTAAGATAATAAAATCAGGAGAAGGAACAAAAGATATAACAGGTGGTTTACCAAGGGTACAAGAATTATTTGAAGCAAGAAATCCAAAAGGAAAAGCAATACTATCAGAAATATCTGGAAGAATAAATTTGACAGATAAAAAGAAAAAAGGAATGAGATTGATACTAATCGAGGATCCTGAAACTGGTAAAATGATTAAAGAATATACAGTTCCAGTTGGAGAACATTTAGTTGTTACAAATGAAATGTTAATTGAAAAAGGTGCAAAAATAACAGATGGACCTATATCACCACATGATGTATTGAAAATAAAAGGGCTGGTAGAAGCACAACAGTTCATCTTGGAATCAGTTCAGCAAGTTTATAGAGAACAGGGAGTTTCAGTAAATGATAAGCATATAGAAGTAATCGTTAAACAAATGTTCCAGAAAGTAAAAATAAAAGATTCTGGTGATTCACTATTCTTAGAAGATGAGTTAGTTGATAAAAAATCTATAGATAAAGAAAATGAATTATTGTTAAGTAAAAACAAAAGATTAATTCAATATGAATATGTAATACAAGGAATAACAAAAGCAGCAGTAAATACTGAAAGTTTCATTTCAGCATCATCATTCCAAGAAACAACAAAAGTACTTGCAAACGCAGCAATAGAAGGGAAAGTTGATAGACTAGAAGGATTGAAAGAAAATGTAATTATAGGTAAGAAAATACCTGGTGGAACAGGATTTAAAGATTATAAAAATTTAGATATTGAAATAAAGAAATCACATAAAACGACTACTGAATCTACAGAACAAGAATGATATAAAATAATTAAAATGTAGGGAAGTCATTTGACTTCCCTCAATAATAAATATTGTAAATCAAAGGGGCTATAATGAAACCATTGAATATTGGATTTAATAATTATGTTATAGACGAAAGAATTATAAGTATAGTAGTTCCTGACACATCACCAAGTAGACGGTTACGAGAAGAAGCTAGAAATAGAGAAGTGTTAATAGATGCAACTGCTGGGAGAAAGACAAGAGCAATACTAATAATGGATAATGGAACAATAATTTTATCTGCAATTAATGTGGAAACATTAATTCAAAGAATAGAACAAAATAATTAATACTATTAGAGGAGAATAAATTAGTATGAAAGGTAAATTGATTGTAGTTTCTGGACCTAGTGGTTCAGGAAAATCAACAGCAACTAAACTTGTTAGAGATAGATTGCAAATTCCATTATCAATTTCTGCTACAACAAGGGAACCTAGATTAGGTGAGATTGATGGAAAAGATTACTATTTTTTAAGAAAAGATGATTTTGAAAAACGTATTGAAAATGATGAATTTTATGAATATGCGCTAGTTCACGGAAATTATTATGGAACGCTAAAAGAAGAAGTTGAATCAAGAATAAATTCTGGTCAGAATGTTATACTAGAAATAGATGTTCAAGGAGGTATTATTGTTAAAGAAAAAAATTCTGAGGCAGTATTAGTTTTTTTTAAAGCTCCTAACATGGAAATTTTATCAAAAAGATTAGAAAATAGAGGAACAGATTCTGAAGAAGTTATAAAAGTTAGGCTTGATAATGCAAAGAATGAATTAGAATATGAAAGTAAATATGATTATACAATAGTAAATGATGATTTAGAAAAAGCTTGTAAAGAATTAATTGATATAATAAATAAATAAATGCAATACAAGGAGATAAATTATGAAAAAAGATAAAATTACAATAGATGAATTATTAACAAAAATTCCAAATAAATATGAATTGGCAATAGTTGCAGGTCGTGCTGCAAGGGAAGAGTTTATAGATGGAGTAGAGAAATATAAGATAATGGATAATGTTTTTGAAGAAATAATGAATGACGAAATTTTATTACATGATAAATAAATTTTATTTTTAGCTATTGACTATTTGAAATTATAAAATATAATAGTAGTAGTCGTGGGAATAAATAAAAACTTGAGGTTAATGATGTATAGTGATAAAGAAGTACAACAACTACTTGATAAACTTGATATAGTTCAAGTGATAAGTGAATATGTAACCTTAAAAAAAACTGGTGCTAACTATAAAGGACTATCGCCATTTAGAGAAGAAAGAACGCCATCTTTTGTAGTCAGTCCAGCAAAAAATATTTTCAAAGACTTTAGTACTGGTGTTGGTGGTAACGTAATAACATTTTACATGAGAATCAATAATATAACATTTGTTGAAGCTATTGAAGAACTATCTAGAAAATATAATATTGCTATTTCAAAAATATCTAGAAAAAATGATGAAAATAAATCAGAATATAACAAATATTTTGAAATACTATCAAAAGTTGAAAGATATTACACTGAAAATTTAATAGCAAATAAAGAAGCAATTAATTATATAGAGAATAGAGGCTTTAAAGAAGAAGATATAAGACGATATGGAATAGGATTTTCTAGTAATAATTGGGATGATTTGTACAAATATTTAATTAAAGAAGGTTATGCAGAAATAGATTTAATTGAATTAGGACTTGTAAAGAAAAATGATAATGGTAATGTTTTTGATTTGTTTAGGAATCGTATAATGTTTCCAATAACTAATCCTTTGTCTAAAACAATAGGATTCGGTGGAAGAATTATAGATAGTAATGAACATGTACCTAAATACTTAAATTCACCAGATTCTCTTGTTTTTAATAAAGGTAAGGAATTATTTGGACTAACTAATAGAGGTCAAGATATAAGGAAAAAAGGATATGCAATCCTTATGGAAGGATATCTAGATGTTTTGACATCTCATAAATATGGGTTTAGTAGTTCTGTAGCGAGTTTAGGGACATCGTTAACTGAAGATCAAGTTTTATTATTAAAAAAATATACAAATAATATAATTATTGCTTATGATAATGATGAAGCCGGTAAAGATGCAATTATTAAGGCAATATATGTATTAAAAAAATATGATTTTAAAATAAAATGTTTGATTATTAATGATAAAATAAAGGATCCTGATGAATTTATAAGAAAGCGTGGAAAAAAAGAATTTACAAGAATATTGAAAACATCTATTGAAGCGTTTGATTACCTATACACAGAGTTTTCAAAAAATGTGGATTTAAAGAATTATGCTGCAAAAATGGGCTTATTGTTTAAGTTAAAAGACTTTTTTTCTGTTGTATCTAGTAGTGCTGAAAGAGATATTTATATAAATAAGTTATCACAAGAGTTATCTATAGAAAAAAGTGGAATTATTAAAGAATTTGAATCTTTAGGTATATATAAAAAGAGTAAAATAATTAAAAAATTAGAAAAAATATCAATTGAAACAAAGAAAAAAAGTAAATATGACGAATTAGAAGAAACAACGCTTCGCTTGATGTTAAAAAATTCAAATATGTTGGATAAATTTAAAGAAAAAAAATTTGAGAATATTATTTATATGGATATATTTGAAAAAATGGAGAAAATAGAATTTAATATAAATAAATTGAAAGATCAGGAATTTGAAGAGGAAGAAGAAAAAATAATATTTAATTCATCATCGGAAGCAGATACTAAAATAGAAAATATTGAAAATTATTTTAAAGATACTTTTGTAGGTTGGTTTAAAAGAGAACTAATCGAATCAAAAGATAAGTTAAGAGTTAATCAACAAAAGTATTTAAAATTAAGAGATATAGAAGAGGAATTAAAAGTAATTCATAATATAAATGAAATAGAAAAACTGTACGAAGAATTTAAATTACTAAAGGAGTCAGATTATGTCTGAAAAATCATCAATTAATTTAAAAGATAAACTTTTAGAGCTTGTTAAGCAAGCTAAGGAAGACAAAGTAGTCAGTTATGAAGAAATTAATTCTGTTATACCTCCAGAATTTCCGCCTGACAAATTGGAACAATTAATAAGGGGTATTGAGGAAAAGGGGATAGTAATAGTTGATACTACTGAAGAGAAAAAAGAGATTATGGCATCAAATATAAAGTCAGATGGAATTGTTCCTGAAATTGAGGATGATGAAGTCTTCGTTGAAGCTGAAATTGATGAAACAGAAGTAGATCAATTATTGCAGACAGACTTAATAAAAATGGCTGAAGCACTTGACGTGGATGAACCTATTAAAATGTATTTACGAGAGATTGGACAAATCCCTTTATTAAATTACGAAGAGGAAATAGAGTTAGCTCAAAAAGTATTAGAAGGCGATGAAGACGCCAAACAAAAACTAATAGAATCAAATTTGAGATTAGTTGTAAGTATAGCAAAGAAACATACAAATAGAGGATTAAAAATGCTTGATTTAATACAGGAAGGGAATATGGGATTAATGAAGGCTGTTGAAAAGTTTGAATATGAGAAAGGATTTAAATTTTCAACATATGCAACATGGTGGATAAGACAAGCAATAACAAGAGCTATAGCTGATCAGGGAAGAACAATAAGGATACCTGTTCACATGATAGAAACTATAAATAAAATAAAAAAAGAGAGCAGGATAATACTTCAAGAAACAGGTAAAGAACCAACTGCTGAAGAGTTATCTAAAAAATTAGAATTACCTGTTGAAAAAGTAAAGGCAATTTTAGAAATGAATCAAGATCCAATATCATTGGAAACTCCTGTGGGAAGTGAAGAAGATAGTGAGTTAGGAGATTTTGTAGAAGATGATAAGTTTTTAAATCCTTATGATGCAACAACAAGAGTATTATTAAAGGAACAATTAGATGAGGTATTAAAGACGCTGAATGAGCGTGAAGAAATGGTACTTAGATATAGATATGGGTTAGATGATGGATCACCAAAAACGCTTGAAGAGGTAGGTAAAATATTTAATGTAACAAGGGAAAGAATTAGACAAATAGAAGTTAAAGCATTAAGAAAATTAAGACATCCAAGTAGAAGGAAAAAATTAGAAGATTATAGGAGCTAATTATCAATAAGATATTAGCTCTTTTTTTTAAATTACTATATATTTTTATATAGTATTTTGGACTTTATTAATAATATTTGATATTTCATTTGAACTAAGTTTCTCGCTCTTACCAAAATAGGAAAATTTAAGTTTAATTCCAGCTCCCATTTTAAATACATATTTCATAAATTTTTTGTCAGGTAAGAATGGTGCAAAAAATGTAGGAGCATTCATTGTAGCAAATACCCTCATAGTTCTATTATTCAGTAATGTTTCCATTGTTCCATTTTTTCTAAAATTGAAGGCATATCCAGGCAAAATAGTTCTTTCGATTAGACCTTTAAATTTAGCTGGCGCTTCACCCCACCATATATGATAAAAAATAGCAGAATGATCAGACCATTTTAAATTTTCTTGAAAGCTAATTAAATCAGGTTCTAGTGGCTGAATGGTTTTATATCCATGTTCTAGAATAGGGTTGAAGTTCATTTCATTCATTTTCATTACTTTGACTTCATGACCTTGTTTTAATTTACTTTCAACATATTTATTGAATAATTCTGCTGATAAACTATCGTTGTAATTTACAGCTAAAAATGCAAAAATTTTCAAATTAATACCTCCAATTTAGTTATTATATAATTTAGGGTAGCATTTTGATAATTATTTGTCAATTAAATAACGGCTAATAAGTTGCACTTTTCTATGTAATCAAAATATGATAGAATACAGTTATAAAAAGAAATGGAGTGATATAAAAATGATAAATAATATAATAGCAAATATAAAGAAAGATGAAAAGTTTAGTTTTGAAAAGGTAATAGAAAATAATATAATGACAGATGATGAATATTTTGAATTTTTAAAATTTATTTATATAGAAAATATTCCAGAAGTTAGGACATCAATTGATAATAGTGACTTTGTAACATTTGATAATGATAGTATTTATATGGAAGAAAAGGAAATGATAAGAGCATATTTAGAAGATGTTAAAGAAAAATATGAATTAGAAGGAGAAGAAAGTACAACTTTAGTTGAAAAAAATTTAAAAATAGCAATTAAAGAGAGTATTAATTATTCTAAATTTGGATTTTCATTTTTAGATACAGTTCAAGAGGCAACTCTTGGAATAATTAGCGCACTAAATTATCATGATATAATACATAAACTAGATTTAGAAGAAAGTTATTTTTTAAAGAATTTTGCAATAAAGTATATTCTTGAATATCAAAAGAAATTACTAAGAGATGTGAAGGCATCAGAGTTATCGTATGTTCTTTATTTAAAAATAAAAATGGAAAAAGACCAAGGCAAAAAATCTGAAGAAATATGTAAACAAATGGGAATAGAATTAGAATATATGGAGCAGTTAGAAAATCTATTTGATGGACATGATTCAGATGAAGTTATTAATAGTGAAGAATTAATGGATAAAGCTAATGCTATAACACAAGCTTATATATTGGAAAATATACCAAAAAAATTAAATTATTTAGATGAACAAATATTGATTCTATATTATGGATTGGAAGATAAGGTTTATGATGAAAAAGAAATAGCAAAAATCCTTAATATATCATTACATAATGTAAATATTTTGAGAGAAAAAGCTCTCAATAAATTATCTATAGATTTAGTTAAGAAAGATTTTGGTACAGAACTATATTCAAAAAATTATATAAATTAGTTACAAATATCTTTGAAGATAAGGAATATGAGTAAAATGAGATTGAAAAAAATAATTAAGAATTTAGAAGATAAATTTCCTATAGAGTTAGCAGAAGAATGGGACAATGTGGGATTATTAATTGGAAATGCAGAAAAAGACATCAAGTCAATTATTTTGTGCCTTGATATAACTAAAGAAATTGTAGAAAAAGCTGTGGCTTATAAAGTAGATTTAATAATTTCACATCATCCATTTATATTTTCTCCAATAAAAAAAATAACTACAGATGAAGTAAATGGAGACAAAATATTGAAGTTAGTACAAAATGATATAGCAGTTTATTCTATGCATACAAATATTGACTCAGGAATAGATGGATTAAATGACTTTATAATCAAAAAAATAGGTCAAGAAGGAAAAGTTTTTGCTTTAAGCAACAATAGTAGCATAGAATTGAGGAAACTTGTTACAAGCGATTTAATTGATACAAAAAATAAAATTATTAATCCATTGAGAATACAAAAACTTAAAAATTTCATAACAATTGAAGAATTATGTAAAATAATAAAAGAAAAATTATGTATACCAAATGTTAGAGTAGTTGGCGACACTGAAAAATTAGTAAAATCATATGCTATTTGTACAGGATCAGGAATGTCTTTTTCTGAAAATGTAAAAAAGAAAGTAGATGTATTTATTACTGGAGATTTGAAATATCATGAATCATTAGATGCAAGAGAGTCTAATCAAACGATAATTGATTTAGGACATTATGAAAGTGAATATTTATTTGTAGAATTATTAGAAGAAAACTTAAAAACATTTTTTGATGGGAAAATATTGAAAGAGTACGGGAAAGCAGTATTTAAGATGGTGTAATGGAAGTATTTCATAAAAATTAAATGGAGGAATAAAAATGTCTAGTTCAGAGCAAAGAGCGAAATTACAATCACAAATTTGGAGTATAGCAAATGATGTTCGTGGGTCTGTAGATGGATGGGACTTCAAGCAGTACGTTCTAGGAACACTTTTTTATCGTTTTATTAGTGAAAATTTTGCTAATTATATTGAAGCTGGCGATGAAAATATTAATTATGCGAAGTTACAAGATAATCAAATGACGGAGGATATAGTATCAGATTCAGTAAGAACAAAAGGATATTTTATATACCCAAGCCAATTATTTTGTAATGTTGCTAAGACGGCTAATACAAATGAAAGTTTAAATACTGACTTAGCAAAAATCTTTACTGAAATTGAAAGTTCAGCTAATGGATATCCATCAGAAGCAGATATTAAAGGGCTATTTACTGATTTTGATACGACAAGTAATCGGTTAGGAAATAGTGTTGATGATAAAAATAAACGATTAGCTGCTGTGATTAAAGGTGTAGAAGGTCTTAATTTTGGAAAATTTGAAGATAATCAAATTGATCTCTTTGGTGATGCTTATGAATACCTCATTTCTAATTACGCCGCAAATGCAGGAAAATCTGGAGGAGAATTTTTCACTCCGCAAAGTGTTTCAAAATTAATAGCTAAACTAGCAACACATAAGAAAGCAAAGATTAATAAGATTTATGATCCCGCAGCTGGTTCTGGATCACTTCTGTTACAAGCAAAGAAACAGTTTGATGAACACGTTATTGAAGATGGATTTTACGGACAAGAGATCAATCATACAACATATAATCTTGCACGTATGAATATGTTTTTACATAATATCAATTATGATAAATTTGATATTAAATTAGGTAATACACTTTTAGATCCAAAGCATGATGATGAGAAGCCATTCGATGCAATCGTATCAAATCCGCCTTACTCAATCAAATGGATTGGAAGTGATGATCCAACTTTAATTAATGATGAACGTTTTGCTCCAGCAGGAGTGCTAGCACCAAAGTCAAAAGCTGACTTTGCATTCATATTACATTCCTTGAATCATCTATCAAGTATAGGACGTGCGGCAATTGTTTGCTTTCCAGGAATTTTCTATCGAGGTGGAGCAGAACAAAAAATTAGAAAATACTTAATAGACAACAATTTTGTAGAAACGGTTATTTCTTTAGCACCAAATTTATTCTTTGGAACATCAATTGCCGTAAATATCTTAGTTTTATCAAAATGTAAAACAGATACAAAAATACAATTTATTGATGTGAGTGGTGAAGATTTCTTTAAGAAGGAAACGAATAATAATATTTTAA
>RRZT010151486.1_pt1 | contig 10162 bp, 15 predicted proteins | sample 2165551 | NCBI WGS metagenome assembly RRZT01 (sample SAMN10456910, study PRJNA506462) | wastewater metagenome | biome: wastewater; feature: sludge; material: wastewater sludge; isolation source: wastewater sludge with Escherichia coli K12::gfp cells carrying plasmid... | place: USA: Moscow, Idaho...
ATCTCGATCCTGCTCACCGGGCTGCCGCGTGGGCGTCGACCTCGTCGAACATGCGGCGCTGCACGTCCTCGATGGTCCCGGTGCCGTCGATCTCGATCAGGATTCCCTTGGACTCGTAGTGGAAGATCAGCGGCATGGTGGTGCCCGCATAGACCTCCATGCGACGACGGATGGTGTCCTCGTTGTCGTCGGCGCGGCCCTCGACCTTCGCGCGGGCCAGGAGCCGCTGAACGAGCGCCTCCGCCTCGACGTGCAGCGAGACAACGGCGTCGAGCGCCTGGCCGCGATCCTTGAGGTAGCCGTCGAGGAAGTGCACCTGGTGCATCGTGCGGGGGAAGCCGTCGAGGAGGAAGCCGCCCTCGCAGTCGGGCTCGGCCAGCCGCTCGGCGACGATCTCCTCCGTCACGTCGTCGGGCACGTACTCCCCCGCGTCGATCAGGGCCTTGACCCTCACGCCGAGCGGCGTCTGGTTCTTGATGTGGTACCGGAAGATGTCGCCGGTCGAGATCGCAGGTACGCCGTAACGCTCGGCCAGCGCCGTCGCCTGGGTGCCCTTGCCGGCCCCAGGAGCACCCATGATCAGGAGCCTCACTTCAGGAAACCCTCGTAGTTGCGCTGCTGGAGCTGGCTCTCGATCTTCTTCACCGTGTCAAGGCCGACGCCGACGATGATGAGGATCGACGTGCCGCCGAAGGGGAAGTTCTGCCCCGCGCCGACCAGCACGAACGCGAGGGTCGGGATGAGCGCGATGACCGCCAGGTAGAGGGAGCCGGGGGCCGTGAGCCGCGACAGCACATAGGCCAGGTAGTTCTCGGTGGGCTTGCCCGCGCGGATGCCGGGGATGAAGCCGCCGTACTTCTTCATGTTGTCGGAGACCTCTTCGGGATTGAAGGTGATCGACACGTAGAAGTAGCAGAAGGCGATGATCAGGACGAACTGCGTCAGCGTGTACGCCCACGAGTGCGTCTGGCCGCTGAAGTTGGCCGAGATCCACTCCGCGACCCCGCCCTCCGGGCGGAAGGTGGCGTACAGCACCGGAAGGTACATGATCGACGAGGCGAAGATGACGGGGATGACGCCCGACTGGTTGACCTTGAGCGGGATGTAGGTCGTCGAGCCGCCGACGAGGCGGCGCCCCACCATCCGCTTGGCGTACTGCACGGGGATGCGGCGCTGCCCCTGCTCGATCCAGACGATCGCGAGCATGACGAGCAGGCCGATGCCGATGACGGTGAAGAAGAGGAACCAGCCGGTGGCGCCCTTGTGGGCGGTCTTGATAGCCCACAGGCCCGTCGGGAAGCTGGCGGCGATCTGGGTGAAGATCATGATGGACATGCCGTTGCCGACGCCGCGGTCGGTGATCAGCTCGCCCATCCACATGATGACGCCGGTGCCGGCGGTCATGATCATGACCATCGTGACCAGCGGCAGCAGCTCGTCGGAGTAGAGGATGCCGTCGCAGCCCGTGAACAGCTGCCCGGTGCGGGCGAGCGTCACGAACGCCGTCGCGTTGAGGATGGCGAGCACGAGCGTCAGGTAGCGCGTGTACTCGGTGATCTTCTGCGTGCCGGAGGCGCCCTCCTTCTTGAGGGTCTCGAGGCGCGGGATGACGACGGTCAGCAGCTGCAGGATGATCGACGCCGTGATGTAGGGCATGATGCCCAGCGCGAAGATCGTCAACTGCAGCAGCGCGCCCCCGGAGAACAGGTTGATGATCGAGTAGATCCCGGCCTGGTCGCCCTGGGCGGCGAGCGCAAGACACTCGCTGATGCGGCCCATGTTCACGTTCGGCGACGGGATCGTCGAACCGAGACGGAAGACGGTGAGGATGCCGAGCGTGAAGAGCAGCTTCTTGCGAAGGTCAGGCGTCTTCAACGCGTTAGCTAGGGCGGACAGCATTCGAAATACTACTTTCGACGATCGTTTTGGGCGCTGCGGGGCCTGTCACGGCACGGCAACCCTCGCAGCCTACCAATCACGCGGCAGGCCACCAAAGTTCGAGGACGACAAACACCGACGGGGTGGGACCGATTGCCGGCCCCACCCCGTCGGTGGATTGTGCGTCGTGCGTTCTCAGGCGAGGATCGCCGAGCCGCCCGCAGCCTCGAGCTTCTCCTTCGCGGAGCCCGAGAAGGCGTTGGCGGTGACGGTCAGCGCCACGGACACGTCGCCGGTGCCGAGCACCTTGACGAGCGCGCCGTCGCGGACAGCGCCGGCCTCGATGAGGTCGACGACCGAGACGGCCCCGCCCTTCGGGAACAGCTCGGCGATGCGGCCCACGTTGACGACCTGGTACTCGACGCGGAACGGGTTCTTGAACCCCTTCAGCTTCGGCAGGCGCATGTGGAGCGGCATCTGGCCACCCTCGAAGTTGGCCGGGACGTTCTTGCGAGCGCCCGTGCCCTTGGTACCGCGGCCGGCGGTCTTGCCCTTGGAACCCTCACCGCGGCCAACACGGGTCTTCGCCGTCTTGGCGCCCGGAGCGGGACGCAGGTGGTGCAGCTTGAGCGACATGGTCACTTCACCTCTTCCACGGTAACGAGGTGGGCGACCGTGCGGATCATGCCGAGGACCTCGGGACGGTCCTCGCGGACCACCGAGTCGCCGATGCGCTTGAGGCCGAGGGTACGCAGCGTCGCGCGCTGGTAGTCCTTGCCACCCACCCCAGACTTTGCCTGGGTGATCTTCAGTTCAGCCATTACTTGGCCACCTCCTCCTTGGCAGCGCGGAGGAGGGCCGCCGGGGCGACGTCCTCAACCGCCATGCCGCGGCGCTTGGCGACGGCCTCAGGCGTCTCGAGCTGCTTGAGCGCGTCGACGGTGGCGTGCACCACGTTGATCGCGTTCGGCGAGCCGAGCGACTTGGCGAGCACGTCGTGCACGCCGGCGCACTCGAGCACCGCGCGGGCCGAGCCACCGGCGATGACGCCGGTACCCGGGGACGCCGGGCGCAGGAGCACCACGCCGGCGGCCTTCTCACCCTGGACGGGGTGCGGGATGGTGCGCTGGATCAGCGGCACGCGGAAGAAGTGCTTCTTGGCCTCTTCCACACCCTTGGCGATCGCGGCCGGCACCTCCTTCGCCTTGCCGTAGCCGACGCCGACCATGCCCTCGCCGTCGCCGACGACGACCAGCGCGGTGAAGCTGAAGCGACGACCGCCCTGGACGACCTTGGCGACGCGGTTGATGGTCACCACGCGCTCGAGATACTTGCTTTCTTCCTTGGGGGCCTGGCCACGACGATCGTCACGGCCACGACGGTCCCCGCCGCCGGAACGGCGCTGCTGGGTCTCACTCATCGTGATTACCTTTCCTTTCGTCGTATCAGAAGCCGAGGCCGGCCTCGCGAGCGGCGTCGGCCAGAGCCGCCAGTCGCCCGTGGTACTTGTTACCGGCACGGTCGAAGACGACCTGCTCGACCCCGGCGGCCTTGGCGCGCTCGGCGATCAGCGTGCCGACCTTCGCGGCCTTGGCAGACTTGTCGCCGTCGGCCGCACGCAGGTCGGCCTCCATGGTCGAGGCCGACACCAGCGTGACGCCCTGGACGTCGTCGATCACCTGCGCGAACAGGTGCCGCGACGAGCGGGTGACGACGAGGCGGGGACGCTCGGCGGAGCCGTTGATCTTCTTGCGGCCGCGAAGCTGACGGCGCGCCCGCGACGCGGACTTCGGCGCCAGCGTCTTGCTGTGCTTGATGGAGATGGCCATTACTTTCCAGCCTTTCCAGCCTTGCGGCGGACGTGCTCGCCCGCGTAGCGGACGCCCTTGCCCTTGTAGGGCTCGGGCTTGCGGAGCTTGCGGATGTTCGCCGCGACCTCGCCGACGAGCTGCTTGTCGATGCCCTTGACCGTCATGCGGGTGGGGGTCTCGACGGTGAACTCGATGCCCTGCGGCGCGTCGATGATCACCGGGTGCGAGAAGCCGAGCGCGAACTCGAGCTGCTGCGGACCCTTGGAGATCACGCGGTAACCGACGCCGACGATCTCGAGCTTCTTCTCGTAGCCCTCGGTGACGCCGACAATCATGTTGCTGACGAGGGTGCGGGTCAGACCGTGCAGCGAGCGGGACTCCCGCTCGTCGTTCGGACGCGAAACCTCCAGCTGGCCTGCCTCGTTCGTGGCGATCGAGATGGGCTCGGCGACGGTGAGCGTCAGGGAGCCCTTGGGGCCCTTGACGTCGACCTGACGGCCGTCGAGCTTCACATCAACACCGGACGGGATGGCGATGGGGAGCCTGCCAATTCGTGACATGTTCTACTTCCTCCTTACCTTCGCCCGGTCACCAGACGTAGGCGAGTACTTCGCCGCCCACGGACTTGGCCTTCGCCTCGCGGTCGGTCAGGAGACCCTGCGAGGTGGAGATGATGGCGATGCCGAGGCCCCCGAGGACCTTCGGCAGATCGTTGGACTTGGCGTAGACGCGCAGGCCCGGCTTGCTGATGCGGCGCAGCCCGGAGATCGAGCGCTCGCGGGAGTCGCCGTACTTGAGGGTGACCTTCAGTACCTTGCCGACCTGGCCCTCGACCTCGGTCTGCTCGAACGACGCGATGTAGCCGTTGCGCTTGAGGATCTCAGCGATGCCCACCTTGATCTTCGACGACGGCATGGACGTTGTCTCCTGGTACGCCTGGTTGGCGTTGCGGACACGCGTCAGCATGTCCGCGATCGGATCAGTCATCGTCATGACTTGTTGCCTCTTTCTCACACCGGTTTCCGGGAGACCCGGACCTGGTGTTAGTTAGTGTTTCGATGAAGTGGGTCGGGTCACCAGGACGACTTGGTCACGCCGGGCAGTTCGCCGGCATGGGCCATTTCGCGCAGGCAGACGCGGCAGAGACCAAACTTGCGGTAGACCGAGTGGGGTCGGCCGCACTTCTGGCAGCGGGTGTAAGCGCGCACGCCGAACTTCGGCTTGCGGGACTGCTTGACCTTGAGTGCTGTCTTTGCCATTGCTCAGCTCACTTCTTCTTCTTGGCGTAGAACGCGGGGCCGCGCTTGGCCTTCTGCTTCTTCGGGTCGTCGACGGCCTTGAAGGGGAAGCCGAGGTGCTTCAGCAGCGCGCGGCCCTCCTCGTCGTTGGTGGCGGAGGTCACGAACGTGATGTCCATGCCGCGCACGCGGTCGATCTTGTCCTGGTCGATCTCCAGGAACATGACCTGCTCGTTGAGGCCGAAGGTGTAGTTGCCGTTGCCGTCGAACTGGCGGCCGTTGAGGCCGCGGAAGTCGCGGATACGGGGCAGCGCGAGCGTCAGGAGACGGTCGGCGAACTCCCACATACGGTCGCCGCGCAGGGTCACGTGGCAGCCGATGGGCTGGCCCTCACGCAGCTTGAACTGCGCGATGGACTTGCGGGCCTTCGTCACGGCCGGCTTCTGGCCGGTGATCGCGGTCAGGTCGCGGATGGCGCCCTCGATGATCTTCGAGTCGCGGGCCGCCTCGCCGACGCCCATGTTCACCACGATCTTGGTGAGGCCGGGAATCTGCATGACGTTGCCGTAGGAGAACTCCTCCTGCAGCGCCGGAACGATCGTCTCGCGGTACTTCGCCTTGAGGCGCGGGATGGTGGTGGTCTCGCTCATCAGATCTCCTCACCGGTCTTGCGCGCGATGCGCACGGAGCGCTCGCTCTGGTACTCGGAGCCGTCGGGACGACGCTTGGTGACCTCGACGCGCTTGTAACCGACGCGCGTGACGACCTCCTTGCCGTCGACCTTCACCACGAGCTGCACATTGCTCACGTGGATGGGGGCCTCGACGGTGATGATGCCGCCCTCGATGCGCTGGCCGTTGGCGCCCTGCGACTCGCGACGGTGGCGCTTGACGAGGTTGACGCCCTGGACGACGACCTTCTCGGCCTTGGGATCGACGGCGATGATCTCGGAGACCACGCCCTTGTCCTTGCCCGAGATGACCTTGACGCGGTCACCCTTCTTGACGTGCAGCGACATGTCAGATCACCTCCGGGGCGAGCGAGACGATGCGCATGAACTTCTTCTCACGCAGCTCACGCGCGACCGGGCCGAAGATGCGGGTGCCGCGGGGCTCCCCGTCGTTCTTCAGGATGACGGCGGCGTTCTCGTCGAACTTGATGTAGGAGCCGTCGGCGCGGCGGCGCTCCTTCTTGGTGCGGACGACGACGGCCTTGATGACGTCGCCCTTCTTGACGTTTCCGCCAGGGATCGCATCCTTGACGGTGGCGACGATCGTGTCGCCGAGGTAGGCGTAGCGGCGCTTGGAGCCACCGAGAACACGGATGCAAAGGATCTCCTTGGCACCAGTGTTGTCGGCGACCTTCAGTCGCGACTCCTGCTGGATCATTACTTCTCCTTGTCTCACCGGTTCCGAAAGGCCTAGTGAAACTAGAAACGAACCCCCTGGATTCTGCCAGGAGGCAACCCCCAGCTCGAGGGAGAGGAGGCCATGGCGAGGTCTGGGAAAGGTCCCCCCGGAGGGGCACAGACCCAAGACAACTTCGGCAGTCTATCCCACGCGTGTCTGAGCGGAGAAATCGCCCCCGCCGGCGCACCGCCAGCCGCCCCGACGGCCTGCCGGACGCACGGCGATTCCCCGTCGAGCCCTCATCGTGGCTGCAAACGTTCGATCCGCGCGGCCGAACCGGACACCGTGTACGCCAAAGTCACATAGTTGACTCTGGCGTTCACGCTAGCCCTGATCCTGGCCCGAACTGGACGTTTGCAGCCGCGATAAGGCTCAGCCCATGCGGATGACGTTGCCCGTCACCCGGTCCGCCGCGCGTGACACGAGGAAGGCGGCGAGGTCGGCGACTTCAAGCGGCTCCGCCACGCTGAAGAAGCGAGGGTCACGACGCACCGCCTCCCGGACGTCGTCGGTGACCCACCCCGTGTCCGTCACGGGCGGATGGATGGCGTTCGCGGTCACGCCGAACGCGCTCAACTCCAGACTGGCCGACATGGTGTAGTTGACCAGCGCCGCCTTCGCCGCGCCGTAGGACACCTCCTGCGGAAAACCCTTCTCGCCGCCCGAGGTCATGCTGATGATCCGGCCCCAGTCGCCGCCGCGTCGCTGGAGCCGTCGGGCGAATTCGGCGATCAGCAGGGCGCCCGCGCGGGCGTCGACGCCGAACTGACGATCGAACGTGTCCGCCGTCACCCCTTGCAGAGGTCTCCCTGCCCAGTCGACGTCGGCCGAGGTGAAGGTGTCCACCAGCGAGGCGGTCGCGTTGTTGACCAGGATGTCGACGGCACCGAAGGCCTCCTCCGCGGCGTCGAACAGCGCGGGGACACGCGAGGCGTCCATCAGGTCGGCGGCGACGGCAATGGCCCGGCCGCCGGCACGCTCGATCCGGTCCAGCACCGCGGAAGCGTCCGAGCTGTGGTGCGCGCGCTGGCGCACGGGCACCTCGGCATCCGCCGGGTACTCGAAGGCGTGATAGGTCAGGACGACGGCGCACCCGTCGGCCGCGAGGCGCTCGGCGATGGCGGCGCCGATGCCGTGGTTGGCGCCGGTGACGAGCGCGACAGGAGGGGGCTGGTTCACGCGCCAGACAGTACTACTCACTGCGGCGGGGCCTCGACGGGGACCTCGCGCGAGGCGCCGCGATAGCCTGCCGTATGGCCGATTCTCCGCTGCACGAACTCGACGCCTGGCTGCCCTTCGCCGAGGCGCTCAGGCGCACCGCACCCGACGGCACCGCCGAGACGGTGTTCACCGGCACCATCTCGCCGTCGAGCTGGGGCGGCTCGACGCTCGACGACGGCGACCACGAGGCCCGCTGGGCCGACCGCTCCCGCGAGTCACGCGACCTGCTCCACGACGCCGTCGACCCGCTGCTCGCGCTGACCGGGGGACGGGAGCACGGCGCGAGGGTCGCGGTCACGGCTACGGGCGAGGTGCGCGTGCGAATCGTCGACATCCCCGCCGACGCGTCGTTCTCGATGTCCGGCGGCCTGGGGTCGATCGTCCTCGTCGAGGGGGCTCGTCCGGAGCCCTACCGTCGGGAACCCGTCGACCACGACCGCCCGGCCTCCCCCGACGTCGACCCCGGAGCCGTGACCGCCCTCGTCTCCGCGGCGCTTCCCGACGCCTCCGGCGCGTCCGCGGAGGCGCTCGACGCCGTCGAGGCACGCCTCGGCAGGAGGCTGCCGTCCGACGTCCGCGCGCTCTACCTCGCCGCGGGCGACGGGGAGCTCGTGCTGGCCACCGGGGAAGAGGTCGACGACGAGGAGGTCCTCTATGGGCTCCGGATCTCGCCGCTCGACTCGGACGCGGCCCGATACCTCGCCCCGGTGGCTCGCTACCTGGACTGGTCCTTCGGCGCGACCGAGGTCGTCGCACCCGACCCGGCCGGGCGCGTGCAGGCGCTCGCGGTCTCGTCCGCGTGGGTCGTGATCGGCGACGACTGGGGCGGCAACCTCTACGTCGCCGACCTCGCGCCCGGCCCCACCGGCACCTACGGGCAGGTGCTGTTCGTCGACCACGAGACGTCGGCGGGCGCGAGCTGGGTGGCACCGTCGCTGACCGAACTCCTCGCGGGGCGCCCGGTCGAGGTTGGCAGGCCGGGCACGGTCCCCGGGATGTCAGTCCACCGGCTCGACGACGTCACGCCGTCGACCGAGGTGCTGCGGCTCGGCGGCGCGGAAGCCGTGGATCTCGGCCCGCTCGCGGGCCATCCGCGGCTGCGCACGATCGTCGTGGAGCCGGGCGCGGCGACGGGGCTGGATGCCCTCGCCCGGGTGCCCGCGCTGGAGTACCTCGCCGCCGACGCGGCGACGTGGCGCGCGATGCTGGACGCCGGGCAGGTGCCCCCGTCGCTGCTCGCGGCCGGTTTCACCCCGAGCCACGGCGAGGTCGACCTCCTCGGGCAGATCGCCGTCGCGAACTCGCTGTTGGAGCGATGGGGCCGCCCGCGGATCGTCGTCAACTGAAATCATAATTCTGTGGAGTTGCAGCAGATGCGGTACGTGATCGCCGTCGCCGAGGAGCGAAGCTTCACGCGCGCCGCCGGGCGCTGCTTCGTCGTGCAGTCCGCACTCAGCCACCAGATCAAGGCGCTGGAGCGCGAGCTAGGCGTGACACTGTTCGCCCGCACCAACCGTCGCGTCGAGCTCACCGCCGCCGGCGAGGCGTTCCTAGCGAGTGCCCGGGCCAGCCTCGACGCGGCCGAACGCGCCGCCACCGACGCGGCGGCCGCGGTCGGCGAGATCCGCGGCTCGCTGATGGTCGGGCTCATCCCCACCGTCAGCGCGATCGACATCCCGGCCGCGCTGAAGGAGTTCCGCCGGGCACACCCGGCGGTGCGGTTCGCGCTGCGCGGCGGCGGGAGCGACGAGTTCATCGCCGCCATCGGCGAAGGGCGCATGGACGTCGCCGTGCTCGGGCTCGCCGATGCGGCGCCACCGCGCGGGGTCGCCAGCCGCGTGCTGTCGAGCGAGCGGCTCGTCGCCGTCGTCTCGGCCGAGCATCGGCTCGGTCGGCGCAAGCGGCTGCGCCTGCGCGACCTGGCCGAAGAGGCCTTCGTCGACTTCCCGGCGGGCACTCCGGGCCGGGCGCAGTCCGACGTCGCGTTCAGCCACGCCGGCCTGCGGCGCGATGTCGCTTTCGAGGCAACAAGCACCAGCCTCTTCCTCGACCTCGTCGCGCACGACCTCGCCGTCGCCCTGCTCCCGCCCGCCGTCGTCCCGGATCGCGCCGACGTGCGCGCGCTCCCCGTAGCCGACGGCCCCACGCGGGTCGAGTACCTCGCCTGGAGCGACTTCAACCCCTCCCCCGCCACGCGGGAGTTCCTCCGGATGCTGCCACGTCCGTGAGCCGGGTGCCAGGCCTTTCACGGGCGCGCGCTTCGCTTGCCGCACGGCTCAAGGAGCGTGTTACTCGCTGCGGAGGGCCTCGACGGGGTCCTTGCGCGAGGCTGCGGAGGCCGGGAGCAGGCCGGCGAGCGCGGTGAGCGCCATGCTGATCAGCACCAGGATGCCCGCGGCCTGCCAGGGCAGCTGGGCGATGTTCGGCACGTCGAAGTTGGAGTAGACGATGGCGTTGGCGGGGATGGTGATCAGGAAGGTGATCGCGACGCCGAGGGCGCCGGCGACGAACCCGACGATCAGGGTCTCGGCGTTGAAGACGCGGCGGATATCGCGCTTGCTGGCGCCGATCGAGCGCAGGATGCCGATCTCCTTCTTCCGCTCCA
>RRZT012191554.1_pt1 | contig 10160 bp, 12 predicted proteins | sample 2165551 | NCBI WGS metagenome assembly RRZT01 (sample SAMN10456910, study PRJNA506462) | wastewater metagenome | biome: wastewater; feature: sludge; material: wastewater sludge; isolation source: wastewater sludge with Escherichia coli K12::gfp cells carrying plasmid... | place: USA: Moscow, Idaho...
CATACAGCATTCAGAGTTGACTGGATGCCATTTGGAGGAGCTAAAGCTTCAGGACTTGGACTTGGTGGAATTCATCATTCTATGGAAGAGTGTACAAATGAAAAAATGATGGTTATTAAATCAGCAGTTTTATAATTATAAAACAAAAATTTGTATAAAAGCTAAGGTTTTAAAGCCTTAGCTTTTTTTATTTCTAAAATATAAGGATACAGCAATGACATGGGATGATTTCTTTAAAGAAGAACAGGGTAAAGATTATTATCAGAAACTTATGAATGAAGTTAATAAGGCTTATAAAAGCTCGGTAGTTTTTCCAGCAAAAGATAAGATATTTTATGCTTTTACTTTAACCTCACTTGAGAATTTAAAAGTAGTTATATTAGGTCAAGATCCATATCACGGAGCAGGGCAAGCCCAAGGTTTAGCTTTTTCAACACCAAGTAATATAAAAAACCCGCCTTCAATGGTGAATATACTAAAAGAGATAAATGATGATATTGGAAGCTCTGTTTGTGAAAATGGTGATTTAACATCATGGGCAGAAGATGGAGCATTACTAATAAATACCATATTAACAGTTGAAGAATCAAAACCAAAATCTCACCATAAACTAGGCTGGGAAATATTCACAGATAATTTGATTAAATTCATTTCTAAAAATTGCAAAGATGTTGTTTTTATTCTTTGGGGAAGTAGTGCTATTAAAAAAGAGAAAATAATAGATAAGTCAAAGCATCATATATTAAGTGGTGTTCATCCAAGTCCATTATCTTCATATAGAGGTTTTTTTGGTTGCAAACATTTTTCTAAAACAAATGAAATATTAAAGAGTTTAGGTAAAAAACAAATAAACTGGTAAAAGCTAAGAAAAAATATTTTTAACTCTTGATTTCATTTTAGATAGAGATAATTTTACTGCTGAATGTATCATCACTTTTGCAACATTTTTCCATCTAGGTTTCTCATAACATGGAGTTGGGCATTTTCTACATCTTGGTTTTATTTCATGTGGACATTGTAAAAGTCTGTCAAATGAATAGTTTATTGCATCTTGGCACTCTTTACATAAGCATAATTCTATTTCAAAAGTTTTGTTTTTATACTCTAATGTAACATTTCTATTTTCTTGATTTTCATGTTTATCTTTACAATAAACTTCAAAAAAAGATTTTAAGGTATTTATTTCAATTTCAAATTTTTCGCTTGTCATTTTCTTACTTTTATTTTTAATTAGGTCTAGTTTTATCCTATTTAACTTTAATTTCAATATAATTACATAAAATACGAAAATAGACATTGACAACAATCAACAAAAAAGAGAATAAATGGAAAAAACAGGATTAGAAGATTTTTATTTCTTTAGCTTTTTAGAAAAAGAAGAATTAATAAGATTAAAAGAAATATCAGTTAAAAAGCATTTTAATAAAGATGAGATACTTTTTTATAAAGGTGACGAAGCAAAATATTTACATCTATTAATAAAAGGAATCGCAAAACTCTATACATATGACCATAAGGACAATGAAGTAGTAATTCATAATTTAATGGCACCTTCTTTAATAGCAGAAATTGTAAATTATGAAGAGTCAAAATTCCCTGCAAATTGCTCTTTTGAGACAAAAGCAGAGGTTTTATTAATTGATTATGAGAAGTTTAAGAAGGAGTTTTTATTAAAACCCGAGATTGCTATTTTCTTTATTAAATCACTAACAAAAAAAATAAAAGCCTTGGAAAGTTTTATAAACTATAATATTAGTTCAAATAGCTTAGAAAAAATTGCAAAATTTTTATTTGATAATGAAGCAATACTTATAAATTTAAAACAAGTAAAAATTGCACAAATATTAAATATTACTCCTGAAACATTTTCAAGAAAACTAGCAAAATTAAAAAATGAGAAAATTATACAAAATGAAAAAGGTTATATAAAAATATTAGATTACGATAGATTAAAAAATTATATTGTGGAGTAGAAATTAAAAGAAGAGAATTAATTCTCTTCTTTTTTTGCAGGTCTTTTTAAATCTTTTAAAAGAGTGTATGTATTCTTTTTATTGATTTTATTAAGTTGAACTAATATAAAAGCAACAACAAAAGCATTTAAATGAATCATTGCTTCACTAGTAGGTAGATATATAAATAAAACTCCAACTATCAAGATAAATATAGGCATCAAGAGTTTTGCTAAAGCATCAGCTTTTTCAGACTTCTCTTTGTACTCTCTTTCATTTTTACTGATATAATCAATATCATCTTGAGTTAAAAGATTTTGCTCTTTTAATTCATCTAACTTTGCAATTACATTTATTCCTTTTTTATGTTTTAAAAAACTATAAATTAAAACACCAACTAATATGATAGAAATAAAATTCGATGCAAATTGTATTGGAAGATTATCCATATTTCTCCTTGTATATTTTAGATATTGATTATTATATAAAAGAGTTTATTTAAAAAAGATTGTGAATTCCTCCTTTGGCCTAAATAATAATTAAGTTTATTTATATATAATTAAAAACATTATTAAAAAAGGAGTTAAAATGAAAAAAATTGTTGCATTATTAATGTTATGTGTATCTTTTATGTTTGCTGCTATAAATTTGCAAACTGCTACAAAAGAAGAGTTGATGAGTATTAAAGGTATTGGTGATAAAAAAGCCGATTCTATTATTGAATATAGAAAAACAAATAAAATAAATGAGCCAGAAGATTTGAAAAATATTAAAGGTTTTGGAGATAGTATTGTATCAAGTGTAAAAGAAAGTAATATGGATACAAAAGAAAAAGTAGAAAAAAAGATAGAAAAGAAATAAAAAGCAACTCACAAAAAATATAAGTTGAAGTAAGGACTATCCTTACTTTAATTTTTTACTCAATTATGATAGAATGCCTTAAAAATTTTAAGGACTAATTTGAAACTTCCTGTTAACAACACTTGTCCTTGTGGCTCTTTACAAAAATATAAAAAATGTTGTAAAGTATTTCATGATAAAATAAAATTACCTAAAACAGCTCTTGAATTAATGAAATCAAGATTTTGTGCATTTGCAGCAGAAAATGCTGATTATATAATCTTTACAACACATGAAAATAATTCTGATTTTACAAGTGATATTAAATCTTGGAAAGAAGATATTTTGAGTTTTTCGAGAAATACTAATTTTGAGAAATTAGAAATTTTAGATTTCTTGGAAGAAAATTCAGAAGATACAGAAAGCTTTGTCACTTTTAAAGCTACTTTGAAACAATATAATAATGATATCTCTTTTACAGAAAAAAGTAGATTTTTAAAAGAAAATGGAAAATGGCTTTATGTTGATGGCCAATTTATAGATTAAGGATACAAATGAAAATACTATTTTCCCCAAGTGAAACAAAAATTTCAGGAGGCACTAATCCTGCTATTAATAAAGATAGTTTTTTATTTCCTGAGTTATTTGAAACAAGAATGGAAATTGTAAAGCACTATCAAGAATATATTTCAAATGCTTCAAAGGAACAGTTAATAAAACTATTTGGTACAAAAAAAGAAAATGTTATAGTGCAATATTTAAAGAACATATTTGATGGTCTTACCATGAAGGCTATTAATAGATATGATGGTGTAGCTTTTGATTACTTAGAATATTCAAAGTTAAACAGTGTTGAACAATCTTATATTGATAAAAATGTATTGATTTTCTCAAATTTATTTGGACCTATTAATTCAGGTGATTTTATTCCTGATTATAAACTAAAGCAAGGTGAAACCTTTGACAATGTAAAAATAGAGAAATTCTATAATGATAACTTTTCATCAATTTTAGATGAAACTCTAAAAAACGAGGATATTATTGATTTAAGAGCTGGCTTCTATGAAAAGTTTTATAAAATAAATAAGCCATATACAACTATGAAATTCATAAAAGAGGGTAAAGTAGTGAGTCATTGGGCAAAAGCATATAGAGGCGTTATATTAAAGCTTCTTGCTGTTAATAATATTAAAACAATAGATGAATTAATGAATATGCAAATTCCTAATTTAAAAATTGAAGAAATTAAAAAACAAAATAATAAAACAGAAATAGTTTATTCAATAATTTAAAGGCAAAACAAGATGCAAGATAATATACAAAAGCGTAATCCTGTTCAAGCCTATTTGCTAGACAAGCAAGGGAAAGCCCAAGAATTAATTTATGAAGAGATTGATACTGTAAATAAATTAGACAAAATTTTATGGTTACATTTTGACTATACAAGTCCTGAAGCAATAGATTGGATTACAAATAGAAGTGGTATAGACTCTATTGCCATTGATGCTCTTTTAACAGAGGAAACAAGACCTAGAACTACTATTTTAGGAGATGCTTTATTAATCGCTTTAAGGGGTGTGAATTTAAATCCAAATTCTAAACCTGAGGATATGGTTTCTATTAGATTATATATTTCATCAACTTTGATAATTAGTACAAGAAGAAGAAATCTTTTATCAATAGGTGAATTAGTAGAAAGTTTGGAAAAAGGAAAAGGTCCTAAAAGTTCATCTGAATTTCTAATAGATTTGACATATAGAATTACTGATAGAATGGAAGAGATAATTGCTCAAATAGAAGATAGAGCAGATTTTTTAGAAGAAAATATAATAGAATCAAGGGATATAAAATTTAGAAATGAAATATTAGCAATTAGAAGAGAAGCTATAATCTTAAGAAGATATCTTTTCCCTCAAAAAGAGGCCATGAATAAACTTTACCATGACAAAATAACATGGATAAATGAGTATGAAAGATTACAATTAAGAGAAACAAATGACCAACTAATGAGGCACATTGAGGAATTAGATACAATAAGAGATAAAGTAGCTTTAATTCAAGAAGAGCTATCAAATATGTTAAGTGATCAAATGAACAAAAAAATGTATGTACTTTCTATAATTTCAGCTATATTTTTACCATTAAGTTTTTTAACGGGACTTTTAGGAATAAATATAGGTGGAATCCCAGGTGCCGAAAATCAAAATGCTTTTAATATTTTCTCACTAATATTAATAGCAATCGTTAGTTTTCAATATTGGATATTTAAAAAGAAGAAATGGATTTGAATATGATAGATACAGAAGAAAAAATAATAACAAGAGAATATTTCTTAGGAATAATAGCAGATTTTAAAAATGATGAATTTGAAGGACATCCTTATGATTTAGCTCAAGAGCTTGTTGAGTTAAGAGAAATAAATGAAGATGACTATGAGTATATTTGTAAAAAAATGCCAAGTGAATTACTTGCTGAAATCTTATGCGAGATGCCAAACTATGTTCAAGAGGAAATTTCAGATGTTTTAAGTGATAAAAAAATTGCAAATATTACTTCAAAAATGGATAGTGATGATGCTAGTATGCTTATTTATAATATCTCACAAAATGATGAAGAAGCAGCCGAAATAATTCTATCTAAATTAAATGAAGAAGATAAGAAAACAATAAAACATCTAAACTCATATGAAGAAGATGAAGCTGGTGCATATATGCAAAATGAGCTTTTTAAAGTTTCTTTAGATGAAAATATTGGAGATTCTTTAAAAAGATTAAAGCAGTTAAAAGAAGATGATATTTTAGATAATATTTTTCATGCACATATAGTAACCATAGATAACGAATATATAGGTTCAATTGGTTTAGAAGAACTTATTTTATTTGATTACACTTTAAAATATGCAGATCTTCCTGAAGAAAAGTTCACAAACTACAGCTTAAATGATAAAGAAGATATAGAAGATGCTGTTGATATGTTTACAAACTATAACTTAAGTGCCTTAGCAGTTGTTGATGGTAATAATAAACTACTTGGAAGAATTACACATGATGATATCCATGATATTATCCAACAAATAGATACAAAACAATTATACTCACTTGCTGGGGTTAATGATGATGCAGAGCATGAAGAAAGTATTTATTTAATTGGTAGAAATAGAGCAATGTGGTTAGGAATAAATCTAATTACAGCCGTTTTAGCTTCTTTGGTTATTGGTTTATTTGATGCAACTATTCAATCTTTTGTTGCCCTTGCTGTTTTAATGCCTATTGTTGCTTCTATGGGTGGAAATGCAGGAACACAAACACTAACAGTTACCGTGCGACAAATGGCTTTGGGTGAAATAGATTATCAAGATGCAAAAAAGATTATATATAAAGAAGTTATGATATCGGTTGTTAATGGATTGTTATTTGCAGCTGTTATAGGAGTCGTTGCCTATCTTTGGTTTAATATACCTCTTTTAGGTGTAGTAATTGCCATATCTATGATTATTAATCTATTTAGTGCAGGTTTCTTTGGAGCAGTTATTCCTATTGTTTTACAAAAGAAAGGTATTGATCCTGCTATTGGTTCAACTGTAATTCTAACAACTGTAACTGATGTTGTTGGTTTCTTTAGTTTTTTAGGACTAGCAACACTAATTTTATTATAATAAGAGAGTTTATCTCTTATTATATTTTATTGAAGAGTATAATGATAATAAAATAAATGAAACTCCTATAAGTCCAGTTATTGCTTCTGGAATATGATATTTTATATTTAAAAGCATTATGAAAGCTAAAATACCTATTGCGTAATGTGCCCCATGTTCTAGAAAAACATACTCATTTAAAGTCTCTTTTTCAACAAGATAAATCGTAATTGATCTTACAAATAAAGCTCCAACTCCAAGTCCTACCATTATTATGATAATATCTTTAGTAATAGCAAAAGCTCCAATTACTCCATCAAATGAAAAAGAAGCATCTAGAACTTCTAAATAGATAAATCCCCCAATACTACCTGTTTTAACCATATTCTCAATATCTTTACCATTTCTTTCTAATAAATGACATAAAACTTGAATTGATAAATAAATTAGAATTCCCCATGTCCCTGCAATATAGAAATCAATTTTTTTATCTTCTTCAACTAAAAAAGAGAATAAAAATAATACTAAAATTGAAACTATATATGAAGAGAATCTTATTTTCCCTAATGTAGCAATTTTTTGTTCAAGTTTTCCAATCCAGTGAAGTTCTCTTTCATCATCAAATAAGAAATCTAAAAAAACTAAAAGTAAGAACATACTTCCAAAGGCAGAAACTTCGATATGATGTGATACTAATTTTTGTGAATATTCATCTGGATTATTAATAGCTAAATTCCAAACTTCTATTATTCCCATATCAGCAGTAAATGCAACAATAGCTAGTGGGAAAACTAATCTCATACCAAAAACTGCGACCAATATACCAACAGTAAGGAACATTTTTTTCCAAAAAGCATTCCAATGTTTTAAAATTGAAGCATTTACTATAGCATTGTCAAATGATAAAGAAACTTCCATCAAAATTAAAATAGAAGTTAGCCATAACATATTTAAAGCAGTAGCTAAGCCACCTTTTTGGAAACCAAAATAGCTAATAAAAGCTAATGTAATAAATGTGATAATAAACGAATATTTAAAATATTTCAATAATTCTCCTAATCTTTTTTCACATGAATATCCATTTGCGGGAATGGTATTTCTATATTATTGTTTTGTAATGTTTTATAAATAAAAATTAAAAAATCAGACATATTTGATGAATCTACACCCATCTTATTTGTATTTGCATTAATCCAAACTAATAGTTTAAAATCAACACTTGAAGCTCCCATTCCAGTCATCCAAACTTTTGCTTCTTTACTTTCATCATCTTGTATATAAACTAAATCAGATTTCTTTAAAGCATCTAATATCACTTCGATTACTAAATCAGAACTTGTTCCATATGCCACACCAAAAGGTACATGTATCCTTCTAATATCATCAGAAAAAGTTAAGTTAATTACATTGTTTTGCATCAAAGTTGAGTTTGGAATTATAATATCAATATTATCAAAAGTATTAATAACACTACTTCTCATATTTATTTGAGTTACTCTTCCTCTAAATTGATCACTTATCTCAATAATATTACCAACTTGAATAGATTTTTCAAAGATTAATATAATTCCAGAAATAAAGTTTGATACTATATTTTGTAGACCAAACCCAATACCTACTGATAATGCCCCAACTAAAATTGTAAGAGAAGATAAATCAATTCCCACAGAATTTAATGCAAAAACAAAAGTTAATATAACTAAGAAATAATAACCCAAATTTGCAAGCATAGTTTTAGTTGCAGGTGAGCTATTTTTTAAATAACCAGATGCATTTGATATTTTTCTTTTATAAAATATGGCAACTGTAAAACCAAAAATGAATATTAAGAAAAATTTAATAACAGCTAAAATTGATACACCATCACCAATAGGAATTATAGGGTTATTAATTTCTGTCCATCCATATCTTAGAATATCTAAGAAACTCTCTTTTGTATCTGCAAATGTTGTTTTTGCAACACCAATACGCTCCCTTGATAAATACTTAAATAATTCTATCAATGAATCATAATTTGAACCATTTTCTGTATTGAATGTTTGTAAATTTTTACTTAAATCAAAATACTGTGATTTTTTGTTTTTTAAAGGAGGTAATAATTCTTCAATTTTTAAATAAATCAAATTTTCAACTATTTTACTTTTCTCATTTTTTAATTCTTCAATATTATTATTAAGAGATTCAATTTTACTTGTATTTTCACTAATTATAGCCTTATCTAAAGCTAATAGTATTTTCTTTTCATCTTTTATTATTTGTTCATAGTTATTTTGTACTTTCTGGATTTTAGCTATTAACTCTTCATTTGGCTCAATTTTTAAACTATCAATACTTTCTAATAATCTTTTTTTAAATCTTTTTTGATATTCAGCATAGGCATCAATTGCCGTTTTATTGCTTTTATTTTTTAAAGTATAAAAAGCAAAAAGTAATTGAGCATTTATTGCTTGAACTTCATTTTTATCAGTATATTTATTTATTTGCTCAACTAAAACCTCAATTTTTTTTGAAGTATCATTAAACTCATTTTGCTTATTTGTATATTCTAAATCAATTTTTATATATTCTTTTACTTTTATTATATAAGAATCAATTGAATCTATTTCTATAGTTTCAGGAAAAGCAATTGTATTATCTTGTTTTATAAGGGTTTGAAGTTTTTTTAAAAGTAACAATTGATAATCAATTTGTTCTTTTTCTTCATTTACTGCATTATTCTTAATTAAGCTAATTCTTTTTGCTTGCTCATCATAAATCTTCGTTAGATTTTCATTTGTATCTTCATACCAACCCTTATCAATAGCAATTGAAAATGAGTTTGTAATTAAAAATAGTATTAAAAATATTAATTTCATTTTGTTTTCCTTTTTTATATATTATAAAAAATTTAGTTAAACTCTAAATTTTTCAAAGAGTTCTTTTTTGTCAATTTCTACAATAATTTCAGATGTATTCATTTTCTTTTTAAATTTCTTATATAAAATTATTTGATAATAAATACCTATAAGACCAATAATTGATAAGAAAATAAATAAATAATTTAAATTAATCCCTATATAATCAAATATCATAGAGCTTATACTTCCAGATACAATAGCAGCTGATATCATTAAAGATCTAATCATCAAATAATCTTTTAATTCAACTTTTTCATCTTGCATAAAATCAACTGTGTGAATTCTAGCTATTTCAAATGTTATGCCTTGAATTGTAAATACAGTTAATATTACATAAGTAAAGGCTATCACAGAAAAAGAAAAAACAAGATAGGAAAATATTTGAAAAATATCTAAAAATATTGCAAATAAATATATGTTATGAATTTTTATATTTTTAAATAAAGGCTGAATAAATCCGTCAAGTGCACCAATTAACATATAAAAACTAATCATAAATACAGGTAAATAAGTACCTTCAAATTTAGTTACAAAAGGAATTAAAGTCCAATCAACATAAGTTATTATAAATAAAGTTAGGGATTGAATTTTTAGGAATTTACAACTATTAATCTCTCTAAAAATTGAAGAGTAGTGTTTTGCTGGCAATTGCTGGCGTCCTTTTTGATTGTATAAATTTTGGGAATTATACTACAAAATTCTGATTTTCTTTACAAAAAATAAAGTAATCAATGAAACAAGAGAAAACAATGCACTATATAAGAATAAGTATTCTCCATAAACAGCACCTGCAATTAAAGCACCAACAAAACCACCTAATCCATAGGCAACGCCATA
>RRZT010514323.1_pt1 | contig 10159 bp, 7 predicted proteins | sample 2165551 | NCBI WGS metagenome assembly RRZT01 (sample SAMN10456910, study PRJNA506462) | wastewater metagenome | biome: wastewater; feature: sludge; material: wastewater sludge; isolation source: wastewater sludge with Escherichia coli K12::gfp cells carrying plasmid... | place: USA: Moscow, Idaho ...
CACGCGCAGGCGTTCCAGCGAGTCGAGGATCAGCACCACCTCCATCTGCACGCCACGCAGGCGCTTGATGTCGTCGACCACCGAGGCGATGAAGCGCTTGACCTCCTCGAACCAAGCCCCTCGCGACGACTCCAGCGCCCGCTGCACCTCCGCCCGGAAGCTCGGGTTGTCGCGCAGCTGCGCCGTGAAGCTCACCTCGCCGCCGAGTTGCTCACTGGCCCTGGCCGACAGCTTGCCACCCAGGCCGGTCAGGTTGATCTCGGTGCGCGTCAGCCAGTCCCACAGGCGGCGGGCATAGGTGTGCTGCCCGGCCGTGCTGCCCAGATCCCGATCGGCCTGATCCGCCAGGGCGGCGGCCAGCGACACCAGCAACGATTCGAGCTTGACCGCCTCGCCCAGGTTGAGCCGCTTCTCCATGTCGGCGACGACCACGTAGTAGTCGCCGGTCTGGCGCAGGTCATGCGCCATGCGGCGCAGCTCCGTCGATTTGCCGACCCCGCGGTGACCGGTGAACAGCCAGGTGCCAGGGCGATCCGACAGCTCGATGTTGGCCCGCAGCTCGTCCACCGGCGAGATCCCGCCGTCGCAATGCAGATTGGCGACATAGAGCGCGGCATCTGCAGGATCGTCCAGATTCAGCTCCCGCTCGAAATCCAGCGCGCGGTAGAGAGTCTTGACATCGGAGAGCTGGGCCATCGAACGCCTCCGCTGGCTCAGGCCAGCTCTTCCTTGCGCAGACTCACGATCGGCGCCAGCACCGTCGGCAGCGCCTGCATCTGCGCCAGCGCGGCGCGCATCGCGCCTTCCTGGGTCTCGTGCGTCAGGATGATGACGTCGGTCTGGTGCTCGCCCTCGTTGGACTCGCGCTGCAGCACCGCATCGATCGAGATGTCGGAGGCAGCCAGGATCGAGGTGATCGACGACAGCACGCCCTTCTGGTCGGCCACGCGCAGGCGCAGGTAGAAGGCGGTGCGCACCTGATCGATCGGCAGCACCGGCGTGTCGCGCAGCTCGTCGGCCTGGAAGGCCAGATGCGGCACGCGGTGGTCGGGGTCGGCGGTGTGCAGGCGGGTGATGTCGACCAGGTCGGCGATCACCGCCGAGGCGGTCGGCTCGGAGCCGGCGCCCTTGCCGTAGTAGAGCGTCGTGCCCACCGCGTCGCCCTGCACCATCACCGCGTTCATCGCGCCCTCGACATTGGCGATCAGGCGCTTGGCCGGCACCAGCGTCGGGTGCACGCGCAGCTCGATGCCGCCGACGTCGTCGCGGCGCTTGGCGATGCCCAGCAGCTTGATGCGGTAGCCGAGCTGCTCTGCATAGCGGATGTCGGCCGCGGCCAGCTTCGTGATGCCCTCGACATGCGCCTTGTCGAACTGCACCGGAATGCCGAAGGCCAGCGCGCTCATCAGCGTCGCCTTGTGCGCGGCGTCGACGCCTTCGATGTCGAAGGTCGGGTCGGCCTCGGCATAGCCCAGGCGCTGCGCTTCCTTCAGCACCACGTCGAAGTCCAGGCCCTTGTCGCGCATCTCCGACAGGATGAAGTTGGTCGTGCCGTTGATGATGCCGGCCACCCACTGCACCTGGTTGGCGGTCAGGCCTTCGCGCAGCGCCTTGATGATCGGGATGCCCCCGGCCACCGCGGCCTCGAAGGCCACCATCACGCCCTTGGCGCTGGCCGCGGCGAAGATCTCGGTGCCGTGCACCGCCAGCAGCGCCTTGTTGGCGGTGACGACATGCTTGCCGGCGTTGATGGCTTCGAGCACCAGCGCGCGGGCGATGCCGTAGCCGCCGATCAGCTCGATGACGATGTCGATCTCGGGATTGGCGATGATCTCGCGCGCATCGGCCACGACGCGGGCGCGGTCGCCGACGATCTCGCGGGCGCGCTCGACGTTCAGGTCCGCCACCATCGTGATCTCGATGCCGCGGCCCGCACGGCGGCGGATCTCTTCCTGGTTGCGAGTGAGCACGTTGAAGGTGCCGCTACCGACAGTACCGATGCCCAGCAGGCCGACTTGGATGGGTTTCATGCGAACGGGTGGCGCTTGTGACTGCGCCGTCTCTTGGGTGAGAAACTGCACCGGAGTTCCGACGGTGCAGGCGAGAGAGAATCGATGGAGAAGCAGGAAGGCGGCTGAGCGGAAAGGCTCAGGCGCCATGCCGTCGACGATAGCCTTCGAGGAAGCGCGCGATGCGCCCGATCGCGTCGGTCAGGTCGTCGGAGTTCGGCAGGAAGACGAGGCGGAAATGGTCCGGCGTCGGCCAGTTGAAGCCGGTGCCCTGCACGATCAGCACCTTCTCCTCGGCCAGCAGCTCGTAGGCGAACTGCTGGTCGTCCTGGATCGGATACATCTTCGGGTCCAGACGCGGGAACATGTAGAGCGCCGCCTTGGGCTTGACGCAGGACACGCCCGGGATCTCGGTCAGCAGCCGGTGCGCCAGATCGCGCTGGCGGCACAGCCGACCGCCCGGCGCGACCAGGTCCTTGATGCTCTGGTAGCCGCCCAAGGCGGTCTGGATCGCCAGCTGGCCCGGCGTGTTGGCGCACAGCCGCATCGAGGCCAGCATGTTCAGGCCCTCGATGTAGTCGCGCGCATGGCGCTTGTCGCCCGAGACCACCATCCAGCCGGCGCGGTAGCCGCAGGAGCGGTAGTTCTTCGACAGGCCGTTGAAGGTCAGGATCAGCACATCGTCGGCCAGCGAGGCGATGCTGGTGTGGCTGTGGCCGTCGAACAGCGTCTTGTCGTAGATCTCGTCGGCGAAGACGATCAGCTGGTGCTGGCGGGCGATCTCGATCAGCCCCTGCAGCACCGGCTCCGGATAGAGCGCGCCGGTCGGATTGTTCGGGTTGATGATCACCAGCGCCTTGGTGCGCGGGGTGATCTTGGCGCGGATGTCGTCGAGGTCGGGCATCCACTCCGACGACTCGTCGCAGAGGTAGTGCACCGGGCGGCCGCCCGACAGCGCCACCACCGCGGTGTAGAGCGGGTAGTCCGGCGAGGGGATCAGCACCTCGTCGCCATCGTCGAGCAGCGCGTTCATCGCCATCGAGATCAGCTCGGAGGCACCATTGCCCAGGTAGACGTCGTCGACGGTCACGCCGCGGATGCCCTTCTCCTGGGTGTAGTGCACGACCGACTTGCGCGGCGCGAACAGGCCCTTGGAGTCGGTGTAGCCGGCCGCGTGCGGCAGGTTGCGGATCATGTCCTGCACGATCTCGTCGGGCGGCTCCAGCCCGAACACCGCCAGATTGCCGATGTTGAGCTTGATGATCTTGTGGCCCTCCTCCTCCATCTGGCGGGCCTTTTCCAGCACCGGGCCACGGATGTCGTAGCACACGTTGGCGAGCTTGCCGGACTTGGCGACGGTCTTGAGCACGAGGGATCCTGTTCGCGATGGAGAGAAGGAAAGCGCCGGAGAAACGGTACGGGACGCAGGGGGACAGCCGGGGCGGCCATTGTCGGCCAAAGGCTAGAATTTAGCGCATCCCGCCCCTGCCGCCCTGCCGTGAAACTCCAGCCCGACCGACTCGATGGCGTCAACGCCATCTTCAGCACCGCCACCGACGCCGTCTCGATCAACAACCAGAGCGCGCTGGTGCAGTGGCGCAGCAGCGTCATCGTGCCCTGGCGCGGCGAGGTGGTCGCCTGGCCGCGCACCCGCGTCGAGGAGCTGCAGCGCGAGGACTTCGACGCGCTGCTGGCCCTGAAGCCGGAGCTGGTGATCTTCGGCAGCGGCCGCACGCTGCGCTTCGTTCATCCGTCGATCACCCGCGGCCTGATCGAGGCGCGCATCGGCATCGAGTGCATGGACACCGCCGCCGCCTGCCGCACCTACAACGTGCTGGTCAGCGAGGGCCGGCGCGCCGTGGCGGCGCTGATCATCGGCTGAAATCCCCCGCCCGGACGAAGCCGGGCGCGTCAGAACATGCCTTGAACTGGCAGTATAATGATGGGCTTATCCCCATCAGGGATCCACAAGACTACAGAACTTGCATGACGCCCGCTCTCAACAAACCTCTGCCGGAATTTGAAGCGAATGCAACCGGTGGCGTGAAGTTCAGCCCCCAGGCTTTCCTCGGCAAGACGGTGGTGCTGTATTTCTACCCGAAGGACAGCACGCCCGGCTGCACCACCGAAGCGATGCAGTTCCGCGACCACCACAAGGACTTCGCCAACGCGGGCGCGGTGGTCTTTGGCGTGTCGCGCGACAACATGGCCTCGCACGACAAGTTCAAGCAGAACCTCGAGCTGCCCTTCGAGCTGATCGCCGACACCGAAGAGAAGCTCTGCCACATGTTCGGCGTCGTGAAGAACAAGATCATGTACGGCAAGAAGGTCAAGGGCATCGAGCGCTCGACCTTCCTGATCGACCCCGAAGGCCTGCTGCGCACCGAATGGCGCGGCATCAAGGTCGCCGGTCATGTCGAGGACGTCCTGAAGGCTGTTCAGGAGCTGAAGAAGCCGGCTTGAGCCGGATTGAGTCGGATTGGTACCATGACAGCGGGCCTTGGCGCCTGCAGCGTCCTGTGCATAATGGGTTCATGCGCGTAAGCCCTGAACCGCATTCCCCGATCGAGAAGCCGCCCAGCTTGCTGTGCGGCTTTTTCTTTTCACGTTGACGCTTTCGCTCATGCCTCTGCCCAAACCCCCTGCCAAGCGCGGCTCCGTCCTCGACCCTTCCGCCTTCGACGCCCAGTCGGCGCCGAAACCGTCACGACGCTCGCTGCCCAAGCCGGCCGCCGTCGAGGACAGCAGCGCACTCGAACTCCAGCCGCCGCAGCAGCCGGTGGCCGCGCCGCCGATCACCCCCGCGGTCGTCCTTGCGGCGCCGGTCGAGGCCAAGGCGCCTGCGGCTGCGCCGGCCAGGCCGGCACGCACGCCCCGCACGAAGGCCGCGGTCGCCGCGGCGCCCGCACCTGCGCCGGCTGCAGCGACCCGGCCCCGTCGCAACCGCGCCAGCACCGGCGGCCCGGCCAAGCTCTTCGTGCTCGACACCAATGTGCTGATGCACGACCCGATGTCGCTGTTCCGCTTCGAGGAGCATGACGTCTACCTGCCGATGATCACGCTCGAGGAGCTGGACGGCCACAAGAAGGGCATGAGCGAGGTCTCGCGCAACGTGCGCCAGGTCAGCCGCGAGCTCGACGCGCTGGCGGCCAGCCAGGGCGATGCCAAGGAGTTCGACCCAGGCGCCGGCATCGCGCTGGCGCGCACCGGCCACCGCGAGGCCGGCGGCAAGCTGTTCTTCCAGACCACCTTCGTCGACTTCAAGCTGCCCGACGGCCTGCCGCAGGGCAAGGCCGACAACCAGATCCTGGGCGTGGTGCAGGCGCTGCGCACGCAGCAGCCCGAGCGCGAGGTCGTGCTGGTGTCCAAGGACATCAACATGCGCATCAAGGCCCGCGCGCTGGGCCTGGCCGCCGAGGACTACCTCAACGACAAGACGCTCGAAGACGCCGACCTGCTCTACACCGGCGTGCTGCAGCTGCCGGGCGACTTCTGGGAGCGCCACGGCAAGACGATGGAGAGCTGGCAGCAGGCCGGCTCGACCTTCTACCGGATCAGCGGGCCGCTGGTGCCCTCGCTGATGATCAACCAGTTCGTCTATCTGGAGAGCCCGGGCAACGCGCCGCTCTACGCGCGCGTCACCGAGATCACCGGCAAGACCGCCGTCATCCGCACGCTCAAGGACTTCACCCACGCGAAGAATTCCGTCTGGGGCGTGACCGCGCGCAACCGCGAGCAGAACTTCGCGCTGAACCTGCTGACCGACCCCGACTGCGACTTCATCACGCTGACCGGCACCGCCGGCACCGGCAAGACGCTGATGACGCTGGCCGCCGCGCTCAGCCAGGTGCTGGACGAGCGCCGCTACACCGAGATCATCGTCACCCGCGTGACGGTGCCGGTCGGCGAGGACATCGGCTTCCTGCCCGGCAACGAGGAGGAGAAGATGAGCCCGTGGATGGGCGCGCTCGACGACAACCTGGAAGTCCTGGCGCGCGGCGACACCAGCGCCGGCGAATGGGGCCGCGCGGCGACCAACGATCTCGTGCGCAGCAAGATCAAGATCAAGAGCCTGAACTTCATGCGCGGGCGCACCTTCCTGAACAAGATCGTCATCATCGACGAGGCGCAGAACCTGACGCCGAAGCAGATGAAGACGCTGATCACCCGCGCCGGCCCCGGCACCAAGATCATCTGCCTGGGCAACCTGGCGCAGATCGACACGCCCTACCTCACCGAGGGCTCGTCCGGCCTGACCTTCGCGGTCGACCGCTTCAAGGGCTGGCCGCACGCGGGCCACATCACGCTGGCACGCGGCGAGCGCTCGCGGCTGGCGGACTTCGCCTCCGAGGTGCTCTGACCGGTCTGCAGGCTCGGCCGACGAGCCTGCCATCACCCCGCAAGGGAGGTGCGATGCACCTCCCTTTTTCATGGTCGGCACAGGCGTGTCACATGACATGTCCATGACGCATTCACGGGTCTGCGCACACGCAGCGCGACCAAGACACCCGCACGCAGCACCCTCTGCTGCGTGAGATCGATCACTGCCGAGGGCGTGCAGCCGGTGTCAGGATGAAAGAACCAGGCCGTGGGTGGCGTGATCAGGTACGAAAATGTTTACCATTCGAAGTGATCAACCATCGCCATAGTCCATAACAGCAACAAGGCGTGATCCGGCTGAGGGGGGGCTCGCAAGAGCGGCCGAGGACGGATGATGCCGTTTCGAGCACATCACCACACATGCCATCCGGTCATGATGACCCGTCGGCGGCTTCGGCGCATCTTGCGCTGATCGCCGGCCATTGCGATCAGGCCGCAGCCCTGGCTCACGAGATGCTGGCCAGCGCCAAGCTGGGCGGCATGCTGCCCCGGCAGGCGGACGCCTTCCTGATCCTGGCTCGCGCCGAACTTCATCGCGAGCCGCCCTCGCCCGAGCTGGCCCTGGCCCAGGCCCGGCAGGCCGGGCATCTCTTCCATCTGGTTGGCGATGCGCGGCAGGAGTCGGATGCCCTGGCGCTGGCAGCGCTGCTGCTGACCCGGCTGGGCCGCTTCGAGGAAGCGATCGAGAACGCGACGCTGGCGGTCCGGCTGGCCGAGAGCCAGCCGGACGGCGCGCACACCGCGGTCGCCTACCACCATCTCGGCCTGGCCACCCATGCCCGCGACAGCGACTACGCCCGCCGGGCCCTGCTGCGCAGCATCGCCCTGGCACAGCAGCACTGCGGCGGTGAAGCGGCCTCCGTCCAGCCGCGCCTGCAGCTGCTGCTGGGCGAACTCTACCGGCTGGAGCAGTGCCGCCAGTCGGGCCAGCCGGCGCGCATCGACCCGATCGCGTTCGACATGCTGCAGGCGCTGCGCCAGATCCTGGCCAGCGGCACCGAGGCCCCGGCGCTGACGCCCCAGCCGGGCGGAGCCCAGCTGGCCGCGCTGCTGCCGCTGATCGAGACCGGACTCGGCTCTTTCCTGGCCTCCGACGACACGCTGCCCGCCGGACTGGCACCGCTGCAGGACGCCACCCGCACGCCGACTGACCCGATCCGGCCGGAGAGCCTGCGCGGACTGGCGGCCTGGATCTTCGCGCGCCGGGCGCTCGAGCGCGGCCAGCTCGCGCAGGCGCAGGCGTGCATCGCCGAGCTGCTCGACGTGACCCTGCCGCGCGCCGATCAGCGTCTGGTGCAGACCGCGCACCACCTGCACATCACCCTGCTCGAGCAGCAGGGGCGGCATGACGAGGCGCTGGCGGCCTTTCGCCGGCTGCGCGCCGATCAGCTGCTGCAGGACCGCGAGAACATGGCCTCGCGCGAACGCACGGCCACGCTGCGCATGGCCTGGCGCCAGCAGTCGCGCGCACTCGCCGAGCTGCGAACCAGCTCGCGCCAGTTCGAGCGACTCTCGCTGGAAGATCCGCTGACCGGTCTGGCCAACCGCCGCCAAGTCGAGCGAGTGGCTGCCACGCTGCTGCAGCGCCTGCGTGACGAGCGCGAGCAGGCCGCCCCCTGGTGCCTGGTGATGATCGACATCGACCGCTTCAAGCAGATCAACGACCAGCATTCACATGTGATCGGCGACGAGGTGCTGCGCGCGATGGCGCGGCTGCTGCGCCATGTGCTGCGCCAGCACGATCTGGCTGCCCGGCTGGCCGGCGACGAGTTCGTGCTGATCCTGCCCGACACCGACGAGAACCTCGCCCGGCAGGTGGTCGAGCGGCTGCGCGGCGAGATCTGCCGCCATGACTGGGGCGCGATCGCGCCCGGCCTGGCGGTCAGCGCCAGCCTGGGGCTGGCCGGCGCATGCGCCGAGGACAGTCTGGCCACGCTGATGCAGCGCAGCGACCTGCTGATGTACGCCGACAAGGCGCGGCGCGATCGGCCGCCCTTGCCATCATCGGTTTGAGCGCGGGCCAGGCGGCCCGCGCTCGCCTCGGACTCAGGCGTCCTCGCCGCCGGTCAGCAGCGGCAGCGCGCCGCCGGCCGAGCCGCCCAGCAGGCCGGCCTTGCCGTACAGGCCCAGCTTGGCGCGGGTGTCGCTGATGTCGAGGTTGCGCATGGTCAGCTGGCCGATGCGGTCCAGCGGCGTGAACGCGGCGTCCTCCACCTTCTCCATCGACAGGCGCTCCGGCGCGTAGGTCAGGTTCGGGCTGTCGGTGTTCATGATGGTGTAGTCGTTGCCGCGGCGCAGCTCCAGCGTCACCTCGCCGGTGATGGCGCTGGCGACCCAGCGCTGCGCGGTCTCGCGCAGCATCATGGCCTGGCTGTCGAACCAGCGGCCGTGGTAGAGCAGCTTGCCCAGCACGCGGCCGTTGGCGCGGTACTGCGCCAGCGTGCCCTCGTTGTGGATGCCGGTGGCCAGGCGCTCGTAGCAGATGTGCAGCAGCGCCATGCCCGGGGCTTCGTAGATGCCGCGGCTCTTGGCCTCGATGATGCGGTTCTCGATCTGGTCGCACATGCCCAGGCCGTGGCGGCCGCCGATGCGGTTGGCTTCCTCGAACAGCGCGACCAGGTCGGGGAAGGTCTGGCCGTTGAGCGCCACCGGCACGCCTTCCTCGAAGCGCACCGTCACCGTCTCCCGCTTGACCTCGACGTCGTCGCGCCAGAAGGCCACGCCCATGATGGGCTTGACGATGTGCATGCCGGCGTTCAGGAACTCCAGGTCCTTGGCCTCATGGGTCGCGCCCAGCATGTTCGAGTCGGTGGAATACGCCTTCTCGACCGACATCTTGTAGTCGAAGCCGTTCTTGATGAGGTATTCGCTCATCTCCTTGCGGCCACCCAGCTCGTCGATGAAGGTCTGGTCCAGCCAGGGCTTGTAGATCTTCAGCGCCGGGTTGACCAGCAGGCCGTAGCGGTAGAAGCGCTCGATGTCGTTGCCCTTGTAGGTCGAGCCGTCGCCCCAGAGGTTGACGCCGTCCTGCTTCATCGCGGCCACCAGCATGGTGCCGGTCACGGCGCGGCCCAGCGGGGTGGTGTTGAAGTAGGTGGCGCCGCCGGTGGTGATGTGGAAGGCGCCGGACTGGATCGCGGCGATGCCCTCGGCCACCAGCGCGGCACGGCAGTCGATCAGGCGGGCGATCTCGGCGCCGTAGGCCAGGGCCTTGCGCGGGATGTCCTCGTAGTCGCTCTCGTCGGGCTGGCCGAGGTTGGCGGTGTAGGCGCAAGGGACAGCGCCCTTGGCGCGCATCCAGTGCACGGCGGCCGAGGTGTCGAGACCGCCCGAGAAGGCGATGCCGACCTTCTGGCCGGCGGGGAGGTTTTGCAGGATGGTGGCAGACATGGCGCTGTTGACGGTCGCGACGGCCGCGACGACGAAGAACGGGATGAATCCACGATTGTCGCAAACTTGGGGCCCGGATCGAAAGCGCCGTCGCACGCGGCGCGCATGCCCCCATGGCCCGGCGTCCGGTGCAGCTCGGCTAGAGCACTGGGCGCTGCCGAACGTGTTCTTCCACGTCACCACCGCCTGCGCACTGCTGCGCCACAACGGCGTGGACCTGTGCAAGGTCGATTACCTCCTGGGGCACTTCTCGAAACCGGCCCTGACCGCCACCTGAACCGAGGACTGCGGCAAGATGGCGCCCCATGATCACGCCCCGCATCAAGCCATCGAGCTTCTTTCCTGAGGAGGCCGCGGACGACCTGTTCGTGGTGCAGCAG
>RRZT010784575.1_pt1 | contig 10158 bp, 5 predicted proteins | sample 2165551 | NCBI WGS metagenome assembly RRZT01 (sample SAMN10456910, study PRJNA506462) | wastewater metagenome | biome: wastewater; feature: sludge; material: wastewater sludge; isolation source: wastewater sludge with Escherichia coli K12::gfp cells carrying plasmid... | place: USA: Moscow, Idaho ...
CCGCATCATGGACGCTGCTGCGGCAGCCGCCCTCATCCCCCACGGTGCCACGGTTGGCATGAGCGGCTTTACCGGCGCGGGCTATCCCAAGGCGCTGCCCCAAGCCATAGCCGAGCGTGCCCAAGCCGAGCACGCGCAGGGCCGGCCCTACAAGATCAACCTCTGGACGGGGGCCTCCACCGCGCCCGAGTGCGATGGGGCGCTGGCGCAAGCCCACGCCATTGGTCAGCGCCTGCCGTTCAACACCGACCCCCTCGCCCGCCAGCAGATCAATGCGGGCGAGATCGACTTCATCGACATGCACCTGTCGCACGTCGCCCAGCACGCCTGGTTTGGCTTCTTCGGCAAGATGAACGTGGCGGTGATCGAGGTGCTGGGCGTAACGGCCGATGGCCTGCTCATCCCCTCCACGGCGATTGGCAACAACAAAACCTGGCTGGAGATTGCCGACCAGGTGATCTTGGAAGTGAACACCAAGCTGCCCGGCGCGATGGAGGGCATGCACGACATCTACTACGGCACCGCCATCCCGCCCCGGCGCATGCCCATCTCGATGACGCACGCCGACAACCGCATCGGCGAGCCCTACCTGAAGGTGGATCCGGCCAAAGTGATTGCCGTGGTGGAAACGCACGGCAGCGACCGCAACAACGTGTTCAACGCGCCCGATGCCGATTCCAACCTGATTGCCAGCGCCATCATCGACTTTTTGACGCACGAGATGCAGGCCGGCCGCCTGCCCAAGCAGATGCTGCCCATCCAATCCGGCGTGGGCAACGTGGCCAATGCCGTGCTGGCCGGGCTGCTGCACGGCCCGTTCGAGCAGCTGCTGGGCTTTACCGAGGTGCTGCAGGACGGCATGCTCGATTTGCTGCGCGCCGGCAAGATGAGCCGCGCCTCGGCCACGGCGATTTCGCTCTCCGTCCAGGCGTTTGAGGATTTTGAAAAGAATCTGGACTTCTACCGCAGCCGCATCATCTTGCGCCCGCAAGAAATATCGAACCACCCCGAGCTGGTGCGCCGCCTGGGCGTGATCGCCATGAACTCGATGATCGAGGCCGACATCTACGGCAACATCAACTCCACCCACCTGATGGGCAGCAGCATGATGAACGGCATCGGCGGCTCGGGCGACTTTGCCCGCAACGGCTATTTGTCGTTCTTCGTCACGCCGTCGGTGGCCAAGGGCGGCAAGATCAGCTGCATCGTGCCCATGTGCTCGCACGTCGATCACACCGAGCACGACACGCAAATCATCGTCACCGAACAGGGCCTGGCCGACCTGCGCGGCCTCTCCCCCAAGCAACGCGCCAAGGTGGTGATTGAAAAATGCGCCCACCCCAGCTACCGCCCCATGCTGCAGGACTACTTCGACCGCGCCTGCGCCAAAGGGGCGCTGCACACGCCGCACATCCTGACCGAGGCGCTCTCCTGGCACCAGCGCTTCTTGGATACGGGCGATATGCGCGTGTGAGGTTTTGAGGCCTCGCCCTGCTCAATCGCTCTGAAAAAAGAGCTGCAACCGCTGATTGATATTGGTTTTCAGGTGTTTTTTGACCTGAAATGCCGATAGATTCAGCAGTTACAGCTCTTTTTTATATCAAGACCGAATCTCAATTTTGAATCCAACGCTTTTAATAAAAAGCATATCTCTTGCTCAATTATCAATAGACTCCTTCCCCACGGAAATATCTATCAATTTGGTTTTTTCTTGATTGAGACTGGCTATCTTCTTGAGTAATTCATCTATCTCTGCGTCAATAGCTCGTATTGTATTGAGTAAATTTTTTTGAGAATTTGGTCTATGTTCTTCAGGGGGGCGATGTATTGGCGTGCTCTCTCCCGTAGTTCTTGATATGACCTCTTTGATTTCTAGCTTTCCACTTGGAGAGGAAGATTTCCCCACACTGGCAACACCCTCTAAGATGTAGAAATCACTTAGATTTTCTGATTTTTCTGTCTTTATTGAAACAACAACATTGCGCTCATCTAAAAGCTTAAATTTTGCCTGTCGAATCGAAAAAAATTCATCCGCCAAAAATTGAAAAACAACATCCCCCACCCTTGAGGAACCCTTGATATTATAAAGACTCCCCCCAAAAGACTCGAAATTTGCATTTGAAATTTCAATCCATGGACTATCTGGAATTAAATCTCCATTAATTCTACTATGAGTATCAAATTCTTTTTTAGGATTTTTTATTTCTAAGTGATAAATTACACCTCCACTGGATGACCCTTCATAAATAAAAAACTCCCCTTTTTTATTATGCGCCAATATGGATAATATTTTCACTTTCCCGTTGGTAATGAAGCGAAAAATATCAAACTCCACATCCTCTTTGATTCGGCAAACGAAATATCTATTTTTTTCATCTTCATCTTCACCACGTACACGCATCAAGAACCCCTCACCTGAGTCGAAGCCGGTAATAGTAGTGGTGAAATTAAGCAAAGGTTTCCATCCTTGCTTGTCCCAACGACTTTCTCTATCGGAAGTGGGGATTATTTTTTCTGAATTTTTAGTGCAAACATGCTTAGGCCACGGCGGCCCTAATTCATCAAAATAAATGCTGCCGCCGTTTTCTGTCTTTATAAAATATACGCCCTGACAGCACTCAGGACAAATTGCATTTGGTTCCGTCCAAGCACCACCAAGAACCTTTGCATGCATATTTCTGATACTCTTATAAATGAAGGATGCCGGGGATGGTGAATATCTTCTATGAAAGTCTCTTGATGGATTGAGGGTTGTAGAGGAAAAAGAAGAATAGCCACCCGAAGAGCCATAGCCACCGCCGTGCCAACCTCCTCCCCAACCGCAGTTGCAGCCGGGGGGATGATTCATAGCATTACACATTTTGTATCCCCTAAGATATTAGGATCTCTAAAAAAATTATTAATTGATAGAAGCAAGCAAAGATTCATAATCTTTGGAAGAAAAAGCTGGTGCAGCCAGTAAATCGTGAGCCAATTTGCGTTTTCTATCCATCAACGCTTGTAGTTGCACATCAAAACTGTGCTCTTCCGCACCAGGAATAACTGCGAGCGGATAATAAATATGCACGGGCTTCGTCTGTCCAATCCGATACACGCGGTCTGAGCATTGGTCTTCCACAGCCGGATTCCACCAACGCGACAAGTGAATGACGTGATTGGCTGCCGTCAAAGTCAGGCCAACACCCCCAGCCTTCGGTGACAGCAGCATCACATCAAAACCCGACTCCCGCTGAAATTTATCCACCCGTTGCTGGCGGGCATCTGTTTGCACCTGTCCATTGATCACCATAGGCATACGCAGGAGCCCATAACGGCGCTGCAACAAGAGTGGTAGTTGGTCGGCTTCTTGTAAATCAAGTGACTCCAGAAAAATCAACACTTTTTCGTTTTTTGGCGCTACTGCATCCAAAATCTGCACCATCGCCATAAACCGGGCTGAATCCTCAAATTGCAGCGCTTCATTTCCCAAGCTGCCTTCTAGCAATGCAGGATGTAAAGAGGCTTGACGCAGGGCATGGATCATTTCCAGCGTGGTGTAGCTACTCGCCGCATCTTTCAATGCCAAAGCGCGCTGGTACGCCTCAGCCTGTCGGGCAGGCATGGGCACCTGCAGCACATGTTCTTGTTTTTCAGGCAAGCCATCGAGCTTTTCGGTTTTCATGCGTCGCAACAAAAGGCGGGGCGGCAGACCCGGAGCATGCTCCTCGCTTTGCCACACCAATTGACGCAAGGCCTGCACATCTGCGCCCTCGGTTTCGTATCGAGCACTGAAATCCTTCAAGTCTGCCAACGCGCCCGGCTGCACAGCATCGGCAATGCACCACAGGTCAGCCAGCCGGTTTTCTACGGGGGTGCCAGTCATGGCCAACACAAACTCAGCATTCAAGGCTTTAACCGCATGGGTCATGCGGGCCTTGGGTGATTTGATTTTTTGCGCTTCGTCCAGTACGACGGCAGCAAACGGAATTGCGCCAAAGCTCAGTTGGTAATCAGACACTGCCTCGTAATTTGCTAGCACCACGTCGGCAGAGCCCAGACGTGCTGTGTCCAGGCCCGCTGTGCCGTCGCTGTGTTTGCCTCGCTTGAGGTATTTGAGATGCTCACCATAAGCGCGCACCAAGTTACCCAAGCCGGGTGTCATCAAATGGACATCGATCTCGGCTTCCCAGTTGCGCAGCAGACCCACCGGGGCAATCAAAAGCAAGGGCTTGGTGGGAATGTGTCCAGCCTGCATTTGTTCGCGCAGCCAAAGACAAAAGGCCAGTGCCTGAAAGGTCTTACCTAGGCCCATGTCGTCGCACAGCATGGCACCGTGTGAGCCTTGGCACCAATGCTGCTGCAGCCAGGTGATGCCAAATTCTTGGTGCTTTTTAGGACGCGTTTTTAACCCAAAAGGCAGCACCTGCTGCCCAGGACGCTGGGCAGTGGTAGTGCGTGCAAAAGAGGTTTCATCCAGATTGGTTTCGATGATGAGAACGTTTTTGACACTCTCTGTATCGCCTGTTTGCAACTTCTGCGTGCCTTCTTCACGGGTCATGACGTGGTGCAACTGCTGCAACGCTGTGGCATTGGCTGGGGTAGCAGCCACGGTTTGGTCGGCAATGGTAATCGTGCTTTGACCTTGCGCTAGTGCAGTGTGCATGTCGCCCAGCGCTTGCTCTAACGTTGCGATGTCCAGAGGTAGCTCCACACCACCCAGTCGTACACCAGCTGCCACGGGCGCGCCCCAGCTTTTTGGTTCAATCTTGATCCACGGCAGCAGCGGTGCTTGCCATTCGCCCACATCACGCACCCGCTCGGCAAAGCGCTCGGTTTCGACAAACACAGTGGGGGCGGACTCTTCTGTGCCCATGTACTCGCGCAATACCGCCTCGGGGTACATGGCAGCGCGTTTGCGCACATGTGCGGGCGCACGCCGCAGTTGCTGCACGGCAGCCAGTGCCTGCTGCAACGGCTCATCCACCACCACATAGGTGCCTTGATTGAGGGCAAAGGCCGAAGCACCACCAGGCAATTGATCCAGGCGTTTGGGAAATAACGCCTCATCGCTTTCCAATAAAGCGCGTACTTGCTGTGTGCCTTCTCCTTCGTCAGCACGACGAGAGTTCAAAAGTACGGGATCAAGCTGCACATCCCCATGGCTATCGGTTTGGATGGCGAAGGTCAGTGCCGTTGCCGTCACCACCCGTAGATTGCGCAAGAAACCATCGGTCAACTGGTCGGATGCGGTATCGCCCAAGGTCTGACGAATGTGCGCCCAAATGCGGAACTGTTCTTCGTATCCGCTGCCGCTTGCCTGGTTGAACTGCTCCACCAAACCCAGCACCTCAAACATGGGCGAAGCAATGCGATAGGGTCGGTCTTGCCATGTGAGCCACAGGCCGTCGGTTTGCACATCGCGGGCAGCCACCGTCTTTCCTGGTTGCAACCAACGCACGGTAATGCTGGCACCGGGCTTGCCCAGAGCACCGCTCAGGCGCAAGTCAAACCCCAAAGGAGTATTGGGCGGCAAGCTCAAGACTGTGGCGACAGAAACCGACCAAGTTGCCACCACTGCGGCAGGAACCGTGAGCGTGTTGGCCTGCAAAGCCTGCGAGTCATCGGCCAGATAGATCGACAACGCCGCTGCGGCATGGATGGGCAAGGCTTCAAGCCACTGTGCCACTGTGCATGGCAGTGCCCATGTCACGTTGGCTGCTGTGCGGTGCGGGGTGGCTACAGTCACAACAGAATCTCCCGGTCATTAAGATAAATCCCTGTGTACTGACGAATCATGTCGCGCGCTTTGCGTTGCCAAGTTCCGGATTCAGAGTGTGAGTGGGTCAATTGAGGGTTCATATTCATACCACCATGAAAATCCAGCGACTGCGCTTCTCGCAATTTTTGACCGTGGTAGCTGGACTGGTAAAAGTTAGGGGCCACTGGGTCACCTTCGTGGTAAGCGCGTAAGCTGCCGCTATGGCTCCACTCTGAAAAAACCAAATCCCCTATGCGCAGCAACAAAACAGATTGGTTTGGCGAGGCACCACCTTCCAGTCGTCCAAAACGTTGTGGCACTGCAGTGGTGCTATTTCTTTGCGCTGCTATCTGAGCATGGGTGCCGAGAACCATCCATGCCTCTTCAATATATCCGGCGTCGTAATAAGCCATCCAAAATTTTTGTCGGTGACGCCAAATATCATCAGCAGTACGCTCCAGAATATTCATAAATCCACGCAAAGTATCGCCTGCCAGCAAATAATGCATGACTTTAATAGCCTCTGGATCTACTCCATCCCATTGATAGCTTGAATGACGGATAAATCTTGGGTCGCCATAATTCTGAAGAAAGAAATCTGAAAGCGTTTTTTTCAAATTACTTGGAAATTTTCTATTTTCCCTCCATGGCAAAAGCATTCCGTCTGCAAAGGCAATGCGCAAATTTGTTTTAAAAATAGGTGCAGGCATACTGGAAGTCCAATCCATTATTTTCTGCACAGTAGCAGGTTCGCGCAACTGTTCTTCTTTTAATTTCAATGCTGCAGCCAAGATGGCTCCACCCATTTTTGACCCTTCAAATCCAGACCAAAGAAGATAATCAGGCATCGCTTCACTAAGACGCACGTCACGCACATTAAAAAATAAGCCTGCCAAATTAAAAGGTGCAAGATTCGGATAGAAGAATTCTTGCCGCTCATTCATTTCAATAAGTTTTGCAGCAAAATATCCTTGCGCCAAGTGAATAATGCTTCTGAGTTTGCTGGAAAATCCTCGAAAAGCTACATTTTCAGCGTCAAACTCTGAGCAATAAACAAAGAACAATGGCAACAACCAGCGTTTTGCGCGCCTTGGACTGCTCTTTAATGCTTGTGGTAAAACTTCCGCCCAATATTTTCTCAATAATTCTGGATCTGTCTCAAATAAAGCAGGCTCTCCCTTTATCCAAATTGCATATGGCATTTGCCGCCACTCGCTATTGGATATTAATTGGTAATTATTCGCTCGATGTTTTTTATAAGCTACGCGCAGCTTTTTACCAATTTCCAAAAAAGGAGGAGGTTGTCGAACAGTCACAGCATCAATCTGCTGCAAAGCGGCTTCTAGCTTCTCCAGCTTGGTTGGTAAAGGGGTAAACATATTTTATTTTTTAGCGACTAAGGTATTTACCCATTTTTTCCAAAAATCCGGATTCATCGTAGGGTCTGTAAGCCAGAACAATCCGCAAGTCAACCCGGCGATTACGGCCATCCGATGGTTCTATCCCTTTAATTGGCCGCGTGTCTGCGTATGCACTGTACGAAAACAATGGCAAATCCTGATGATTACGGTATTCAACCATCTTAGTGCCGCGCACCAATGTATTACTTACCGATATTGCACGATCCAAGGAGAGCTTTGTATTTCCACCATCACGCAACATTGGTACATTATCGGTATGCCCCTCAATGAATATGGTTTCAATTTCATGCCCATAAGGATTATTACGGCAGTCACGTAAATTTTTCTGATTGGCAACAAAACAAGGTAGCACACTATCCAGTTTTTCAGCTACTTCGATTAATTTTGGTATAGCACTTGGCTTCAGAGTGGAACTACCCAAATCAAATAGCACATCCTCAGGTAAACTAATAATTCCACTGGCTGGATCAATACTTACAGTAGAAAGGGTTTGCCGAATTTTCTCACCAATTGCACTAGTGACTGCTCCACGAGGATCACTAAAAGCACTACGAGCTTCCTCTGCGGCAGCCGCCAAAGCTTTTGCCTCTGCAGCAAGTGCTTCTGTTTCAGTGTTCCGTTTATGTGCCAAAAAAGCCACCATAATTATGAAAATAAACAACAACCCCACCATGAGGTCGGCAGTAGATCCCATATAGCCTTGTTCCGTGCTTGTACTGGGTGCATCTGCATTATGGTTTCTATGGTAGCCATGCCAAGCCATTATTATCCCCTAGAGGTTGTATTTTTAGATTGAATATTTTCAATCAACTCTTCAACCACTTCACCCAAATCTTTAACGCCTTGATCAAAACTTCCAACGGCTCGTGCCAACTGCCCATCCATCTGACGATGCAGTTCTGCCACTTGCGTCGAATACACACTAACCCCTTCGGTAATTGAGGCCACCGTTTTTCCCAGTGTTACTGCCGTTGTTTCCATTGCTTGTCGCGTTTGTTGCATGCTGGAAAGGGTTTGCACTGCAGCTTGATCCAATACATCCGTAACCCGAGAAACTGCAGCCATTGCATTTGGCGCAACCTCTTTAACGGAAAGAACCACGGCACGTTGTTCACGTGCAAGTTCTTGCACGTTGTCAACGATATTGGTTACCAAAGCACCAGTCTCCGCCAAATTTTTGCTTGCCTCAACAAGCTCAGTAGAAGTTTTTGAAAGCTCCATTACAGTGAAATCTGCTTTTTCAAGCACTGTGTGGACTTGTGCAATACCTTCCCTTCCGGCAGTAGAAGCATTTTCCACCACCGCCCCTAAATCTTCAAATCCCAGCCTAATGGAAGAGACTGCATGCTCCAACTCTGCAGCCCCTTGCACAAGTTTTTCTGAAATATTTTGACTGGATGCAGCAAGCTGCACACCTGCATCTTTAATAATTTTAGCAATTTCAGCCGTCTGAGTGCCAAGCGTATCGCCAGCCCCTTTCAATTGGGCCTGCATTTCTACGCCAGCATTCAAAATCGCATTGGCAGCCAGGCCAGACTGATTTTCCAGAGCTGACCCAGCGCCATGCAGCTGATTGGTCAGATCTTGCAAAGTTTGCTGCAGCTGTGTCATTTCAGAATCAGTGGCCTGTTTAAGCATAGCTGCAAAGTCTGTCAGCATTGTTTTGAGAGCCTCTTGATTCATCGTACCCAGTTTATCGCTCAATCCCTCAATCGAAGTAACCAGACGCTCCGTCATAGCTTGCATTTGCGGAGTGAATGCTTGATTGATAGCGCCAGCTAACGAGACAGCAAGATCTGTTTCAAATCGTTTGAAAGTTCCAGTTTGCTCACGTGCCTCAGTGAGAATTTCCTGTATCAAATCATTAGAGTCATTGTTTGCTTCTAATTTTTTCCCTACCAGAAATAACTGCTGCATGGCAACTGCTTCACCAGCAGCAGGTGTAATAACTTCAGCAAGTTTTTTTAGAAAATCTTCACATACTTTATTTATCTCATTGAGGGAACGACGAAAAAATATTGTCCAACCAATAGATGAAAAAAGACCCGCCAACGATGTCCAAAATTTACTGCCTGCAACTTGGAGTAATTTACTGATGGCTTCTTCTGTCTCTTTGGAGCTGGAAGAGCTGGTCAGCGCAGATGTAGCCTCTAATAATGCCAATGCAAGGAAGAGGAAAGTAAAAAATAAGCCCACACCAACTAATATATTTGGAGCAGCTTCAGCTAACCCCAAATTAAACCGCCTTGCAAGTAATCCATGGGCATTCCACAGATCACGTGGAATGCCATACATCATATATTCTTCGCGCTTTTCATTAAATAATTTTATTGTGCGACTTTGTGTTTCCAGCCAAGCATCCAAGACGGGTGATTTTATCTGAGCTGAAGCAAGCTCCTGATCTCGTAAAACTAACCAGCCTTTGCTACTATCATCAATCACTAAAGATAATTTTTTTAAATTTTCAACAATCTCTTTTTTAGCCGGTATGAACCAAAAAAAATAACTAGATAAAGCACATAAAAAAATAAAAGCTGCGGCAGAATAAGTCACTTGACTGGTTGTCAAAAAAATCAATATCTGATTCATAAGTAGATAATTTTCATTATTAAAATGTTAGCGACCTGAATTTCAACGTGTAGTAGCTCTGGACGATGAGCAATAGATCGTATCCAGTTTTTTCAAGTTTTAAAAAAATAGCTAGGTGTCGTGTACCGGATTGATCGGATGAGTATGCTAGGCTACCCCGATCATCTAGGCCAATCTCCACAGCAATATCAAGCCCACCCAATGGATTGGCGCTGCATACGCCGCATATCCTGACCGAGGCGCTATCCTGGCACCAGCGCTTCTTGGATGCGGGCGATATGCGCGTGTGAGGTTTTGAGGGATGTGGCCCCCCGGTTGTCAGGCTGGGGGAAGCACCAACACGGTGGCCTGAAGGTCAATCCGAAAGCCGTACTTCCTGAAAAAACGCAGCTTGAATTCACTGTCCAGAGG
>RRZT011249509.1_pt1 | contig 10158 bp, 12 predicted proteins | sample 2165551 | NCBI WGS metagenome assembly RRZT01 (sample SAMN10456910, study PRJNA506462) | wastewater metagenome | biome: wastewater; feature: sludge; material: wastewater sludge; isolation source: wastewater sludge with Escherichia coli K12::gfp cells carrying plasmid... | place: USA: Moscow, Idaho...
ATGTTCTACGTGGCGCAGAACCTCAGCGACAACCTGTCGCTGGAGGCCTTCTACCAGCTGGAGTGGGACCAGACGGTGGTGGACAACTGCGGCACCTTCTTCTCGCAGCCCGACCTGGTCGCCGACGGCTGCGCCGACAACCTCGCCGTGCTGCGCCGCCGCGACGCCCTGGCTACCAGCCTCGGCCCGCTGGCACCGGCGGTGCTCGGCGTGCTGCAGGCCAACGGCGCGAGCTGGGGGGCGCCGGACGAGGGCGTGCGGGTGCGCCGCGGCGCCGACCGCGACGCCCGCGACGACGGCCAGTTCGGCGTGGCGCTGCGTTACTACGTCGAGCCGCTGGGCACCGAGTTCGGCGCCTACTTCGTCAACTACCACAGCCGCGCGCCGATCTTCAGCGCCACCGCCGCCGACCCCGGAGTGTTCGGCCTGCTCAGCCCGCTCAACCCGGCCGGACTCGGCCCGCAGCTGGTCGGCGCCGGAGTGCCGCCGGCACAGGCCGGCAGCGTCGCCAGCCAGATCGCGCCGCTGCTGGTGGCCGGCAACTCGCGCTATTTCATCGAGTACCCCGAGGACATCCGCCTCTACGGCCTGAGCTTCTCCACCACCCTGCCCAGCGGCACCGCCTGGAGCGGCGAGATCAGCTACCGGCCCAACGCCCCGGTGCAGATCAACACCACCGACATCCTCTACGGCGGCCTGACCCCGCTCGATCCCAACCTGTCGCTGGTCCAGGCCACTCCCGGGCGCGACGCCCACGGCTACCGGCGCAAGGAAATCACCCAGCTGCAGACCACCTTCACCCATTTCTTCGATCAGGTGATAGGCGCCAGCCGCCTGACCCTGGTCGGCGAGATCGGCTGGACCCACGTCGGCGGCCTGGAGAGCCGCTCGAAGCTGCGCTACGGCCGCGACCCGGTGTTCGGCCCTGGCCCGTTGCCCAACGGGCGCTGCCAGACCCTCAACGCCGGCACCCTGAGCGGCGCCGAGCAGCGCAACCTGTCGCGCTACTGCGAGGACGACGGCTTCACCACCCGCAACTCCTGGGGCTACCGCCTGCGCGCGGTGTGGGACTACAACGACGCCATCGCCGGGATCAACCTCAAGCCGAACCTGGCTTGGTCCCACGACGTCGACGGCTACTCGCCCGGCCCCGGCGGCAACTTCGAGGAGGGCCGCAAGGCGGTCAGCGTCGGCCTGGACGCCGACTACCAGAACACCTACACCGCCAGCCTGGCGTACACCGACTTCTTCGGCGGCAAGTACAACACGCTGGTCGACCGCGACTTTCTCAGCCTCAGCTTCGGCATGAGCTTCTGAGCCGCCACGGACAAGGAGAGCGAGCATGACTTCGTACAAGATCCCGTTGCAGCGCGCCGTTCTGACCCTGACCCTGCTGGCCGGCAACGCGCTGGCCGCCGTCCCGGCCCAGGAGGCGGCCAGGCTCGGCGGCAGCCTGACCCCGGTCGGCGCCGAGAAGGCCGGCAACGCCGCCGGCAGCATCCCTGCCTGGGACGGCGGCCTGCCGGTCGATGCCGGGCGCGCCGATGCCCGCGGCTTTCTCGGCGACCCCTATGCCGGCGACGCCGTGCTGTTCACCATCACCGCGCAGAACGTCGAGCAGTACCGGCAAAACCTGACGCCCGGACAGCTGGCGATGTTCCGCCGCTACCCGGACAGCTTCCGCATGCCGGTCTACCCGAGCCGGCGCAGCGCCAGCCTGCCCGCCGAGGTCTACGCGGCGACCGCGCGCAACGCCACCCGCACCCGGCTGGTGGACGACGGCAACGGCCTGGAGGGCTTCGAGACCGCCAACCCCTTCCCGATCCCGCAGAGCGCCGAGGAGGTGATCTGGAACCACCTGACCCGCTACCGTGGCGGCAGCGTGCGCCGCTACATCACCCAGGCAACTCCGCAGCCCAACGGCGCCTACAACCTGGTGCACTTCACCGACGAGTTCGTCTTCCCCACCCGCCTGCGCGACTACGATCCGAGCCGCCCCGGCAACGTGCTGTTCTACTTCCGCCAGCGGGTCACCGCCCCGGCGCGGCTGGCCGGCAACGTGCTGCTGGTCCACGAGACCCTCAACCAGGTCAAGGAACCGCGCCTGGCCTGGCTCTATAACGCCGGCCAGCGGCGCGTGCGCCGCGCCCCGCAGGTCGCCTACGACGGCCCCGGCACCGCCGCCGACGGCATGCGCACTTCCGACAACCTGGACATGTACAACGGCGCGCTGGATCGCTACGACTGGCAACTGGTCGGCAAGAAGGAGATCTACATCCCCTACAACAGCCACCGGCTCGACGCGCCGACCCTCAAGTACGCCGAGGTGATCAAACCCGGCCACCTCAACCCGGCGTTGACCCGCTACGAGCTGCACCGCGTCTGGCACGTCACCGCGACCCTGAAGAGCGGCGCGCGGCACATCTACGCCAGGCGCGACTTCTACATCGACGAGGACAGCTGGCAGGCCGCGCTGATCGACCACTACGACGGCCGCGGCACCCTCTGGCGCGTCGCCGAGGCTCACGCCATCAACTACTACGACAAGCAGGTGCCCTGGTACGCGGTGGAAACCCTCTACGACCTGCTCAACGGCCGCTACCTGGCGCTGGGCATGAAGAACGAAGAGCGCTCGGCCTACGAGTTCGGCTTCAGCGCCAGCGCCGGCGAGTTCACCCCGGCGGCGCTGCGCCAGGCCGGCGTACGCTGAGCTGTCGCGGCAGGCCGGTCCGGGCCGCCGTGTTGGCGACGGTGGCCCGGCCTGCGGCGCGCGGGGCGGGGTGTCAGAGCACCGCCTCGAACAGCTCCAGCTGCGGCGGGCCGAGATAGATTTCCCGCGGGCTCTTGCCGGCGTTGGCGTGGGCCTTGCGGAACGCCTCGGAGTGCGTCCAGGCCTCGAAGGCCGCCGCCGACTCCCACTCGGTGCAGGAAGCGAACAGGGTGTACTCCTCGGTCTGGGTGCCGCGCAGCAGGTTGAAGCGCACGAATCCCGGCACCTCGTCGAGATAGCTCTCGCGCTGGCGCCAGTGGGCGACGAAGGTGTCCTCGTGACCGCGGGCGATCTTGAAACGGTTCATGGCCAGGTACATGGGCGACTCCTCGCTGATGGTGAGCGGGCATTCTAGCGGGGCGGCGCGCCGGGTGCGGCGTTGCCTCTGGCGCGCGCGGGGTCGAGAATGCCTCATCACCCTTGCAGGAGCCTCCCCATGGACGCCGCCCCACCCGCGCTGATCCGCGAAACCTTCCCCGTCGGTCCCTTGCAGTGCAACTGCACCATCATCGGCGACCCGCTGACGAAAAAGGCCATCGTCGTCGATCCGGGCGGCGACCCGGAGCTGATCATGGCGCGCCTGGACAAGCACGGCCTCAAGGTGGTCAGCATCGTGCATACCCATGCCCATCTCGACCACTTCCTCGCCAGCGGGCAGATGAAGGAGAAGACCGGCGCGACCCTGCACCTGCACGAGGCCGACCGCTTCCTGTGGGACAGCCTGGAGCTGCAGTGCCGGATGTTCGGCGTGCCCTACACCCCGGTGCCGGCCCCCGACCGCTACCTGCGGGACGACGAGGAGCTTGCCTGCGGCTGCGGCGTGGCGCTGCACACCCCGGGGCACACGCCCGGTTCGATGAGCTTCTGGTTCGAGGACGCCAAGCTGCTGATCGCCGGCGACACCCTGTTCCGCCGCGGCATCGGCCGCACCGACCTGTGGGGCGGCGACTACTCGGCCATCGAGCGTTCGATCCGCCAGCGCCTGTACCGTCTCGACGAGCAGGCCACGGTGGTCGCCGGACATGGCCCGGACACCACGCTGGGCGAGGAAATGCGCGAAAATCCGTTCGTCCGTGCCTAGAGTGAAGACAGGCGGGAATTTATTCCCTCGCGCTGCCTCTAATGGCCAACTGCCCGGCAAGGCCTGGCCCATCATCCAAGGAGAGCCATCCATGAAACTGTCCCGTCGCCTGATCCTGTCCGCCCTCGCCCTGTCGGTGCTGAGCGGTTGCGCGCAGAACCCCTACGACCAGAGCGCCCAGGGCGACTCCGCCGGCATGAGCAAGACCGCCAAGTACGGCGGTCTCGGCGCCCTCGCCGGTGCCGCGGCCGGCGCCCTGATCAGCCACGACAACCGCGGCAAGGGCGCGCTGATCGGCGCGGCCATCGGCGGCGCCAGCGGCGCCGGCTATGGCTACTACGCCGACAAGCAGGAAGCCCAGCTGCGCCAGCAGATGCAGGGCACCGGCGTCGAGGTGCAGCGCCAGGGCGACAACATCCAGCTGATCATGCCCGGCAACATCACCTTCGCCACCAACTCGGCGGATATCGCCAGCAACTTCTATACCCCGCTGAACAACCTGGCCAACTCCTTCAAGCAGTTCGACCAGAACAGCATCGAGATCGTCGGCCACACCGACAGCACCGGCGGCTACCAGTACAACGTCGCGCTGTCCCAGCGCCGTGCGCAGAGCGTGGCCAACTACCTGATCTCCCAGGGCGTCAACCCGGCGCGGGTGACCACCCGCGGCGCCGGCCCGGACATGCCGGTGGCCAGCAACGCCAACGAGATGGGCCGTCAGCAGAACCGTCGCGTGGAAGTGAACCTGCGTCCGCTGCCGGGCGTGCAGTACTGATCCGGGCATCCGCCGGATAACGACGGGGCGGCGCAGCGATGCGTCGCCCCGTCGTCGTTTCGGGCGCCGTGGGCGTTAGGGCGAAGCGGAGCCGGCTCAGTAGAGGCGGGCGAGCAGGGCGGTGACGGCGGTTTCCACGCGCAGGATGCGCTCGCCGAGCTGCACCGGGGCGAGGCCGGCCTCGCGCAGCTTGTCCACCTCGTAGGGAATCCAGCCGCCTTCCGGGCCGATGGCCAGGGTCACCGGCGCATCGACGGCGCGCGGGCAGGCCGGGTAGTCGCCGGGGTGGCCGACCAGGCCGAGGGTGCCGCTGGCCAGTTGCGGCAGGCGGTCCTCGACGAAGGGCTTGAAGCGCTGCTCGATGCTCACCTCGGGCAGGTGGGTGTCGCGGGACTGTTCGAGGCCGAGGATCAGTTGTTCGCGGATCGCGGCAGGCTGCAGGAAGGGAGTCTGCCAGAAGCTCTTTTCCACCCGGTAGCTGTTGAGCAGCACCAGGCGCGGTACGCCCATGCTGGCCACGGTCTGCAGCACGCGCTTGAGCATCTTCGGCCGAGGCAGGGCGAGCAGCAGGGTGATCGGCAGCTTGGCCGGCGCGGCCTCGTCGAGGCGTTCCACGGCGATCTCCGCCGCCTCGCCGTCCAGGCGCAGGATCCGCCCGCTGCCCATCGCGCCGCCGAGGCGGCCGATGCGCAGGCTGTCGCCGGCCTGGGCGCGATGCACCTCGTTGAGGTGCTTCAGGCGCCGACCGCGCAGCAGGGCGCGGTCCTCGGCGATCAGGTCGGCATCTTCGAGCAGCAGCAGGTTCATGCCTGCGGCGCCGGCGGCTGGTCGTCGTCGCGGGTGGCCAGGGCGGTGCCGGCCGCGTCGCTCCCGCTCGCCTCGGCCTGCGGTCTGCGCACCGTGGCGCCGAAGAACAGGCCGGCCTCGAACAGCAGCCACATCGGCACCGCCAGCAGGGTCTGCGAGAACACGTCCGGCGGGGTGAGGAACATGCCGACCACGAAGCAGCCGATGATCACGTAGGGGCGGCTCTTGCGCAGGGTGGCGACGTCGACGATGCCCACCCAGATCAGCAGGAAGGTCGCCACCGGAATCTCGAAGGCCACGCCGAAGGCGAAGAACAGAGTCAGCACGAAATCGAGGTACTGGCCGATGTCGGTCATCATCGCCACGCCTTCCGGGGTCACGCTGGCGAAGAAGCCGAACATGATCGGGAACACCACGAAGTAGGCGAAGGCCATGCCGGCATAGAACAGGAAAATACTGGAGACCAGCAGTGGCACCGCGATACGCCGTTCGTGGGTGTACAGCCCTGGCGCGATGAAGCCCCAGATCTGGTGCAGGATCACCGGCATGCCGAGAAACAACGCACACATCAGGGTCAGCTTGAATGGCGTCAGAAACGGCGAGGCGACCCCTGTGGCGATCATCGTCGCGCCTTCTGGCAGATAGGCGCGTAACGGCGCAGCGACCAGGGCGTAGATATCCTGAGCGAAGTAGAACAGGCCGGCGAAGATCAGCAGGATGATCACTACACAGCGCAACAGACGAGTACGCAGCTCGGCCAGATGCGAGACCAGAGGCATTTCCTGGTCGGCTTGTGGATTATTGCTCATGGCTGGGGATTCTTGTCCTGAACGCTCGGGGCCGTGTCGGCAGTCGGTTTGGCGCTGTTCTCCGCTGGCGGATTGTCGCTTTTGCCGGTGCCGAGAATGTCCTGCTTCATCGCCTGCATTTCCCGCTCGAGTTCGAGAATCCGCTCGTTATGCAACTGACGGCGAATCTCGTCGGCGCCGATCTCGCGCTCCACCTCGGCCTTGATCGAGTTGAAGCTGCGCTTTATCCGGCCGATCCACAGGCTGGCCGTACGCACGGCGCCTGGCAGGCGCTCGGGGCCGAGCACCACCAGGGCCACCAGACCGACCAGCAGCAGTTCGGTAAAACCGATGTCGAACATGGCTTAGTCTTTCTTCGCTGGCTCTTCGACCTTGCGTGCCTGGGCGTCGATGGTCTGGCCCTTGGGCTCTTCCACGGCTGGCTTTTCAGCTTCGCCGCTATCCATCGATTTGCGGAAACCCTTGATCGCATCGCCCAGATCCGAGCCAAGGCCTTTCAGGCGCTTGGTGCCGAACAGCATGACCACGATGAGCAGGATGATCAGGAGTTGCCAGATGCTTATACCGCCGAAACCCATGGTATGTACTCCGTTGTGAAGGTTTATTCGGATTGCGGTCGCGCGGCTTTTTCCGCGTGGCCGGAGAGGCCGAAACGACGATCCAGTTCGTCCAGCACGGCCTGCGGATGCTGGCCGAGAGCGGCAAGCATGACCAGGCTGTGGAACCACAGATCGGCAGTTTCGTAGATCAGGTCCTGACAGTCACCGCTGACGGCGGCGTCCTTGGCGGCGAGGATGGTTTCCACCGATTCCTCGCCGACCTTTTCCAGAATCTTGTTCAGGCCCTTGTGATACAGGCTGGCGACGTAGGAGCTGTCGGGTGCCGCACCCTTACGCGCTTCCAGTACGTCGGCCAGGCGGCTCAGGGTGTCACTCATGGCTATGTCCTGCATAGATGGCGTGCGGATCTTTCAGCACGGCGTCGACGGTTTTCCAGCTGCCATTCTCGTATACGCGGTAGAAGCAGCTCTCACGTCCTGTATGGCAGGCGATGCCGCCCAGTTGCTCGACCATCAGTACGATGACGTCGGCGTCGCAGTCCAGGCGCAACTCGTGCAGCTTCTGCACATGACCGGATTCCTCGCCCTTGCGCCACAGCTTGCCGCGCGAGCGCGACCAGTAGATGGCGCGCTGTTCGTTGACGGTAAGGGTTAGGGATTCGCGGTTCATCCAGGCCATCATCAGGATGCGGCCGGTCTGGTGATCCTGGGCGATGGCCGGCACCAGGCCGTCTTCGTTCCAGTGGATTTCGTCGAGCCAATCGTTCATCGCTATTCCGTATCTGTTGCGCCGGGCCTCGGCCCGTGAATTCCTCAAGTGTGCCAGTGCCGCAGCCAACTGGCTATCGGCGCAGCACCAGATAGAGCCCGCCGCCAACCATCAGCCAGGCTGGCCAGGTGGCCAGCAGTGGTGCCAGGCCTTGCATGGTGCCGGCGCCGATCAGTGCGGCGCCGAGCAGGCGTAGTGGCCATCGGTCGCTGCTGGGGTGCTGCTCTTCTCGTTGCTGCGAGCGCTGCAGGCGCTCCAGGGTGTCGCGGGCGATCTGCGACAGGTGCGGCACCTGCTCGGCCTGTTGCTGCAGATTGCGCAGCAGGTGTAACGGGCTGATGCGTTCGCGCATCCAGCGCTCGAGGAAGGGCTGGGCGGTGCTCCACAGATCCAGATCCGGATACAGCTGGCGGCCAAGGCCTTCGATGTTGAGCAGGGTCTTTTGCAGCAAGACGAGTTGCGGCTGCACTTCCATATTGAAGCGTCGGGCGGTCTGGAACAGACGCAGTAGCAGCTGGCCGAAGGAAATATCTTTCAGCGGGCGCTCGAAGATCGGCTCGCACACGGTGCGAATCGCCGCCTCGAACTCGTTGACCTTGGTGTCGGCCGGTACCCAGCCCGAGTCGATGTGCAGCTGCGCGACCTTGCGGTAGTCGCGCTTGAAGAAGGCGAGCAGGTTGCGCGCCAGGTAGTCCTGGTCTTCGTCGGTAAGGCTGCCGACAATGCCACAGTCGATGGCGATGTACTGCGGGCTCCAGGGCGTACGGGTGCTGACGAAGATGTTGCCGGGGTGCATGTCGGCATGGAAGAAACTGTCGCGAAAGACCTGGGTGAAGAAAATCTCCACGCCACGTTCAGCCAGGAGTTTCATGTCGGTGCGCTGGTCGGCCAGGGTGGCCAGGTCGGTGACCGGGATGCCGTAGATACGCTCCATCACCAGCACTTGAGAGCGGCACAGATCCCAGTACACCTGGGGCACGTAGAGCAGCGGCGAGCCTTCGAAATTGCGCCGCAGCTGGCTGGCGTTGGCAGCTTCGCGCAGCAGGTCGAGTTCGTCAAAGATGGTCTTCTCGTAGTCGCTGACCACTTCCACCGGGCGCAGACGGCGGGCGTCGGCAGAGGCTTTCTCGGCGACGCGGGCGATCAGGAACAGCCAGGCCAGATCCTGGCGGATCACCGGCTTGAGGCCAGGCCTCACCACCTTGACCACCACTTCCTCGCCGCTCTTGAGCTGCGCGGCATGTACCTGGGCGACAGAGGCGGAAGCCAGCGGTTGGCTGTCGAAGCGGGCGAACAGCTCGCTCACCGGGGCGCCCAGTTGGCGCTCAATCAGGGCGATGGCCTGAGCTTCCGGGAAGGGCGGCACCTGATCCTGCAGGCGTGCCAGTTCATCGGCGATGTCCGGCGGCATCAGGTCGCGGCGGGTAGACAGCAGTTGACCGAACTTGATGAAGATCGGCCCCAGATCCTCCAATGCCAGGCGCAGGCGTGTGCCACGCGAAAGGTCGAGCGGCTTGCGCGGCAGCCAGCGCCACGGCAGCAGCCAGGACAGCGCCCGCAGCCAGAAAGGCAGCGGCAGTGCGAGGAGCAGATCGTCCAGTTGGTAGCGAATGACCACGCGCTGGATGCGCAACAGACGGCGAACGGCAAGCAGCTTCATGCGTCGGGCTTATGGGCAGAGGTGAGGCGCTCGATGCGTGCTTCCAGGCGGTCGAGGGCGAGTTTGAGTTGATCCAGTTCGGCAAAACGCGCATTGGCTTCGCGCTGGCCCACCAGGGTGCGTGATTCTTCGGCCAGGTAGTCGGCCAGATTCTGCTTGAGGCTGGTGGCGCCGTGGCTGGCGAGATTGACCCGGCTGCGCAGGTGACCGGCGAGCAGGGTAGTGGCCACCGGGCCGAGCCAGCGCGAGATTTCGTATTCCCAGTCCAGCTCCAGATCCTGCAGGATGCCGGCCAGTTGCAGCAGCACCGCGCTGTCGCCATCGAGCGATACCTCGGGGCGGTGCAGGATGGCGGTTTTCTCGCGGCTCAGGGCCAGGCGAACCAGGCTGGCGGCAGGTGCGGTCAGGGTGCAGTCGGCGGGTGCATGCCACTGTGCGGCGAGTTGCAAACCATCACCACCGGGCAGAATGAACAGCTCCAGTGTCGGGCTCTGGCACTGCACGGCGATGACCTTGCCACTCAGTGCCTGCAAGCGCGGCAAGGCCGTGCCATCGAGGCTGAGAACCCGGTTGAGGCCCGCCTCGACGCCCGCCAGCAAGCCCGTGATGAGCATTAAGGCTTGATGCCGCGGTGCAGGGCGACGATGCCGCCGGTCATGTTGTGGTAGGTGACGCGCTCGAAGCCGGCGTCGACCATCATCGCCTTGAGGGTTTCCTGATCCGGGTGCATGCGGATCGACTCGGCCAGGTAGCGGTAGCTTTCCGAATCGTTGGTGATCAGCTTGCCGGCCAGCGGCATGAAGCTGAACGAGTAGGTGTCGTAGGCCTTGGCCAGCAGCGGGTTGCCCGGTTTGGAGAACTCCAGCACCAGCAGGCGGCCGCCCGGCTTGAGCACGCGCAGCATGGAGCGCAGGGCGTTCTCCTTGCG
>RRZT011557192.1_pt1 | contig 10156 bp, 10 predicted proteins | sample 2165551 | NCBI WGS metagenome assembly RRZT01 (sample SAMN10456910, study PRJNA506462) | wastewater metagenome | biome: wastewater; feature: sludge; material: wastewater sludge; isolation source: wastewater sludge with Escherichia coli K12::gfp cells carrying plasmid... | place: USA: Moscow, Idaho...
CTTTAAAAGTATTTGAAGCTTGTAAAAATGCAAATACAAAAGCTATTGTAAATATTACTAGTGATAAAGCCTATGAAAACAGAGAGTGGATTTGGGGATATAGAGAAAATGATCCAATGGGAGGATATGATCCATATAGTTCATCTAAAGGTTGTGCAGATATATTAGCTTCTTCATATAGAAATTCTTTTTTTAATATAAAAGATTATCTTCCTGAAAGGCAGCGAGATAAATCGAAGCTGAAAAAAACTCACAATACACTTCTTGCAACTTGCCGAGCTGGAAATGTAATAGGTGGTGGAGATTGGGCAAAAGATAGACTTATTACTGATATTATGATTTCAGTTTCACAAGGTAAAAAAGTAAGTATACGAAATCCAAAAGCTACAAGACCATGGGAACATGTACTAGAGCCTTTAAGTGGATATCTTCATATAGGACAAAAACTTCTTGAAGAAAAAGTAGAGTTTGCAGAAGCTTGGAATTTTGGTCCAAGTGATGAAGGAAGTATTACAGTTGAGCAAGTTGTACATAATGTAAAAAAACATTGGGATAAAATAGATTATGAAATAAATCAAGATCCAAATCAGCTTCATGAAGCAAATCTCCTTAAGCTAGACTGCTCAAAAGCTCATATTTTACTCAAATGGAAAGATGTTTGGGATAGTGATACAACTTTTGAAAAAACTGTAAAATGGTATAAAGCTTTTTATGAAGATGAAGAGATATTAACTAAAGAAGATTTGGAAGAGTATGTAAAAGATGCGATTTATAAAAAATTAGAGTGGACAATATAAATAATGATAGAACTTTCAAAAATCAAAATTGAAATAATTTCAAAAAATATTGTACCTGTAAATATTGACAATCCGATATTGACTTATAAACAAGATAAAAATAGACAATCGGATAGATTGCTTGTAAAAGTCTATTATGATGATATAGAAATAGGAGTGGGGATTATTTTAGATTTTTATAAACAGTTTGAAATTATTGAAGATTTTGGAGAGCCACAAACAAGAGTTATATCTTTTGAACACAAAGGAAACATAAAGTTTACAAATACATACTTTGGAAATACGATATATAGGATTAAAAATTTTAAAAATCCAAAGATAGCTGAAGAAGAAAGAGAAAGGTATATTCAGGAAATTACAGCTATTTTTAATACATACTTGCCTTTTTTGGAAGAGAAAGCACCAAATTTTAAACTTTCATATATTCCATCTAGTGCAAGAATACCAGATGATATTTGTAAAAATTTATCGAATCTATCAAAAAAAGAGATAGTAAAAATTGTAGATAAGAACCCAAATGATACTATTGATAGCAAAAGTATCACAACTTTTGAAGATTCTTTAAACCACTCAAATACAAAATATATTTTTGATGAAGCAAAAATAGTACAAAATAAAAAATCACAATTTTTAATAGTAGATGATGTATTTGGAAATGGTAGCTCAATATTTACTATATTAAAAAAGCTATATGATACTACAAAAATGGTAAACTACTTTTTTATTGTAGTAAAGGATGTAAAAAGATGAAAAGTGTTTTTATAAGTGGTTCAATATCTATCAAAAAACTTCCAAATATTGTGTGTGAAAGCTTTGATAAAATCATAGCTCAAAATATTCATATATATTTAGGAGATGCAGATGGTGTAGATATACTTGCACAAAACTATTTTGCATCAAAAAATTATACAAATATTACTATATGTACTATCAAAGAGTATCCAAGAAATATAGCTTCAAATACATTTAAAATAAAACAAATAAAATACGATAGTAGTATAAAAAGTGAAAGAGAAAGACAAACTTTTAAAGATGAGTTTATGACTGGGGCTAGTGATTACTCTTTTGTGATTTGGGATGGTAAAAGTAAAGGAAGTTTTGCAAATATAAAAAGAGCGATAGAAAACAATAAAAAGCTAAAAGTTTACTATCTACTTTTTGATAGATGTTTAGAAAAAGATGAGTTATCTTTGAAAAACTTAGAAGATATTTATAAATCAAATACTGGATATACATCTAGTGAAATGCTAGAAAAGATTAAGAAATTAAATATTTATACAAATATTTCAAAAGTTGGTGAACTAAAAAGTTGGTTTATAAGTCAAAAAATATTTAATCAAACTAAAAATAAAATAGAGATAAATAAAAACTATAAAGAGTATTTTATAGTGGAAAATTATAGAGGAAGCCAAACTATAAAGTATAAAAATGATGTTTTGGAACTTTTAAATAAAAATAGTATATTTGGAGCATTAAAATGATAGAAACAATATATTCAAATAAGAAAAGTTTTATAATTTTAGGGCTTACAGGAAGAATTGGTAGTGGTTGTACTACATCGGCTGATTTTTTATCAAAAGATATTGAAGATCAAAAAATAGATGAATTAAGTCTTAAAGAAGAACCTAGCGATAAAGAAAGAAAAAGATATATAATAGATAAATATTATAGAAAAAACTGGAAGCCATTTACTAATATAAAAGCATCAGATATTATAACTCTTTTTGTACTCAAATATAGTTTTGATGAACTAATTGAAATTTTAAATTTTGAAAAATTAGATAAAAAAATTGAAACAATAAAAGAGCTTAGAGAAAAATATCAATCCTACTATGAAGAGTATAAAACATTCATTGAAAAATTAAAAGAAAATAATGAAATATCTCTTGAGAAAAAATTTGCAAATATAAAGAAATTATCAACAATATCAACTTTTATAAAAGAGGAATTATTTAAAAGAAATTATAAAAATTATACTGATGTTTTTCAGAAATTTGGAGATAATCTTAGGTTGTATGGAGATATAAACTCAAAAAATAAAACAAAAGAGCCTAAAAATATTTTTACAATTTCTGAAACTATTAATAAAATCATCAAAATAATTAGAAAAATAAATGGTAAGGATAAGCCAACATATATAACAATAGATGCCGTAAGAAATCCTTTGGAAGCTATGTTCTTTAAAGAGAGATATTCGGCTTTTTATTTAGTTGCAATAAATTCTACAAATGATGATATTGAAAATAGATTAAAACTTAATCAATATTTAGAAATAGAAGAGATAAAAGAACAAAGTAAAAAAGAGACAAAAGCTAAACTTTTGAATAGTATTGATGATTTTATCTCACAAAATATTTATGGATGTATAGAAAAAGCAGATATTTTTATAGCTAATAATGGAACAAATAATAAAAAAGATTTAAAAGAGTTGTACGGAATGCTTATTAAGTATATATGCTTAATACAACACCCTGGATTAATTACCCCTTCAATAGATGAAAAAATGATGCAAGTAGCATATACAGCAAAATTAAACTCTGGTTGTTTATCTAGGCAAGTAGGTGCAAGTATTACAAATAAATTTGGTTCTTTAAAATCAATAGGTTGGAATAGTACAGCAGATAAGCAAACACCTTGTTTACTTAGAAATAGAGATGAACTTCTTGGCAATTCAAATTCTAAATCTTATAGTGTATTTGAAAAATCAAATATTTTTAAAAAAATGCTTAATGCAGAAAAACCAATTTTAGAAGAATTAGGCTTAAATCAATCATTTTGTTTTAAATCAATATATACAAAAAATAATTCAAGTGAAAAAGGAAATCAGGTACATACAAGAGCTTTACATGCAGAAGAGAATGCTTTTTTACAACTAGCAAAATATGGTGGAGAAGCATTGCTTGATGGGGTTTTATATAGTACTGCTTCACCTTGTGAGTTATGTAGTAAAAAAGCATATCAGTTGGGAATATCAAAAATAGTATATATAGACCCATATCCTGGAATAGCTATAGATCAAATACTTCTAAATGGAGAAAGAGAGATAGAAATAAAACTATTTTCAGGTGCGATAGGAAGTGCTTATCACAAAATCTATGAACAAATTATTCCTTTTAAAGATGAATTGAAGGCTTTAACGAATGTTTAAAATAAAAACTATAGGGCATTCCAACTATGATATTGAATATTTTGTAAATATGTTAAAAGAAAACGATATTGATACAATAGCAGATATAAGAAGCACTCCTTATAGTAGATTTAATCCACAATTTAATAAAGATGAATTGAATTATGTTCTAAAAAATCATAGTTTAACCTATGTTTTTTTAGGGAAAGAACTGGGAGCAAGGTATGAAGATAAATCTTTACTTTTTTTAGATGGAAAGGTTGATTTTAAAAAAGTACAAACAACAAAAAGTTTTTTATCTGGAATTGAAAGGTTGATAAGTGGATTAAAAAAGGGGTATAAAATTTCGTTGATGTGTTCAGAAAAGAATCCGATAGAGTGCCATAGATTTGGACTAGTTTCAGAGTATTTATCTAAAAATGGCTTTGATGTTAGCCATATTACTCCAAATGGCGAAATTTCACAAAGTAATTTAGAATTGGAGTTAATGGAAAAATACAAACTAGGGGGGCTTTTTGCAAATAGCGAGGATTATTTGAATAAAGCTTATCTTCTTTTAAACAAAGATATAGCATACAATGCTAAAACAAAACTAGGAGATGATGAGTGATGAAACTATTTACTATTGGATTTTCAGGTAAATCTGCCGAAGAGTTTTTTACTTTACTTACACAAAATAGTGTAAAAAAGCTTATCGATATTAGATTAAATAATAGTTCCCAACTAAGTGGTTTTACAAATATAAAACATTTACCATATTTTTTGAAACTTCATAATATAGAGTATGATTATAAACCAATATTTGCACCTACTAAAGAGCTTTTGAGTTCTTATAAAGATAAAAAAACATCTTGGCAAGAGTATGAAAAAATCTATATTGAAACTCTAAAAAAAAGAGATGTTTTAAAGTTTATAGATATAGCTGATTTTCAAGATAGTGTTTTTTTGTGTAGTGAAGCAACTGCCAATATGTGTCATAGAAGACTTCTAGCTGAATATGTTAAAAGTTATTTTGATACTATCACAATAAAACATTTATAAATAAAAAGGAAACATGATGAAAATAGTAGTTACAGATTTAACAAGGTTTTCTAATCCAGATTTAGTTTGCCTAGCTGGAATAGATATAGAAACTGGAAAATGTATAAGACCTTTGCCTTATCTCCCTATGCAGTTTGTAAAAGAGAATAACATTTTACCTAGTGATATTTTAGAATCAAATTTTATTAGCAAAGGTAGTAGTAATCCCCATGCAGAAGATTGTAGTTATGAGAATATATCGAAATTAGGAATAGCAACTACATATGATTTTGAAGCTATTTTATCAAGAGATTTATCGACTTCTATATCTCATGGTTTTAATTATAACTTTTCAGAAAAGAAGATTCCTATAGGGTTTGCTCCGAATAAATCTATAATTACTATAAAACTAAACACTTCTCAAATAAAGATAGTAAATAATATCCACGATGCTACAAAAATAAAATTACATTTAAATGATAATGACGGTAGAGAATATCCATTTTTACCAATTACAGATTTAGGATTTCACTCTTATTTTTTACAAAATAATAGCAATCTAAATTTTATCAATGAAGTAAATAACTTTATTAGAAGTTATCAAGATGTATATTTAAGAGTTGGATTAGCTAGAGAATATCAAGGTGCTTATTGGTTGCAGATAAATGGTATTTATCTATTTTCTACTTATAGAATAAATCATATATTTAGAGATAAGGTTTAAATATGCAACCCAAACTAAATATCATACAAACACCATTTAAAAATCAAAATCAACATTTTGTTCCTCAATATTATTTTAAATTATTTGTAGGAGAATCAAAAAGTATTTGTATGTTAAACAAAAAAGATGGAAATATTATTGAAAATGTACAAATAAAAAAACAATCATCACAAAATCTTTTTTATGGTGACCATAATGATGAAAAAGAAATTACTAAGTATGATATGAAATATTCATCAAATCTAAAATCAATTTTGAATTTAAAAGATTTAAATAAAATCACCGATGAACAACTTAATATTTTATTAGAGAATATTGCATTTCAAAATAAGCGTACATTAGCTGAAAGAATTTTAGATGAACCTAAAATGGATTATTATAAAGAATTTAATGAAATGCAAAAGAAACATATTATTAACCAATCTGATGATAATATTCCAAAAGAAATCAATGATGTAATTAATGATATTATACTAAAAGCTCTTGATGATTATTCTAATCCTCAAAAGTGGCAATTCTATAATTTACTTAATATAGATAAAGAAAAAGAAATTATATCAGATTTAAAAACTAAGTTTATAATTAATAAAACAAATTTATCATTTGTTTTTAGTGATAATCCTGTAAACTACACAAATATTGCATTTAAAGATTATAAATGTTCTAAGATTAATGATAATAGTGCAGGATTAATTATTTTATATCCTTTATCAAACAAATTAATGTGTTTACTCTATGATTCTGAAGTTTATGAAATAGAAAATATTAGTTCATGTATTATTGAAGTAGAAGATGAAAAGGATATTTGTTCTATAAATAAATTACAGTTACATAATGCAATAAATTCTTTGTATTTTTCAAATATAAATGAAAAAGATGTGATTAAAAAAATGTGGGACGAAGAAAGCACTAATTTTTCTATTGAGAAGTCTGAAATAATTGAAGCACAAGAAATTACATTGGATGGTGTATTAACTGGAAAAACAAATTCGGTATTAAGTATTCCTGAACCAAAATATTTCCCTGAATTAAGTTTTCTAAAAATAATAGAACGAATAGATGGTTACAATTGTATAATTAGAAGTAAATTTATAACAATTGGAAGTTATTCATACGATGATTCTAAAAGAATTGAAATTAAGATTGATAAAAAACTAGTTTAAATTGAACTTTTTTTAAAAACTCAAGGAAGTGTAAATAAATATGCAAAAAAAGGCTTTAACAAATGTTTAAAATAATGGATACACAAATGCAAGGACTTAAAATCTTAGAACCAAAAATCTTTGAAGATAGTAGAGGTAAATTTATAAAAACTTTTACAAATGATTTGGAAAGTTATATTGCTGATGCAAAAATAAAAAATATAGAGTGGAGTAAGTAATGAAAAGTTTATCTGATGTAGCATATCAAATTGATGGTCAACCAATGTTTAAAATACTTGATTTGGCTCAAAAACTTGAAAGAGAGGGAAAAAAAATCCTTCATTTTGAATTGGGCGAACCTGATTTTGACACACCTTCTAATATAGTGAGTGCAGCTTGTGATGCTTTAAAATCTGGTGATACACATTATACAAGCTCAATGGGACTATATGATTTTAGGGAAGTTGCACAAAAAGCTACACTTCATAGTAGGGGTTTTTTACCAACTATTGAACAAGTTTTAGTTGCTCCTGGTGCAAATTCTATTATATATTTGGCTATTAAATGTTTGGTTAATCCTGATGAAGAAGTTATAGTTCCAGACCCAGGTTTTCCTACATATTACTCTGCTATTAAAGCTTGTGGGGCAAAAGCAGTAACCGTAAAACTAAAAGAAGAGAACCAATTTAGATTAGACCCGAATGATTTAGAAAATGCAATAACTAGTAAAACAAGACTTATTATTTTAAATACTCCTAGCAATCCAACGGGTTCGGTTATGCTTCCTGACGAGATTAGACAAGTGGCAGAAATTGCAAGAAAACATGATATTTATCTATTAAGTGATGAAATATATGGAAGATTGATTTTTAACAATGAAAAATCATTTTTAAGTCCTTCATATATTGATCATTGTAAAGAAAGAACTATTATTTTAAATGGTTTTAGTAAAGCTTTTGCAATGACAGGATGGAGACTTGGAGTAGCAATTGGACCTGAAGAAGTGATTGAAAAAATGGGTTTATTGGTTTCAACAATTGTATCTTGTGTTCCCCCTTTTATTCAAAGAGCTGGGATAGAAGCTATTTCTGGCGATCAAAGTGCATTAGTAAAAATGAAAAATGAATATGATAACAGAAGAAAAATATTAGTAGATGGACTAAATACAATTGATGGTATTAGCTGTATTGAACCTGATGGAGCCATTTATGCATTTCCTAATATTTCAGGAACAGGTATGACTAGTGATGAATTTGCAAATTTTGCTTTAGAAAAAGCTGGTGTTGCTCTTTTACCTGGTAATAATTTTGGAGAAGCTGGAGAAGGATTTGTTAGAATTTGTTATGTAAATACTTCTGACAATATCAAAAAAGCTATAGAAAATATCAAAAAAGCATTAAAGGATAGATAAATGAAAATGAGAGTTACAGATTATATTGCTAATTACATATATGATGAATTAAATGTACCAGAGGTATTTATGTTAACTGGCGGAGGAGCTATGTTTTTAAATGATGGTGTTGCAAAGCATGAAAAATTAGATGTTATATGTAATCATCATGAACAAGCCTGTGCTATGGGTGCAGTTGCTTATTCAAAGTATACAAATAAAATAGGTGTCGCTTATGTAACAACTGGTTGTGGTGGAACAAATGCTGTAACAGGGGTTTTAGATGCTTGGCAAGATAGTACACAATGCCTTTTTATTTCAGGACAGGTGAAGAAAAAAGAAACATGTTATAACACAAATTTGCCATTAAGACAGTTTGGTGTACAAGAAGCTGATATAGTTGCTGTAGTAAAATCAATTACAAAATATTCTGTAATGGTTAATGAACCAAATGAAATCGCATATCATTTAGAAAAAGCTACATATTTAGCAAAGAGCGGAAGACCTGGTCCTGTGTGGATTGATATACCACTTGATGTTCAAGGGGCAATTATTGATACAGATAATCTTAAACATTTTGATATTGAAGAATTAACAAAAGAATATAAAGAAGATATCAATGAAGCTGACATTGATGAAATAATAGAAATTTTAAATAATGCACAAAGACCTATGATAATTGCTGGAAATGGTATTAGATTATCAGATACTGTTAAAGAATTTAGACAATTTATTAATAATATAAATATTCCAGTGACAACATCTTATTTAGCAATCGATTTAATGCCGGCAAGTGATGAGAAGTTTATAGGAAGATTAGGAACAAAGGGAGATAGAGCAGGAAATTTTGCAGTACAAAACGCAGATGTAGTATTGGTTTTAGGTTCAAGGCTAAGTGTTGCTTTAACTGGCTTTGAATATGATTTATTTATGAGAGACGCAAAAGTAATAGTCATAGATATTGATTCGCAAGAACATAAGAAAAATACAGTGAAAATAGACAAGTTTGTAAATGCTAATTTAAAGAATTTTTTTGAAAAAATAAATAAAAAAGAAATAGAATTAGATACAAAAGAGTGGATACAAAAATGTAATCATTGGAAAAATAAATGGCCTATAGCTTTAGAAAGATATGAGAATGAAGAAAAAATTAATAAATATACATTTATAGACCATTTATGTAAATTTTTAAAAGAAGATACCGCAGTTGTTTCTGATGCTGGTTCATCATACTATGTAACTTCTCAAGCATTAAGAATTAGAGCAAATCAAAGATATATTACTTCAGGTGCACAAGCTGATATGGGATTTACTCTTCCAGCTGCTATTGGAACGTGTTTTGCGAAAAAAGGTGAGGTTGTTGGAATTACTGGTGATGGTTCATTCCAAATGAATATTCAAGAAATACAAACAATGAAGCACTATAATTTACCTTTAAAACTTTTTGTTTGGAACAATAATGGGTATCTTTCAATAAGAGCAACACAAAGAAAATTTTTTGATGGAAGAGCAATAGGAACAGATAAGGACTCTGGTATTTCATTTCCAGAAGTTGAAAAAATAGCTAATGCATATGGAATTCAATACTTTATTGCAAAAGAAGTTTCAGAATTGGATAATGTTCTTAATGATGTCATGAATTATAATGGACCAGTAATTTGTGAAATAATTTGTCCTGAAAATCAAGAAATCATACCAACAACTGCTTCTATGAGAAAAGAGGATGGAACTATGGTATCAAAACCACTTGAAGATATGTATCCATTTTTAGATAGAGAAGAGTTTAAGAAAGAAATGATTAATAAGATAATAGAAGAGTAAATGATACTAGAAGACTTTAATCAAATCAAAAACTCATCTATTGATTGGAATAGATTTGCAAATAAAACAATTTTAATAACAGGTGCAAATGGTTTTTTACCAGCATATATGGTAGAAACATTATTACTTTTAAAC
>RRZT012050664.1_pt1 | contig 10153 bp, 9 predicted proteins | sample 2165551 | NCBI WGS metagenome assembly RRZT01 (sample SAMN10456910, study PRJNA506462) | wastewater metagenome | biome: wastewater; feature: sludge; material: wastewater sludge; isolation source: wastewater sludge with Escherichia coli K12::gfp cells carrying plasmid... | place: USA: Moscow, Idaho ...
AGTCACCTGCACGCCACGCCGCGCCGCAGCATACAGCGCACGGCCAAAACGCAAGCCGGGGAGAAAATACGCATTGGCAATGAGAATTTCGCGGCGGGCACCGTGAATCGCCTCGATGTAGGTGTTGAGGATGCTGTTGCGATGCCGCAGGTTATCACCGACGAGAAAGGCTGCCGCCTGCGTACCGGCCACCGCGCAACGCGGATGATCGACCGCTGTGAAACGGAACCGGCGACGCAGGTTGACCCAGGTGACAATCTCCCACATGCGCCGCATGGCGCGGTGGATATCGGCCAGCACCGGCCCCTGCACCATGACCGCGTAGTCGTAGCGCGGGCGCATGTCGGGTGGCGCATTGTCGTCATCGACGATATTGATCCCGCCCACGAAAGCAATACAGCCATCAATCAGCGCCAGCTTGCGATGCAGCCGCCGCAGGCGGTGCCGCTTCAGGCGGAAGCGCCCCAGCTCCGGCCGGTAAATGAGGGCACGCACCCCGGCCGCGGCGAAGCGGGGCTGAAAATCAACAGGAAAATTACGCGCGCCAAAACCATCGACCGTCACATTCACCACCACGCCGCGCGCAGCAGCAGCGCACAACGCCGCACAGACCGCCTCGCCCACCGCATCGGCAGCGAAGATATAGGTCTCCAGATAGATTTCCCGTTCTGCAGCGGCAATGGCTGCCAGCAGGGCCGGAAAGTACTCGCGCCCGGAATCGAGCAGAGTGAGGCGGTTACCGGGCAGGAACTCAGGTTTCATTCCGGGCCAGGTACGCGGAAAGCGCAGCGTGATCGGAAATTTTTGCCCAGACCCCGCCCTGATGAATGACCGTATCGTGCACCGCGAACCCCCGCACATAGATGCGGTCCAGACGAAAGAGCGGCAATCCGGCGGGAAAACTGCGGATCGGCCGGATTTCCGGATGCGAGTCGTGGGTCGTGAACACTTCCCGCAGCCCCAGGCGGCGCGCCAGGTACTTGCCGGCCCGGTCGCGCCAGTCATTGAAATCGCCCGCAATGATGAGCGGCGCATCGGGATCGTCCAGCGCATCCAGATAACGGGCCAGGGCATCCATCTGCAGACGGCGCGAGACCCCAAACAAGGAGAGATGAACACAGACGCAATGCACCGGCGAGCCATCCGCCAGCGCAATCCGGCAATGCAGCAGACCGCGCTTCTCGAACTGCAGATGGGTGACATCCTGATTGTGCGCGGACAGGATGGGAAACCGCGACAAGATGGCATTGCCATGGTGCCCGTGGTCGTAAATCATGTTCTGGCCATACGCCGCCTGCCAGATTTTCTCGGCCAGAAACTCGTGCTGTCCGGCGGCAGGCCAGTCCGCACGCCGGGCAGCGTGCTTCATGTGCAGGCCCTGAACTTCCTGCAGAAAGACGATGTCAGGCGCGAGCTGCTGCAAACGCTCGCGCAGTTCATGCACGACCAGCCGCCGGTTGAACTGGGAAAACCCTTTATGGATGTTGTAGGTAACGACGTGCAGCGGCGGTCGGCTCATGGCTGCCGGATCAGGAGATTTCCAGCATGCGGTCGAGCGCCAGGCGTGCGTTTGCGACTTCATGCGCCGGCACACGGATCGGATTGACCACCTGCCCCGCCGCCAGATTCTCCAGCGTCCACGCCAGATGCTGCGGGTCGATGCGCTGCATGGTCGAACACATGCAGATGGTGGTGGCCATGAACTGCACGATCTTGTTCTGCGGCAGTACTTCCTTGGCCAGACGGTCAACCAGGTTGAGCTCGGTGCCGACCAGCCAGCGTGTCCCTGGCTCCGATTCCTTGATGGTCTTGACGATGTGTTCGGTGGACCCGACGTAATCGGCCGCGGCGCAGACTGCAAAATTGCATTCCGGGTGGGCAATCACCTTGCCTTCCGGGTATTTGGCACGGAACGCATCGATCTGTGGTTTCTGGAACATCTGGTGCACCGAGCAATGGCCCTTCCACAGGAGAATGCGCGCCTTCCGGATCTGTTCCGGGGTCAGTCCGCCCATTTCCAGATCGGGATCCCACACCACCATCTCATCCATGGCAATGCCCAGCTTGTGCCCTGTCCAACGGCCCAGGTGCTGGTCCGGGAAGAACAGGATCTTGGGCCGCTGCGCAAACGCCCACTGGGCGATGGTGCCCGCGTTGGACGACGTGCACACAATGCCGCCATGCTCGCCACAAAAAGCTTTCAAATCGGCGGCAGAGTTGATATAGGTCACCGGCGTCACCTCCTGCTCCGCCGGCAAGACCGATGACAACTCACGCCAGCAGCGCTCGACCTTGGCCAGGTTCGCCATGTCGGCCATCGAACAGCCCGCCGCGAGATCGGGCAGGATGGCGGTCTGTTGCGGCGCTGTCATCAGGTCCGCCACTTCGGCCATGAAATGCACGCCGCAGAACACCACGTACTCGGCATCGGTCTGTGCCGCGAGTTTCGCCAGCTTGAGCGAATCGCCGGTCAGGTCCGCGTGTTGATAGACATCGGCACGCTGGTAGTGGTGACAGAGGATGACGGCTTTTTTGCCCAGCTTGGCGCGGGCGGCACGGATGCGCTCCTGACAGTCGGCATCGGAAAGCGAGTTGAACTGGGAAAAGGGAATCGGTACGTTGTGCATGGTGTGTCTGTATCCGTAAGAATCAACCCTGGTGCCAGGGTAAGCCGGCATGGCGCCAGCCGCCAATCTTGTTGCGCTGGCCACGGGCATCGCGGTCGCCCTCGAAACCTTCCAGGACGTTGTAGCAGTTGGTATAACCCAGCTCGCTGGCCTGCGCCGCCGCCGCAATCGAACGCACTCCGCTGCGGCAGATGAACATCACCAGCGCTTCGGGATCGACCTGGCGGCGCAGCTCGGCGGCGAAATGCGGATTGCGCCCGCCGCCGGGATACTGGTTCCACTCAATCTCGACCGCGCCGGGAATGCGTCCCACCCAGTCCCATTCGGCGCGCGTGCGCACATCCACCAGCCGCGCCCCGGGTGCCGACGCCCATAATTCGGCGCATTCACACGGCGTCAGCTCCCCTGCGTAGGGACGCTCCAGATCACGCCCCCGGATTTGTGCAATTTCGAGTATTTCCCTCAGTCGGCCCATGATAGTCACTGCTAAAATCGAGGCCGACAGTATAGGACAGTCTGCATGCCTGCCGTTCAACCCGCCCCGCCCCACCCCGACAAACTGCGCGCTGGTGAAGCACAACGCGCCACCTGGATCAGCGTCTGGGTCAATTTGCTACTGACCGGCGTGCAGATGCTGGTCGGCTGGCTGGCGCATTCGCAGTCGCTGGTTGCGCATGGCCTGCATTCGCTCTCCGACCTGCTCTCCGATTTCCTCGTGCTGTGGGCCAGTCATCAGGGCGCCCAACCCGCCGATGGCCAGCATCCGTACGGCCACGCCCGCATCGAAACCGCCGCCACCCTGCTGCTGGGAGTCTCGCTGATCGCCGTTGGCGGCGGCATCATGTGGCAATCCGGGCAGCAGCTGGCCAGCGGCATCGGCGCCGAGCCCGTCGGCTGGCTGGCTTTCTGGATCGCCATCCTGACCGTGGTCGCCAAAGAAGGGCTGTATCGCTACCTGAATCACGTTGCCCGTCGCCTGCGTTCGCCACTACTCACCGCCAACGCCCTGCACTCACGCGCCGACGCCGCATCGGCGCTGGTCGTGGTAGTCGGCATTGGCGGCGCACTGTTCGGCTGGATTTTCCTCGACGCACTGGCGGCCGTGCTGATGGGTTTCATGATTCTCAAGATGGGGGCCGGGCTTGCGCTCGAAGCACTGCGCGAACTGATCGATACTGGCCTCGACGAAACCCGGGTCGAAACCCTCCGCGCCATCCTGCTCGCCAGTCATGGCGTGCGCGGCGTGCATGAACTGCGCACCCGCCGCATGGCACATCAAGTGCTGGTCGATGTGCACATCCAGGTTGATCCCCGCATCAGCGTTTCCGAAGGCCATCAGATCGCCGAAGCGGCCCGTGCGGCCGTCCTTGCGGCCCAGGACGATGTCCTCGATGTGCTGGTGCACGTCGACCCGGAAGTCGGCGACGCTGCCGACATGGCCGCCGGCCAGTTGCCCAGCCGCGAAATCCTGGTCCCGCAGCTGGAGCGGTTGTTCGCCGATCTTCCCCGCCCGGAACGGATGATCCTGCACTATCTCGATGGGCAGATCGAGATCGATCTCTATTTCGCCGCCAGCCGCCTGGAAGACCCGGACATTTCCGGACAAATCGAAGCGCGTTTCAGCGAACGCGCCCGCGCCGAGCCGCTGATCCGTACCCTGCGCTTCAATTTCGTGGTCGCGCCGTAGCGCGGCATACCTTGGTCCGCCGCAGCTTTTCGGGTAATTTAGCGGGTTTGCAGCATCTGCCGCCTGAAGAGAGACCAATATGACACCGTTGCGCATCAACCTGGAACAAGACGAGATCCCGACCCACTGGTACAACGTCGTCGCCGACATGGCCCAGCCGCCGCTACCGCCGCTCGGACCGGACGGCAATCCGGTCGCACCGGAAGCCATGGGCGCGATTTTCCCGGGGCCCATCCTGGAACAGGAAATGAGCAGCGAGCGCTGGATCGCCATTCCGGATGAAGTCCGCCAGATCTATGCGCAATGGCGCCCCGCCCCCCTCTGCCGGGCATTGCGGCTGGAGCAGATGCTAGGCACCCCGGCCAAGATTTTCTTCAAATACGAAGGCGGCTCCCCCGCTGGTTCGCACAAACCCAATTCCGCCGTGCCGCAGGCCTATTACAACAAGCTGGCCGGCACCAAAAAGCTGACCACCGAAACCGGCGCTGGCCAGTGGGGCTCGTCGATTGCCTACGCCGGCCAGATGTTCGACCTGCCGGTGCGTGTATTCATGGTCAATGTCAGCTACCAGCAGAAGCCCTTCCGCCGTTCCATGATGCAGACCTGGGGCGCCGAAGTGTTCGCCAGCCCGACCAATTTCACCAACGCCGGCCGCGCCGCCCTCGCCGCCGATCCCAACTGCCAGGGCTCACTCGGCCTGGCCATTTCGGAAGCCGTGGAAGAAGCGGCGGCCGACCCGCACACCTGCTACACCCTGGGCTCGGTGCTCAATCACGTGATCCTGCACCAGTCGATCGTCGGCCTGGAAGCAAAGAAACAGTTCGAGAAAATCGGCCTCTATCCGGACGTCGTGTTTGGCCCCTGCGGCGGCGGCTCCAGCTTCGGCGGCATCGCTTTCCCTTTCCTCGCCGACCGCGCTGCCGGCGACAAACGGGCGGAAAAACTGCGCCTGGTCGCCGTCGAACCGACGTCCTGCCCGACCCTGACCAAGGGTGCCTACGCTTATGACTACGGCGATTCATCCGGCTACACGCCGATCATGAAGATGTACACCCTCGGTCACGATTTCATGCCCCCCGGCATCCATGCCGGTGGTCTGCGCTACCACGGCGCCTCGCCCCTGGTCTCGCAGCTGTTCCATGAACAGCAACTGGAAGCGGTCGCCGTGCCGCAAATCGGCACTTTCGAGGCTGGCGTGCAGTTTGCCCGTGCCGAAGGCATCATCCCCGCCCCCGAGTCCTGCCACGCCATCCGTGCAGCCATCGACGAAGCCTTGCGCTGCAAGGCCACTGGCGAGGAAAAAACCATCCTCTTCTGCCTGACCGGCCACGGCCATTTCGACATGGCGTCCTACGACAAATTTTTCAGCGGCAAGCTGGAAGATTACGAGTACCCGGCCGAAGCCATCGTCGAATCGCTGCAGCATCTCCCCCTGAAGCATCTGGACTGAGGCCGGGTGATGCGCGTCCTGATTTTCCTGCTCGTTCTTGCCAACCTCCTGTTCTACGCGTTTAGCCACGGCCTGTTCGGCAGCGAGGTGAGCAACGAAGCGGCCAACCTGCAGGAAATCAACCCGCAGCAGGTCCGCATTCTCAGCCTCGGCGAACCGCCGGCCGGGGATGCGCCGCCGGCGGCCGAGCCGGCAACGGACGCAGCGGAACTGGCGCCAGTGGCCTCCCGCCAGGAGCAGCCCGCTGTCTGCCTGCAAGCATCCGCGCTGCCCGAGGGCGAGCGTGCTGCCCTGCAGATCCTCATCAGCACGAAATTTCCCGGCTTCACCCTGCAAGAAATTCCGGCACCGGCGCACAGCTGGTGGGTCTATATCCCACCGCTCGCCGACCGCATCAAAGCCGACAAAAAAGCACAGGAACTGAAGGGACTGGGCGTCGCCGACTACTTCATCGTGCAGGAGGGTGCGCAGCGCCACGCCATTTCCCTCGGCATCTTCAGCAGTGAAAAAAGCGCCAGCGACCACCTGGTGCAGTTGCGCAAACAAGGCGTACGCTCAGCGGTCATGACCGCGCGCCCGGACAAGAATGACACACCCAAAGTCCGCCTGCGCGGCCCCGCCGAGCAATTACCGGAATTTCGCAGCGCGCTGGCCGAGATCATTGCAGCGGAAACCTTGCCCCAGTTTCAGGAGATCAACTGCCGGTGAATGCCACCCGCCTGCCCCCTTATTGCGTTGGGCTGACGGGCGGCATCGGCAGCGGAAAAAGTACGGTTGCCGCGCATTTCGTACGCCTTGGCGCCGACCTGATCGACACCGACGCCATCGCCCGTGAGCTGACAGCCCCTGGCGGTGCCGCCCTGCCACAACTGTGCACCGCTTTTGGCCAGAACATCCTGGCCGCCGATGGCGCGCTCGATCGAGCGGCCATGCGCCAGCGCGTCTTCAGCGATCCTGCCGCGCGCCAGCGTCTGGAAGCCATCCTCCACCCGCGCATCCGTGAGCTGGCCCTGGCCCGCAGCCAGGCCAGTCAGGCGCCCTATGTATTGTTCGATGTCCCACTGCTGGCCGAATCACCGACTTGGCAGGCGCACTGCGCACGCATTCTGGTCGTGGATTGCCCGATAGAACTGCAAATCAGCCGGGTCATGGCGCGCAACGGCCTGCCGCGCGCAGAGGTCGAACGCATCTTGGCCAGCCAGGCCAGCCGCGCCCAGCGACTGGCCATTGCCGACGACGTGATCGACAACAGCGGTGACCGCCCCCACCTGGAAGCGCAAATCCCACCCTTGCACCAGCATTACCTGCGCGCAGCCCTGACCCGAGTGGCGAGAAAATAAGCTCAGATAACCCATTGAGATTTACTCCCAATTCGTTCAGAATAAAAGGGATTTATCGAACAAGATCGGCTGCCCACCATCGCCAGAGACAGCCTCCATCGACCTTATATACGCCCTGCGGCGCGCGAATCCTCGAGTGATCACCTACGAATACCCGTTCAATGAGCGTATCCGCACGCTCCTGCGTCTCGAAGACCTGTTCGAGAAAGCGGCGTATTTCATCCAGGCTGACGGTCGCCTCGAACATCACGCGGCCCTGGCCACCTTGTTCGAAATCCTGGAAACAGCCGGACGTGCCGATCTCAAGATGGATCTGCTGCAGGAACTGGAGCGGCAGCGCCAGACCCTGCTGTCGTTTCGCAACAACCCGGAAATTTCCGAAGAAGCCCTCTCTGGCGCCCTGTACGAAATCGAACAATCCTCGGCCGCATTACTGGCCACCAACGGCAAGGTCGGCCAGCACCTGCGCGACAACGACTGGCTGATGAGCATCAAGAGCCGCGTCGCCATTCCCGGCGGCGTCTGCGAATTCGATCTCCCCTCCTATCACTGGTGGCTGCACCGTGCAGTGGAAACGCGTCGCACCGACCTGGAAACCTGGAGCAAACCCCTGTTCGCGCTGCGCGATGCCGCCGCCATCGTCCTCCGCCTGCTGCGCTCCAGCGGTCGCCCCCAGAACCACCTGGCCAAACTCGGCCAATTCCAGCTCAATCTGGGCGGCACGTCTGCCCAGATGGTCCGCGTCGAACTCGACAGCGGCGAGGCCGCCGTACCGGAAGTCAGCGCCAACAAATACTTCCTTAACATCCGCTTCGCCCGCCCGCCGGTCAACGAAATCAAGGCACGCAGCTGCGATCACGACGTTTCCTTCTCCCTGACCTTCTGCAACCTCTGAGCGACCGGACTCAGCGCCGCTTGTCACCAGCGGCACTAGCATCCGGCACAAATTTCAACACCTTGCCATTGATGCAGTAGCGTTTGCCGCTAGGCGGCGGACCGTCATCAAACACGTGCCCCAGATGGATGCCTGAGCTGGCGCTGCGCACTTCGGTGCGCACCATGCCATGCGAACGATCCGGATGCAGAGTGATAGCCCCAGGCAACGGCTGGAAAAAACTGGGCCAGCCGCTGCCGCTGTCAAATTTGCTGTCCGTGCGGAACAACGCCACCCCGCTGACAGGATCGACAAAAGTGCCGGGGCGTTTTTCATCCAGATGCGAACCCGTAAACGGGCGTTCGGTGCCTTGTTCAAAGGCAATCCGCCGTTGTTCCGGCGTCAGCAGCTGCCCACCCAGCCAGCGCCAGAATGCGGCGCGATCACCGTCGTAGCCGGTATAGCGCGACACCTCCCGAGCCTGTTCGAACAACACGATGGTCGGCGTGGCGAACAACGCCTTTTCCAGCGTCCAGCCCGCCGGCGGCTGCGTACTCAGACTGCGCGCAACGGGCACATCGGCCTGCCAGCGGGCCAGAATCTCTGTCGCAAACTTTCGGCAAAAGCCGCACTCTTCCGCCTCGAAAACGATCAATTGCCGGCCGGTATTCAGCGTTGCCGGATCAAGCGCCGCCGGTACCGGTTTCGCCTCTGCGGCAGCCGGGGCGGCCACTCCCGGATAGGCCACCCCAGTGCCCCCCAGGCCGCAATAGCCGTTGGGGTTTTTCTGCAGGTAATCCTGGTGCTCATCCTCCGCCCGCGTGTAATTGCGGAGCGGTGCGATTTCCGTGGTGATTGCCGGGAAACCGGCACGTACCAGTGCCCCCTGGTAAATCTCCCGGGTTTTCAGCGCAATTTTTTGCTGGGCGGCATCGGCGTAATAGATTGCGCTGCGGTAATTGCTGCCCCGATCGTTCCCCTGCCGGTCGCCCTGGGTCGGGTCGTGGTTTTCCCAGAAATGCGCCAGCACTCGTTCCAGACTGACCTGCCGCGGGTCGAACCGCACCTTGACCACTTCGGCGTGGTTGCGCTCCTTGCTCAAACCTCGCTGGAGGCGCGTTTCCGTCGCCAACACCTGACGGTAGCTCGTATTGACGCTATCACCGCCGGCGTACCCGCTCTCTACGTCGAGCACGCCCGGCAACTGCGCCATACGCCTTTCCGCGCCCCAGAAACAGCCCATCCCGAGAACGATGCTTTCCATTTTCTTCTCCTTCGCCACCACATATCCTGCCGGAGCCGCCAGCAAACAACCCGCCAGCCCGAGGTATCCCATCAACCGGATCAAACTTCGCATAGCGCTCTCCTGCTCCTGAACAATCAACTGTCGCTGGTCTTTGAGCCGACTGTCGAGTAATAATTCCCGCCTTTGCTGTCCTGGATTTTCATCATGTCCTCATCTCCCCGTCTGGTGCGCTGTCCGCAATGCGGCAACAAAGCGCCTTGGTCCACCGACAACCCATGGCGGCCATTTTGCTGCGAACGCTGCAAGCAGATCGATCTGGGCGCCTGGGCCAGCGATAGTTACAGTATCGCCGGCCAGACAGCGTCAGCGGACGACAGCCCACCCGCCCGCGACGACTGAGTCACCAGCCGCGCATCAGGGCCAGCCCGTGCGCGCCATGCTGCTGGGCAATGGCGCGCTGATCTTCCCGCATGCCGCCCAATGCCAGCACGGGCAGGGCATTCCCGGCGCATTGCGTGGCAAACCCTGCCCAGCCAAGGACGCCGGCACCGGGATGCGTCGGCGTCGGCAGCACCGGGCCAAGCAAGGCGTAGTCCAACTCAAGTTCGCCCGCACGGGCGATTTCAGCAGCGTTGTGACAGGAGGCCCCAACCCAGGCGAACTCCGGGCGCGCCTGACAGCGGGCCAGCGCCGCTGCCGAAAGGTGCAGACCATCTGCGGCGCAGTGGCGTGCCAGTTCGGCATCATCATTGACCACCAGCAATGCGCCATGCGCGCGTGCCAAGGCGCTTGCCGCCTGGGCAAGTGCTGCACGCTCGGCGGACGGCAAGGTTTTGTCGCGAATCTGGATCAGCACCCTGGCGTGCGCTTGCTGCGCCGTCAGATATTTTTCCAGTCGTTGCAGCCAGCTCGCCACACCCTCCGTCTCG
>RRZT012734126.1_pt1 | contig 10152 bp, 7 predicted proteins | sample 2165551 | NCBI WGS metagenome assembly RRZT01 (sample SAMN10456910, study PRJNA506462) | wastewater metagenome | biome: wastewater; feature: sludge; material: wastewater sludge; isolation source: wastewater sludge with Escherichia coli K12::gfp cells carrying plasmid... | place: USA: Moscow, Idaho ...
CGGCGAGATCGGGACATGGTCATTCATTCCATCACTGCGAGCGCTTAGGATGAAAGGCATGACCCAACTCACGCCGGCTCCCGGTTCGCAGACGGTCGTCGATGAGCGCACCGACTTCCGGCTCGACGAGGGCGATCACGAGCGTTTCAGCCACTACGTCCCCAAGAACAAGCTCACCGAGGCGATGGTGATGGGCACCCCTGTCGTCGCCCTGTGCGGCAAGGTCTGGGTGCCCAGCCGCAACCCCGAGAAGTTCCCCGTGTGCCCCGAGTGCAAGGAGATCTGGGAGACGTTCTCCTCCGGGGACAAGAACGGCGGTGGCCAGGAGTCATGACCGCGGAGCGGACGCTGGTGCTCATGCGGCACGCGAAGTCGTCGTGGAAGACCAACGATCCGGATCTGGCGCGCCCGCTGAGCCCCCGGGGAACACGTGACGCCGTCGTCGCCGGTCAGATCCTCGCACCGCTCCCCTTCGATCTGGTGTTGGTCTCCCCCGCGGCCCGCGCCCAGCAAACCTGGCAAACCCTGCAGATGGGCGGTGCGGGCGCGGCGCAGGTCGTGACCGTGGACGCCCTCTATCACGCACGGACGCCAGGCTTGATCGCTGCCTTGCACCAACTCCCCGAGCAGGCCCACCGGGTGCTGGTGATCGGTCACGAGCCGACGCTCAGCGACACCATCGTGACGGTGGCGGCACCGTCGCCGTCACGGGACGCGGTCGCCTCCCGGTTCCCCACCAGCGGCATCGTGGTGCTGTCGGTGCCCACGGCGTGGGATGCCTTGGGCTCCCAGAGCACGACCATCGCCGCCTATGAGGTGCCTCGCGGATGACAGACGGCTGGTACGACCTCATCGGTTATGCCGGGGCGGCTTTCGTCCTGGTGTCGCTCGCTGTGCGTTCGGAGATCCGCAAGGGTTGGCTGTGGATCGTCGGCTCGGTTTGCCTCCTGCTGTATGGCGTCGTGATCGGGGCCTGGCCTGTCGCGCTCGTCACCGCGGTCCTGGCCGTCGTCTGGGTAGGCCGCCTGCGCCGTGAACTTGGCCCCGACACGCACTTCGTCGCAGTCCCCCTCGACCCCGACTCGCCCTTCCTCGCGGACTACGTGGGCGGCAATGCAGGCGAGATCGCCAACAGCCAGCCCGACTACCACCCGGACCCTCACGACACGTTCGTGCGGCTCATCAGCCGCGACGGGCTGCCCGCCGGGGTCCTCATCGGTGAGCCTGCGGGCAAAGAACTCCTCATCAAGCTCGACTATGTTTCCCCGGCCTATCGCGACAGCGCCCAGGCCCGCTGGATGTTTGGGCGCGGCCGTAGCGTGTTCACCGAGGCAGGCTTCACCAGGCTGGTCGCGAACGCCCACACCACCGTGCACCGCAACTATCTCGAATTGCTCGGCTTCCACCGCGAGGGCGGCTCCTACGTCCTCGACCTCACCTAGACCCGCCTCACCCGCTCAGTAGCGGTACGCGTCCGCCTTGTACGGGCCCTCCACCGGGACGCCCAGGTAGCTGGCCTGGCGTTCGCTGAGCGTCGTCAGGCGCACACCGAGGGCGTCCAAGTGCAGCCGGGCGACCTCCTCGTCCAGATGCTTGGGCAGGGTATACACCCCGACCGGGTAGGCGTCCGGTTGGGTGAACAGTTCCACCTGAGCCAGCACCTGGTTGGTGAAGCTGTTGCTCATCACAAAGCTCGGATGGCCGGTCGCGTTGCCAAGGTTCAGCAGGCGGCCCTCGCTGAGCACGATGACACCATGCCCGTCGGGAAAGACCCACTGATCGACCTGCGGCTTGATGCGGTGCCGTTCCACCCCCGCGGTGGCCTCCAGGCCAGCCATGTCGATCTCGTTGTCGAAGTGCCCGATGTTCCCGACGATCGCATTGTGCTTCATCGACGCCATGTGCGCCGCCGTCACCACGTCGCGGCATCCAGTAGCGGTGACGATGATGTCGGCGTTGCCCACCACATCGTCCAGCACGGCCACCTGGTAGCCGTCCATGGCCGCCTGGAGCGCGCAGATGGGATCGATCTCGGTGACGATGACGCGCGCGCCCTGACCGGCCAGGCTCTCAGCGCAGCCCTTGCCCACGTCGCCGTAGCCGCACACCACCGCGACCTTGCCGCCGATGAGGACGTCCGTGGCGCGGTTGATCCCGTCGATCAGGGAGTGGCGGCAGCCGTACTTGTTGTCGAACTTCGACTTGGTGACCGAATCGTTGACGTTGATCGCCGGGAAGAGGAGCGCTCCGTCGCGCTCCATCTCGTACAACCGGTGGACGCCGGTGGTGGTCTCCTCGGTGACGCCGCGGATGCTGGCCGCCAGGGTTGCGAAATCCAGCGTCGAGGCGCGCAACGTGTCCAAGATCACGCCGTACTCCGCAGAGTCGCCGGGCTGAGCGGACGGCACCTGCCCGGCCCGGGAGAACTCCAGGCCCTTGTGGACGAACAGTGTCGCGTCCCCGCCGTCGTCGAGGATCATCGTCGGCTGCTGGCCGGTCGGCCACGTCAGGATCTGCTCGGTGCACCACCAGTACTCCGGCAGCGACTCCCCCTTCCAGGCGAACACGGGGACGCCCTGCGGATCCGACGGCGTGCCATCACGGCCCACCACGACCGCCGCGGCCGCATGATCTTGGGTGGAGAAGATGTTGCAGGAGGCCCAGCGCACCTGGGCGCCCAACTCGATCAGCGTCTCGATGAGGACCGCAGTCTGAACCGTCATGTGGAGGCTGCCCGCGATGCGCGCGCCCGCCAGCGGCTTGGTAGCGCCGTAGCGCTGACGCATGGCCATCAGGCCAGGCATCTCGTGTTCGGCCAAGGTGATTTCCTTGCGGCCGAACTCGGCGAGGGACAGGTCAGCGACGCGGTACTCCACGTCGGGGAGCCTACCGCGCCCGCGGCGAGCCGGACCGGTGGTGGTATCGGCTGGACGCGGGCATCCCAACCGGAGAACACGCCCCTCGCGCCGTGTCGGAGGTGCCCGTTAGGGTCTCCTGCACGGGCCCTGCCACACTCCCGCAGTGCCCACACCGACGAAGGGTGGGGAATGCGCACTTTTAGCCTGGTCGAGGGAACCTCGGACAAGTTCTGGAGCATCGACGTCGTCGACGCGTCCGTCACGGTCAACTACGGCCGGACGGGGACCAACGGGCAGACCAAGACGACGCAGTACGACTCCGCCGCCAAGGCAACGGCTGAGGCGGAGAAGCTGATCGCGTCCAAAGTGCGCAAGGGCTACGTCGAGGGCACCGCGACGGGCATCCTCACCCCCGTCACCCCGACCGTGTCCGCGCATAAGGCCCCGGTCATCGACGCGGCACCACAGGCGTCCACCGCCCCCACGGCGACGCCCCCAGCTACCTCTGGCGACACGCCCATCGCGGTACCTGCTCCCCCGTGGGACACCCCCGATGAGCTCACGATCACGCCCACCGCCTTAGAAGAGGCCCTGATGCGGGGCGAACCGTTCCCCCTGAATCGCATCGACGAACCCTTTGACCCGGCCCCACTGCGCGCCTGGTTGCAGCGCAACACCATCGAGGTGGATCAGTACCGCCACACCCTCGTCTTCCTCTCGCTCCCCTTCGAGGGGGTCCCCTCGGCACCGGCGGCGGCCTGGTGGCTGCAGTTCGCCCGCAAACGCCGCATGTCATCCAACTCGGGCCACTACTCCACGCCCACGCTGCGCGAGCGACTCGACTTCGCCGACGCCGATTACGCCAGCGGCCCCGGCGATCTGAGCGCCTCCTGGGACGCCTATGACCTTCCCCCCAGCCTCCTGGTCGGGAGCTTGCTCGCCTTCCTGGAGCCCCGTCAGGTGCTGACCTTTCTGTTGCCGGGGCGTTCCTTGATGCACGACGGCTGGGAGGACCTCCTGCCCGTGCTGCGTGCCAGCGTCACCCCGTGGCTCGCGCCCCACGACCGGGTTGTGCCGCCGATCCCCGAACCCTCCTACTCCCCTCAGCTTCGCCCACGCGAGTGGCGCACCGTCACCCAACTGCTCGCCAGCGCGATCCTGTTCGGGAACCAGGAGGCCATCATCGCCGCTTACGAGGAGGCTCTCGCCGCTCCGGTGCAGCCCCCCACCAGCGGCCTGACGCTCGCCGCCGTATCCGGCATCTCCGACCCACAGGAGCGCCTGCGTCGCCTCCAGAGCGTCGACCTGGGGTACGACCCCGCCACCGCGCGGGGCACCGTGATCTTCGGCGGGCGACGGGCCATCCCGCTGGTCGTGGCTGGCCTGGATCAGGAGTTCATGGACAAGCCGCGCGTCGCTGGCGTCGTACGACTGCTGGGCGCCACGGCGACCGGGCCGGGGCTCGTCTCCACCATGCTCGGCCTCACCGGGCACCTACGCGCGAAAAGCGAAGCCGTCGCCTGGCTGGCGTCACACCCTCAGGAGTTGGCCAACAGTTCGGCCACCCCCACGGCTGCGCAGCGCGACACGCTGACCGCGATCGTCCGCGACGCCATCGCCCAGAACCCCGACGTGTACGGTCCCGCTCCGGCCAACACAGCCCTGGTCTCGATCCTGGCCGAGTTGGCCGCCGAGGCGGCCCTGCCCACCCTGGACGCCGACGCGGCACCGGCGTGGTTCCACGAGGCGCTGGCCCGTGAAGAGGCGTTGCCCGTCGAGGAGGGTGGCCTCAAGATTCCCACCAAGACCCCCACGTGGGCCCAGCCCTCGGCGCTCCCCCCGCTGGTCGTGGCGGGTGCCCGGTTGGACGCCGCCCTCACCACCGCCGTCCTCGCATCCGCCGTGCGCGGGGCCAATGTGACCACACGCACCCCACGTCCCCTCGTCGCCGCCGTACGCGATCACATGACCGGCAAGGATCGCGACGCGTTCGCCGTCCCGCTGCTGCAGGCCTACCTGACCAGCGGCGCCAAACCCGCCGACCGGGCCTACTTCGTCGCCGCTGGCTACCTGGGCGCCGAAGGGCTCGCTTTTGCCCTGGCGCCCCTGGTGCGCGAGTGGCCTGGGCAGTCGCAGCATCAACGAGCTGTCTTGGGCTTGGAGGTCTTGGCCGCAACCGGGACGACCGCGGCACTGCAGGCCATCTCCGGGATCGCGAACAAGTCGAAGTTCAAGGGGGTGCAGAAGGCCGCCCAGGAGGCCCTGGCCAAGCTCGCTGCCCTCCAGGGGCTCACCGTTGACCAATTGGAGGATCGGGTTGTCCCCGATGCGGATCTCGATGCCCAAGGCGTCCGGGTCCTGACCTATGGCCCGCGTTCGTTCCGGGTGTCGTTGTCGCCCCAGGGCAAGGCGGTCGTGCGCGATCTGGGCCCCGACGGTCGCCCCACCGGCAAGCCGCGCGCCGCACTGCCTGCCCCCAACAGCCGCGACGACGCCGACGCCGCAGCGCTAGCCAAGGCCGAGTTCGCGGTCCTGCGCAAGCAACTCACCGAGGTGTCCAAGATCCAAACCGCGCGTCTGGAGAAGGCCCTGGTCACGGGCCGCACCTGGACGGCGGAGGAGCACCGCACCCTGGTGGCTCAGCATCCGGTGCTCAATGCCTTGATCCGCCCCTTGGTGTGGCAGGTCAGTTCGGCCGGGCACCCCCGAGCCCTGGTTCGGGTGAGTGAGGATCACGAGTACCTCGACGTCGCCGAAGACACCGTCACCCTCCCCGACGACGCCACCCTCGCGCTGGCGCACCCGCTGAATCTCAGCGAGGCCGAGCGGGACGCTTGGCGGGCTCACCTGGTGGATTTCGATTTGGTCGCCCCGCTGGATCAACTGGATCGCCCGGTGTTCGGGCTGCCTGCCGGTCAGACGGGCATCACCTTGGCCGGTCTCCCCACCGGGCTCGTCAACCCAGGCACGCTGGTCTCGACGCTGGAGCGTCATGGCTGGCGGCGGGGCACCCCTGCCGACGCCGGCGTTGTGCATTACCTGTGGCTGCCCTTTGAGAGCCTCGGTTTGGCGGTCGCGCTCGGGATCGACGAGGGCCTGTGGACCGGCATGATTCTCGAATCCGGCGACCAGAAACTCGATCGGGCCCTGCTGGGACCCCTCAAGCAGGTGGAGTCGCTGTGGTACCTCGACGACCGGGGCGTCGACTGGCAGCCGTGGGAGAGCGCACCGCCCGTTCTCGTCTCTGAAGTCCGCCGCTCGCTGGCCGCACTCGAGGAGAAGATGGCGTGAGCACAGACCCGGGCACCCCGTCCGCTCGCGCGTCCGAGCCGGGGGGTTCCGCCCCCGAGGCGGGGGCGCTGCAGCGTCCCTCGGCGGAGACGCTGCACGCCGCCGAACTGGCCGCGCTGGCTGAGCGTGACGCCCGGACGGGCGCGCTCGTTCCGACCGGTTGGGCGTTGTCACCGCAGTCGGTCGTCGACTTCGTCATCGGGGATCCCCGGCATGGCATCACGGCCAAGTTCGTGGGTGAGCGGGCCTTCGTGGAGCGCTGCGTGGTGGCGTTGGCCACCCATCGAGGCCTCATGCTAATCGGTGAACCAGGGACGGCGAAGTCCTACTTGTCTGAACTGCTCGCCGCCGCCGTCTCGGGTGATTCCACGTTGACCGTGCAGGGGTCCGCCTCCACTACCGACGACGCCATCAAGTACTCCTGGAACTACGCCTTGCTGTTGGATCGTGGCCCCAGCCTGGAGGCGCTCGTCCCGGCCCCGGTGCACCGGGGGATGAGCGAGGGCAAGGTGGTCCGCTTCGAGGAGATCACCCGCTGCCCGATCGAGATCCAAGACTCGCTACTGTCGATCCTGTCTGATCGGGTGCTGACCGTTCCGGAGTTGTCCGGTCCGGACCGCGTGCTCCATGCCCGCAAGGGGTTCTCCGTCATCGCGACGGCGAACACGCGCGACCGTGGCGTCAACGAGATGTCGGCGGCGCTGAAGCGCCGGTTCAACTTCGAGACGGTCCGCCCGATCCGCGATCACGCACGCGAGGTGGCATTGGTCCAGCAGCAGTCCGATGCCGCCCTGGCCGCCGCCGGGTTGGCGGCGCGCGTGCCCGCGGATCTGACCGAGGTGCTGGTCACGGCCTTCCATGAACTGCGCACCGGGCGCGCTGGCGATGGAACTCCGGTGGAGCAGTTGTCCACGGCCATGTCGACTGCCGAAGCGGTGTCGGTCGCGGTGACGGCCGGGCTGCGTGCGGCCTGGTTCAGCGGGGGTGCCCCCACCGGCACCGATCTGATCGAGGCCCTGGTAGGGACCGCGTTGAAGGACGAACCGGAAGATCTGTCTCGCCTGCGGAGCTACTTCTCCCGTGTCGTCGCCTCGCGTACCTCGGGCCGCGCCGGGGCGCGTTGGCGCGAGCTGTACGCGGCCCGCCAGCGCCTGTTGGAGTGACCGTGGAGGCCTGCGCCCCCGCCGAACTGGAGCGGGTGATCTGGGTTCCGGTCCGGCACCATTCCCCGGCCGCGGCACGCACCGTCCGCGCGCTGATCGCCCGCCATCACCCCGAAGCGGTCCTCATTGAGGGTCCCTCGGAGTTCACCGCGTTCGATCAACTCGATCTCGATCATCGGCTGCCGATCGCGATCATGACGTGGGTGCGTTACGTCCTTGAGGGCCGCGAGCGGCAGGCGCACGCCCTGTACCCGCTGACGGTGTTCTCGGCGGAGTGGCAGGCGCTGGTGACGGCTCGGGCGCAGGGCGCGGCGACCGCGTTCATCGACCTGCCGTGGGCCGACCTCGTGGCCATGCGGCTGGGGCTGTCCGCTGACGCGGACGCTGCGCCTCCCGGCGAGGAGGACGCCGCCGCCTCGCTGGGCGATGTCGAACCGGGGCCGGACTTCTTCGCCTCGCTCGCCGTCCGCGTCGGGCGCGAGGACGCCTCGGCGGTGTGGGATGAGTTCTTCGAAATCGACCCGATCGTGGATCCCGACACCTACCTGACGCGGGCGAGCCTCCTGGGCGAGGGCGTCCGGCTGTCGTCCGCGGAGGCCGACGAGCCGGAGAATCGTGCTCGGGAAGCACACATGGCGCGGTGTATCGCCTCGACGCTGCGCACCACCACGGGCCCGGTCGTGGTGGTGACGGGAGCCTTCCACACCAGTGGGTTGCAGGCGCTCCTGGCCGGGCTGGGCCCGGGGACGCCGTTGCCCGCACCGGTCGATCTGCCCGGCCGGGTGGACGGCACTGCCCTGGTCCCCACCGATTACGCCGCTTTGGACGCCCGGCGCGGGTACCTGGCCGGGCAGCCCAGTCCTGGGTTTTATCATCGCGTGTTCGAGGCTGGCCCCGATCGGGACGCCGACGTCGTCCCTGCCCTGTTCACCGAAGCCGTCTCCGCGCTGCGGGCCCGTGACGTCCCGCTCTCCCCTGCCGATGCCATCGCCGCGATGACGACGGCGAAGGCGCTGGCTCAGTTGCGTGGCCATGCCCGCATGTGGCGCGATGACCTGGTCGACGGCATCACCGGCGCCGTCGTCAAAGACGACCTCGACGACGACCACCCTTTGTTGCAGGTGGTTTTGACGAGCCTGCGCGGCGACCGGGTCGGGCATCTCGCTGCGGGTACCGACGTGCCCCCGCTCGTCACCGAGGTGCGACGTCACTGGGACGAGCTTGGCCTGCCGCACCCGCCCACCCTCACGCCGACCACGCTGGACCTCGACAGCCCGCACGATCGGGCGGTGAGCAGGCTGCTGCACGCGTTGCGCATCCTGGATGTGCCCGCAGCCGTTGCCCCTGCTGATCTTCCTTCTCGGCTGACGTCCCGCACCCGAATCGACGGGAGTGAGCGGTGGGCCTTGGTATGGGATCAGCAGGTGGAGACGGCGCTCATTCACGCGTCCCGCTGGGGTGGGTCGCTCGAGCAGGCGGTAACGGCGACCTTGGAGTACCGGGCTCGCCTGGGCGGCGCGGCGACGCTGGCCGGGGTGCTGACGGACGCCGTGCGTGCCGGGCTCCACGATGTGTCGGGGCGTCTGGGCGCCGCGTTGCGCGACCTCGTCGCGACCAGCGACGATCTGGGTGAACTGGGTGCCGTCGTAGAGGCCTTGGTCCGGCTGGTCTACTTCGACACCTGGCTGGGTGCGGTGGGGCGCGTCGATCTCGCCGACCTGACCCGGTTCGTCCATGAGCGCGCCACCGCCGTCGTGGAGCGGTTGTCCCCCATGGCCGAGGGCCCGCATCTGCCCGCCGCGGTGGCCGCCGTGCGCACGCTGGCGGAGACGACCGTGACGCTGGGTGCCGCGCTGGGGCTGGACGCGGACGCAGTGGCGGGCGCGCTGCGCCGTCAAACGGAGCATCCGCCGGGTGCACCGGCTCACGACGCAGAGTTCGCTGGTGCCTTGATCGGTGCGGGCTGGCTGCTCTCGGGTGATCCGGGGGCGGCGCTGGAGGCCCGGATGTCCGATCCGGCTGAGACGGGCCGGTTCTATTCGGGGCTGCTGGCCGTGGCGGGGCACCTGGCGATCGCCTCCCCGCAGATCTTCACCGCCGCCGATGATGCGCTGCGCTCGTGGGACGATGCCTCGTTCTTGGCCGCGCTCCCCGACCTTCGCCGTGCCTTGCATGCGTTGTCGGGCCGGGAGCGGGCGTCGTTGCTGGGGTACCTGACCGGGGACGATACGCTCCCGTCGGCGCTGAGCGTGGATGCGGCGACGCTGGTGTCCCTCGCCCGGCGCGAGGCCCACGTCGTCGAGGCGGTCGCAACGTGGACGGGGGTGCCCGTGTGAGCCACGACGCCATCACCCCCGGGGCAGATGACCCCCAGGAGGCTCGTCGTCGTCAGCGCTGGCGCCTCGCGCTGGGGTCGGAGGCCGCCCCGCAGTTGGGGCCCCTCAGCGGGCAGGCGGCAGAGCAGGAGGCCGTCCTGGCCTTCCTCGAGGGCGAGGGGTCTGGGGAGGGCCGCGGTTCCAGCGAGGGTTCGGGGCTGATGTCGGTACCCGAGTGGATCAGCCGCGTCCACACGCTTTTTCCTCAGTCGGTGGCGGATCGGATCGTCGATGACGCGGTCAACCGCTACGGCCTCACCGAAATCGTCACCAGCCCGGACGCCCTGGCCCGCGCCACGCCGAACGTGTCGCTACTCAAGGCCATCTTGGCGACGAAGCACCTGATGAGCCCCGAGGTGCTGGCGATGGCCCGCACCATCATCGACACGGTCGTCCGGGAGTTGATGCGGACGCTGGCCCGCCCGGTGAGTACGCCGTTTACGGGACGGCGCGATCCGTTGCGCC
>RRZT011306126.1_pt1 | contig 10151 bp, 7 predicted proteins | sample 2165551 | NCBI WGS metagenome assembly RRZT01 (sample SAMN10456910, study PRJNA506462) | wastewater metagenome | biome: wastewater; feature: sludge; material: wastewater sludge; isolation source: wastewater sludge with Escherichia coli K12::gfp cells carrying plasmid... | place: USA: Moscow, Idaho ...
ATTCTCTTAAAACGCATTATTCTACTTGATGAAACGAGCTAAAACCAGTAAAGCCTGGATGAAGGAGCATGTCAACGACTTTTTTGTCAAACAAGCAAAAAAAGAGGGGTATCGTTCACGTGCTGCGTATAAGTTGCTTGAAATTACTGAAAGAGATCGCATCCTAAAACCAGGATTGACTGTTGTTGATTTAGGCTCAGCCCCTGGTAGTTGGTCACAAGTAGCCAGCCATAAAATAGGGCACAGTGGCAAAGTTATTGCGGTAGATATTCTTGAGATGGCGCCTTTACCCGGTGTAGAATTTATTCAAAGTGATTTTAGAGAAGAATACGCCGCAATTGAATTAAAAAAATATTTGAGAAATCATCAACCCGATCTTGTCATTTCAGATATGTCACCCAATATGAGTGGAATTATTATCAGCGACCAGGCTAAAAGCATGTATTTAGCAGAATTGGCATTAGCATTCTCAATGGAACAACTGAACTATGGCGGAAATTTTCTAGTCAAAGTTTTCCAGGGTAGAGATTTTGATCAATTCCTTTTCGATATGCGCGCTGGATTCAAAAACGTGATGATACGAAAACCCAAAGCATCGCGTGATCGCAGTAATGAACTATATTTATTGGGATTAGGAAAAAAGTAATTACTGAAGCTGATCAGAAATGAAGGGATCCCCTCAGTGATCACAGTAAAAGTTTGTAGTAGGATAAGAGTTTGATAGCACATTTATTAAAAACGAACTATTCTGTTATAGTAAACAAAATCGAGTTAGAATGACTAATCGATGATTTTTAGGTGCAAACCAAGGAGCTATCTTGAATAACTTAATTAAAAACATGGCCATTTGGCTGGTAATTGCACTAGTGTTGATGACTGTATTTAATCAATTCAGCGTTCGTCAACCAACGCAAGTACCCATGGAATACTCGCAATTCATATCCGAATTGAATCAAGGCAGGATCGCCAAAGTTGTTATCGAAGGACGTACACTCAGAGGTACAAAGTCTGATGGTCGACGCTTTACAACATACGCACCATCCGATCCCTGGATGGTGAGCGATTTATTGAAAGCTGGCGTTATTGTTGAAGCTAAACCAGAAGAAGAACCATCCATGCTGATGAGTATTTTCATTTCATGGTTCCCAATGCTTTTGTTAATTGCCGTGTGGATATTTTTCATGCGCCAAATGCAAGGTGGTGGACGTAATGGTGGTGCTTTCTCATTTGGCAAAAGTAAAGCACGCATGCTCGACAAATCAACCAACACAGTAACTTTTAATGATGTAGCCGGTTGCGAAGAAGCTAAAGAAGAAGTTTCTGAACTGGTTGAATTTCTGCGCGAACCTACAAAATTCCAGAAACTGGGCGGACGTATCCCACGCGGTGTTTTGATGGTAGGTAGCCCAGGAACGGGAAAAACGTTACTGGCTCGGGCTATTGCAGGAGAGGCACAGGTACCGTTCTTTAGCATTTCTGGCTCAGATTTCGTCGAAATGTTTGTCGGCGTGGGTGCATCTAGGGTTCGCGATATGTTTGAGCAAGCCAAGAAGCATGCGCCCTGCATCATTTTTATCGATGAAATTGATGCAGTAGGTCGCCAACGTGGTGCTGGTTTGGGTGGCGGGAACGATGAGCGCGAGCAAACACTTAATCAGCTACTGGTGGAAATGGATGGTTTTGAAGGGGCTATGGGTGTAATTGTAATTGCTGCAACCAACCGTCCCGATGTGTTGGATCCAGCTTTGTTGCGTCCTGGACGTTTTGATCGTCAAGTAACGGTGCCATTGCCTGATATACGTGGACGCGAGCAGATTCTACATGTCCATATGCGCAAAGTACCACTGTCCCCAGATGTAAAAGCAGATATTCTTGCACGTGGCACGCCAGGTATGTCAGGTGCCGATCTGGCCAACTTGGTCAACGAAGCAGCGCTATTCGCGGCTCGAAGTAACAAACGCTTAGTAGACATGGATGATTTTGAGCGTGCTAAAGACAAAATATTCATGGGCGCAGAACGACGCTCAATGGTGATGCCTGAACATGAGCGTAGAAATACTGCTTATCATGAATCAGGGCATGCAGTTGTAGCTCAATTACTGCCAAAAACTGATCCGGTACATAAAGTAACAATCATTCCACGAGGTCGTGCTTTGGGTGTAACCATGCAACTGCCAACGGAAGATCGCTTTAGTATGGAACGTGAAGAAATTTTACAGAGGATTGCAGTGATGTTTGGTGGACGCATTGCCGAAGAAGTTTTTATGAAGCAAATGACCACGGGTGCATCTAATGATTTTGAGCGCGCAACAGATTTAGCGCGACAAATGGTAACCCAATGGGGGATGTCTGACGAACTTGGCCCAATGGTATATGGTGAGAATGAAGGCGAAGTTTTTCTTGGTCGCTCAGTAACTACTCATAAAAATATGAGTGAGGCAACCATGCAAAAAGTTGACGCGGAAGTTCGTCGCATAGTCGATGAGCAATATGCGATTGCACGCAAACTAATTGAATCAAATAAAGACAAAATTGAGGCCATGACCAAGGCTCTACTGGAATGGGAAACGATCGATAGCGACCAGATTAAGGATATCATGGAAGGTCGTCCACCACGTCCACCAAAACCACCGCAAATTATATCTTCAACTGCGAACGATGAATCTGCAACGGAAGAAACTGAAGAACAAAGCGAATCATCAGCACCACAAGAAGTTGCAAAAGAAACTGATTAATCATTGATAACTTAATTAACGGGATACGATTTTATAAAATCGTATCCCGTTTTTACTTGCTAATTTATTATTTACTGTGCCTTCATTTCCACACAACTTTATCGCCTCATTCAATCGCCCTCTGATAATGGGGGTTATTAACGTAACCCCTGATTCCTTTTCGGATGGCGGTTTTTTTCTATCAACACAACAAGCCATTGCGCATGCAAGAAGCCTCATTGACGAAGGTGCCGATATTCTTGATATCGGTGGAGAATCAACGCGCCCCGGGAGCCAATATGTCAGTGCTGATGAAGAATTAAGCCGTGTTATACCCGTACTAGAAGCACTCGTTGATACCGCTATCCCCATCTCCATTGACACTTCCAAACCTGAGGTGATGAAACATGCAATCGAGGCGGGAGCTTCGATGATTAACGACGTTAATGCATTGCGCAACACAGGAGCATTGGAAGCTGTAGCACCACATAAACATGTGCAAATTTGTTTGATGCATATGCAGGGCACGCCGCAAAATATGCAAACCAATCCGTACTACATAGATATTGTCTCCGAGGTAAAAGATTATTTGCAACAGCGAATTCAAGCAGCGAACACAGCAGGCATTGCACTAAGCCGACTGGTTATTGATCCTGGGTTTGGGTTTGGCAAGACACTACAACATAACCTTTCATTACTTAATCAACTCAATGAATTCACTACACTGGGCACCCCCGTATTGGCAGGCCTATCCCGCAAATCCATGCTAGGTGCGATTACTGGAAATAATGTAGACCAGCGGTTACATGAAAGTGTTGCCGCAGCCTTGCTTGCTGTTGTTAAAGGCGCCAAAATTGTGCGTGTGCATGATGTCAAAGCAAGTAAAGCAGCCCTTGCTATTCATAATGCACTCCAGGATTATGATTGATAACTAAGAAATTACTTAATCAACAAATTGCCAATAATGCTTTGCTTATCCTCTAATAATAATTTCATAAATTGACTAAAAAATATTTTGGTACAGATGGCATAAGAGGCCACGTAGGAAAATTTCCTATTACACCTGATTTCATTATGCACTTGGGTTACTCGGCTGGAAAGGTTCTAGCTGCTTCCGACTGGCATCTAACAGAAGGAAAGCGCCCGACAGTTCTAATTGGCAAAGACACTCGCGTATCTGGATATATGCTGGAATCCGCCTTAGAAGCTGGATTATGTGCAGCTGGCGTTGATGTTCTTCTGTCCGGACCGATGCCGACTCCAGCCGTAGCTTATCTGATTCGCGCATTACGACTGCAGGCCGGTATCGTTATCTCAGCCTCACATAATCTATTTGAAGATAATGGTGTAAAGTTCTTCTCTGCAGTCGGCAGCAAGCTGCCGGATGAAATGGAACGCAAAATCGAGGCTGAATTAAATACACCGATTGAAACCAAGCCTTCCGCACAGTTAGGCAAAGTTCAACGAATTGACGATGCGGCTGGTCGCTATATCGAGTTCTGCAAAAGTACTTTTCCTTATCACCTTGATCTACGTGGGCTCCGTATTGTAATCGACTGTGCACATGGAGCCGCGTATCATATCGCCGGTCATGTCATGCATGAATTAGGTGCCGATGTCGTCACCATAGGCGTACAACCTAACGGACTAAATATCAATCTTGAATGCGGCACTACTCATGCCGCCACACTGCAAAAAGCTGTTAAACAACATCATGCCGATTTAGGCATTGCATTGGATGGTGATGGTGATCGCGTCATGATGGTGGATAAGCAAGGCAGGTCTTACGATGGAGATCAATTGGTTTATATTATCGCAAAACATCGTCAGCAGAACAGAAAACTCACTGGAGGAGTTGTAGGCACATTGATGACAAATCTAGCAATTGAGGATCAGTTTAAGAAATTACACATCCCTTTTCTCCGAACCAATGTCGGTGACCGCTATGTACTCGAATTGCTGCAACAAAAAGGATGGCAGCTTGGTGGTGAAAATTCCGGACATATTATTTGCATGGACAAACACACCACTGGTGATGGCATCATATCTGCTTTGCAAGTTTTATACGCGCTTCGTGATGCTCATAAAACGTTGGCAGAATTTATGCGCGGCGTATCGCTATTCCCGCAGCGCCTGATCAATGTAAGAATCTCCAATTCATTTAATTTCAACACCAATAAAGCAGTCAATACTGTACGTAAAGAAGCCGAAGCTGATCTAAACGGCAACGGGCGCCTGCTCATCCGAGCTTCTGGAACGGAGCCTCTTATTCGTGTAATGGTCGAAAGTAAATTCAAACAAAAAGTTAATTACTGGATTGAACGCATCGCTGAGGTCGTTCAAATTGCCAACAAAGAGTGAGCGATTACTTTCTCGCGAACCATGCTGATACACCTCGATACTCTGCGAAATCTGCGCTCATACTCCAGAATCCGAAAAAACCAAGCCTGGTCACAAAACATAAAAATTGTCATAATCCTGTAACAATTCAGAAATAAGATGTCGTGTGTTTTTGTCAAAACGCTCACCCCATTACTTTATTCATTTGGAGCACGTATAAGCATGTTGAATTCTTTAAACTTCAGAGCACCTATGACGACAGCTTTACTAGGTGCATTTTTCTATGCAAGCACGGCCAGCGCCACGCCAATTGTAAAAATTGATGGCTCAAGTACTGTTTTTCCCATTACTGAAGCCGTTGCAGAAGATTTTCAAATAGCCAAGCGCGGCGCAATTCGTGTCACCGTGGGTATCTCTGGAACAGGTGGTGGATTCAAAAAATTCTGCCGCAATGAAATCGATATCGTAAACGCATCCCGACCAATTACCGAACTGGAAATGGAAGCCTGTAAGAAAGAAGGGGTACAATTTATTGAAATGCCCATCGCTTTTGATGCCCTAACTGTGGTTGTTAATCCCAGAAATACGTGGAGCAAAACCATCACTGTTGAAGAATTACAAAAAATCTGGGAACCTGCAGCACAGGGAAAAATAACCAGCTGGAACCAAATAAACTCAGCATGGCCAGACAAAAGAATCAAACTCTACGGTCCAGGCGCGGATTCTGGCACCTTTGAATACTTTACTGAGGCTATTGTTGGCAAAGCTAAATCAAGCCGCGGCGATTTTACCGCATCAGAAGATGACAACGTTCTGGTGCAAGGCGTTGCAAGTGATCTCTATGCATTAGGATTCTTTGGTTTCGCCTATTACATCGAAAACAGTAAAAAAATAAATGCTGTTGCAATCGATAGTGGCAATGGCGGAGTGCTCCCTTCTGCTACAACCGTAGAGAATAACAGCTACAAACCATTATCACGCCCGATATTTATTTACGTAAATGCCAAGTCAACAGAAAAAACAGAAGTACATGAGTTTATTAATTTCTATATGCAGAATGCAACAGAACTAGTAGCAGAGGTCAAATATTTCCCACTCTCCAAAGAAGTATATGATCTCAATCTCGAACACTTTAACAAGAAAAAAGTAGGCACTGTGTTCAAAGGCACCGGGATCGACATAAAACTGGAAGATGTACTTAAACTGGAATCCAATTTATAAATAATCGTAGAGCACACGCAAGGAAGTGCTGATTAACTCAAAGGCCTCTATTTGGCTTAGAATTGATCAGCATTTCCTTTATCCTTTGTAAAAAGAACAAATCGCGAACGCAATGGATTTCCTGCCAATTTTTTTAAATATCAAAGATAAAGCCTGCCTGGTCGTAGGTGGCGGCGAAGTCGCTACGCGCAAAGTTATGCTGTTACTCCAAGCCGGCGCGCAAGTATCAGTAGTTGCGCCCGAGCTGGATAGCGCTTTAAATAAGTACGTTGCTAGCAACAAGATCAGGCATAACGCCGAACGTTTTCAGTCCGGACATCTACATAATATTGTGCTCGTTATTGCTGCGACGAATGATCGAACCATAAACCAGCAAGTTTCAGAAGCAGCACGACAACGGGAAATTCCGGTTAATGTCGTGGATAGTCCTGAATTATGCACCTTTATTATGCCATCCATCGTCGATCGCTCACCACTTATAATCGCTGTATCCAGTGGCGGACGATCCCCGGTACTGACGAGACTACTACGTGCTCAACTGGAAACCATAATACCCGTTGCCTATGCACGCATTGCAACCATTGCGGGAAAATTTCGTCAGCACGTCAAGCAACATTTCACACGCTCGGAAAAACGGCGTGTTTTCTGGGAAAAAATCTTGCAAGGTCCATTCACTGAAATGGTGTTGGCTGGAAAAGACAAAACCGCACAAGATTATTTACTGCAATGCCTGCAACAGGCAAAAGACGAGCCGCTGCAAGGGGAGGTTTATTTGGTCGGTGCCGGACCAGGAAATCCTGATTTACTCACTTTCCGTGCCATGCGGCTGATGCAGCAAGCCGATGTTGTTGTTTATGACCGTCTGGTCTCGGCTGCAATTCTTGACATGGTGCGCCGCGACGCCACGCGCATTTATGCCGGCAAAGAGCGTAACTGCCATACGCTGAAACAAGAATCAATCAATCAACTGCTGGTTCGGTTGGCGAAAGAAGGTAAACGCGTATTGCGACTTAAAGGGGGTGATCCTTTTATTTTTGGCCGCGGTGGTGAAGAAATTGAAACTTTGGCTGCGCATCATATTCCCTTTCAGGTTGTGCCAGGCATTACGGCTGCATCGGGGGTTGCAGCATACTCCGGGATTCCCTTAACACACCGAGATTACGCGCAATCATGTATTTTTGTCACCGGTCATCTAAAAAATAATACAATTGATCTTGATTGGCAACACCTCGCACGCCCTAACCAAACCATTGTGATCTATATGGGATTGCTGGGACTACCCGTGTTATGCCAGCAACTGATCGTACACGGCTTGCCCAGCTCTACACCTACGGCAATCATTCAGCAAGGCACGACACAAAAACAAAAAATTGTGACTGGAACTCTACAAACACTACCTAATTTGGCCGCAGCTGCAAACTTGACTCCTCCTACACTGATCATTGTAGGAGAGGTTGTCAAACTACACAAAAAGCTCGCATGGTTTGAACCGGAATCTTAAAATTCTTAGGCAAATTTAATGGCCATAAAATCGATTTCTTGAATGGAAAAGAATGAAACTGATTTATAAGTGTATTACTCAGACCCTTTAAATCGCATTGACAAGTCAATCGCTTGAATATTTTTGGTTAAGCCGCCGATTGAGATACGGTCAATACCGGTTTCAGCCACCTGGCGCACATTGTCTAGTGTTATGTTGCCGGATGCCTCCAATATTACCTGCCGTCCAGATATCTGATGAGCCAATATGACCGCCTCAGATAACTGACTCAACGTAAAGTTATCTAACAACACCATGACAGCTCCAGCCGCTAGGGCTTCTTGTAATTCCAACAACGATTCCACTTCAATTTGCAGTATAGTTCCAGGAGGCGCAATTTCCTGTGCTTTGTTTAGTGCGGATTGGATACTACCTGCTGCAATGATATGATTCTCCTTGATCAGAATCCCATCATATAAACCCATGCGATGATTGAGGCCACCGCCGCATGTTACAGCATATTTTTGTGCTAGGCGTAATCCAGGAAGTGTTTTACGCGTATCCACAATGACTGCCTTGGTGCCCACAAGGGCGTCAACAAATCGTTTTGTTTGTGTCGCCACAGCGGATAACATTTGCAGAAAATTCAGCGCGGAGCGTTCTGCAGTTAACAAATCACGAGAATCTCCTTGGATCTCACAAAGCTTTTTCCCTGATTGAACAAGATCCCCATCATTGGCAAACCAGGTGATAATCGTTCTCGGAGCTAATACCAGAAAGCATGCTTCAAACCATTGCGCACCACACAATACCGCATCTTCTCTACTGATCACCACGGCACTCAATTTGCTTTCGCTCGGAATCAGTGATGCGGTCAAGTCGCCAGAACCAATATCTTCTTGCAGCGCACGTGCAACATTGTCGTAAATTTCATCGTGTAAATCTTTCAATTGTTTTACCTTAACTCTCAACTCAGCAAAGAAAAAGGAGCAATATTTCTCATTTTACGATGCCTAAGCTGTTCACTTACTGCAGTTGAACAGATAGTATATAGATTACCCAGCATAATTAGGAAACAGTATGTCCGGCGCAATTGATTTAATCATCTATAGTATAGCCACAATGCTAGGTATTGCCGCCATCGGCATGATCGTATTTTGGTTCATCGAAGATGTCACCCAAAAAAAACATTCTGTACTACGCAATTATCCCGTTATTGGTCGATTGCGATATATTTTCGAGCGCCAGGGTAAATACTTCCGGCAATATTTCTTTGCTAATGATCGCGATGAGCTGCCATTTAATCGTGCCACACGTGGCTGGATTTACAAAAATGCCAAAAACAAAGGCAGCCTGGTCGGCTTCGGCTCCACCAATGATTTGCGCCAACCCGGCTCGATTATATTTGTCAATGCAACTTTTCCAATTCAGGAAGAAGATCAATTACCCACGCCTTCGCTACACATCGGCGCGGGCTTCTGCACGCATCCGTTCGAAGCCAAATCTATCATTAATATCAGTGGCATGAGCTACGGTGCCATTTCCAAACCAGCAGTACGCGCTTTATCACTAGGTGCCACACAGGCTGGTTGCTGGTTGAATACCGGTGAAGGTGGATTATCTCCGTATCACCTCGAAGGTGCCTGTGATTTGATCATGCAAATCGGCACCGCAAAATATGGCATAAGAGACGGGCATGGTAATTTTTCACCGCTACGTGCAAAAGAATTAAGCAAGGTTGTAAAAGCATTTGAAATTAAGCTATCTCAAGGCGCCAAGCCCGGCAAGGGAGGATTGCTGCCTGCCAATAAAGTACATAGTGAGATTGCTGCAATCCGTGGCATCCCCGAAAATGAGAATTCGATCAGTCCGAACCGTCACAAAGATATCAACAACATTGACGAGCTGCTCGATAAGATCCATTTTATCCGGGAACTAACTGGACGACCAGTGGGCATTAAAACAGCAATCGGTGGATGGAATTTCATCAATGAATTATGCGACAGCATTAACCGACGCGGTTTGGAATACGCCCCGGATTTTCTCACGATTGACGGTGGCGAGGGAGGAAGCGGTGCGGCTCCACAAACACTGATGGATCACGTGAGTCTACCAATCTCAGAAGCCTTACCACGCGTAGTAGACGCCTTGTTGCAATCCGGTTTGAGAAATCGTATTTATGTTGTGGCTGCCGGAAAATTGGTAACCTCTGCAGAGGGTGCATGGGCACTCTGCGCTGGAGCAGATTTTGTGAATACAGCACGCGGGTTTATGTTTTCATTGGGTTGCATTCAAGCAATGCGCTGCCATCTCAATACTTGCCCTACCGGCATCACAACACATGATGAGCGTTTACAGAATGGATTGGTGGTGGAAGAAAAATATCTGCGGGTTGC
>RRZT010045060.1_pt1 | contig 10149 bp, 14 predicted proteins | sample 2165551 | NCBI WGS metagenome assembly RRZT01 (sample SAMN10456910, study PRJNA506462) | wastewater metagenome | biome: wastewater; feature: sludge; material: wastewater sludge; isolation source: wastewater sludge with Escherichia coli K12::gfp cells carrying plasmid... | place: USA: Moscow, Idaho...
CACTATAGAGAGCGAATCGCCTCCTAAAATATGTCTTGGAGATTCGATACACGGCGCCACTGTTATTGCATTAGAAATAGAACAGTATCCTGATCTAGTTGATTTAGCATGGCTCACTAAACGCTTTCCAATGTCCAGAGAAACACTCTCTCAAAAACTAGAACTATTCAACGTAGGCAGTTCTGGAAAGAAACTCTATGACCCCAATGTTGTTATCCCTTTTCTTAAAACCGATTTGAAAAGTCGACGCGGACGACCAAGGAAGAATTAATGAAACATATAGATCCAAAGCTTAATACCTACACAATGCTATGCATGCGCTATGTATCACCAGTAGTTCACCTAGATACCATTGTCCAAGATTATTTCACGCATATGGATGTCAAAACGGCGCGTAAGAAAGCTAACTTCCATGAACTGCCATTTCCAGCATTTAAAATCGAGCAATCAGCTAAAGCGCCGTGGATGGTCAGGCTTGAAGATTTTGCAATCTATCTAGATCAACAATACGCCCTACATCGCCATGACTACAATGCTATGAACTCTTAGCATTATTTTTTGGGTCTAAAATTAAAATTGGTGAAGAAAATAACTTTTAAGCTAACATAGCAAAATATAGTTGTTGGAAAAGCATACAATAAAAGTTATAACTCTCATGATTTATATATTTTTTCTTTTTATTTTTTTTGGGGGTTCTTATGTCATACATCATTAAATTGATCTCAGAAAATTGCTACATCATTCCTGATGATGAAGGCTGGTTGACCACTACAGAATCTCGTGAAGAAGCTATTGATCTAGGACTCTTTGATGATTTTGAATCTGCTGATGAAACTGCTCAAAGCTTCAGTGGCGGGATGACAAGAGGTGTTGATTACATAATCCAGCCAGTTTAAAGCCAACTCTAACCCTAAACATATTACATCCAACTCCCAAATACTCTGTACAGACAGCTCCATTAGAAGTTTGATGCAAATTGGTTGGTGAGGTTGTGGATTGCATACGCTACGTATATCGCGCAAAGAAAAAGAGTCGCAAAATTTAAATAAAAAGCAAATATATGCGGCTTAGCAAATTAAAGAGAAAGTAAATGAATTACTTAGTTACGCTATTAATAGCTTTGACAGTTGGGTTGGTTGGGTGTGGAGAATCAACGGTAACGCAAGAAGATTATGACAGCATGGTCTATGAGAAAGATTTAAAAATAAGTGAGCTTGAATCCCAAGTTTCACAAATGCAAGAGCATATTGAGAATCTTGAGACTCGAACACAAGAGGTTAATAGTCAGTTTGAGAGGCTTCAAACCGAGAATTGGAGAGATGTTGTGCCTGATGCTGAGTCAAGCTTAGATGATTTAAATAATGAAATCAGCAATGGTGAAGATGTTTCCTCTTATTAATAAAAAGCCGCAACCCGAGCGGCTCTTGGATCGGGTGGAGAGAAAAATGAACCCTGGTGATCCGATATGTTATTTACCCCGGTCTTCATATTTAACTTTTTTAAAAGGTGCTGTTGATGGTGTTATTGGACTTAAAACCCACATGGCAAGCATTGAGTGGTTAGATGGTATCAAGAGAAATACTTGGGTTAAAGTGTATGGTGCAAACTCTCCGCGTGGATTGATAAATGAGGTCATAGGCTACCTCATGCTTAAATCTCTAGACCTGCCCCAGCCAGAATTAGCTGGAATTTTGGAACTAGAAGTAAGTGAAGATACAGATCCAGAAATGTGGCAAAAACTTTCTGAAATAGACAGATATCGAGGGTTTACATATGCTTGGGTTTCTACTGATAATGCAGGTATAAATCAAAGAGTTGAAATAAAAAAAGAGAATGATCCAAAACTTCAACAATATTTAGAACATTTATTTTTTGAAACACTAAAAGATTGGAAACAGCTAGACAAGCTTATAGCCTGCGATCATTGGATTTTTAACGAAGATCGTAATATGGGGAATATCCTAGAACTACCCAATAAGACATTTTCCTTAATTGATCATGGAGAAATTCTCACGAGTAGTAACTGGAATTCTTGGGATCTTATTCAAACCCGTCCAATAAACTTATTCTGGTTCAATATCTACATAAAAACGCTGTGCAAGAGATTTTCTTCCACTCCACTTCTAATTCCTGAGCATGCAATGGATTGTTTAAAAGCATCAAAAGCAAGTCAGGCAAAAGCTTTTACTGAGATTAAAGATAAACTACAAGAATATTTAGAAGATTTATTGGATAATGAATTTTTAGATTCTAAAATAGAGGGAGTCCCTAAAAAACCGGTATCAGAAATGTTACTTGAGTTTTTAGAATCCAGAGCATCCAATACACTTGAATTTGAGAGTCATTGCGAGATTGTGCTTGGCCCCCAAAATAGCACCTTTTCCTAAATCTTTGAGGATTATGAAATGAGTATCTCACGTAGATTAGAAGAAAAGTTTAGAAAATTACCGCAAACTGATTCTCATGTAAGTGGAATTTGGTCTCAAATTCGCTTCACTCCAGATATTGTTTCGAATGAGCAATTAGCTATAGGGATAATTTTTAACGAAAATGGTATTAGTCATACCCGTTTTATCGAAGATTTTGGAAGAGTAAAATGTGCATATGGAGATGAAATCACTCAGATAATTACAGAATCTATAAACTTAATCGAAGATGCTTTCATGTTTGGGTTGGAAAAATCATTTTCTTCACAAATAATTTATGAAAAACGCGGATTAGCTCGCGGTCAAAATCTTGATCAAATTTTAAATGATTTACTATTACAAGCTGTTCCATTGTCAAAATTACATGATAATAAAGACATTTCCACTAACAGATTTAAGCCTATAAAGACAAACGCTTTTCAAAACCATATCCGTTCAATATTAAAAAAAGATATGGGTCAGGAGTATCACAAGATATTCCCACTTCAACCAATAGTTGAAATTAATGATTCTAAAATAAAACGTAAAATCAACATTCCTATTCAGCTTTATAATTCTAAAAAAATTGCAGATATGGTTTCCACTGTCTATTCATCCCATGAAACAATTGAATTAAATTGTTTAAAAGCTATAAGTAATTTAGAAATAGCGAGGGATCATCTTAAGGCTAACAATGACACAGGTTTGTTTATTCTTACCCCTAGTGATGAACAATTCAATCTATTAAAAATTGAAGAGCGCGAGAAGAGACAAAACTATTTAAACGAGCTTGAATGGCGTCTTCAGAGAAAAGGGATTACAGCTGTGTATTCAAGCTCAGAAAATATTGTTGCCAATAAAATTCTTGGATGGGCTAATTTCAATAAGAATATGTCTTCAAAGCTAGAGGTTTAACAACCATAATTTTTATGTTGGTAAATATGACTACTAAAAGCCTATTTTAAAATACAGCCAAATCAACTCATCAATTTATTAAATGAACCCACCCTGCGTGGGTTTTCTTTTATCAATTTTTCTTTATACTTCACGATCCAATAATAATAAAACTTTAACCATGAAAACAAAAATTCTCACAACCACCCTATTTCTCATCACTCTTACTGGCTGCGATAACCAATCAAAAGTAGCTGAAGTACCCAATTCAGAGGAAACAGACTCGTCAATAGCAAACGCCCAATTTGAAAAATCTGACAAACGGATTAATAAATACCTAGATCAACTAGACGATCCAAATACAGCACAAGATGCTCGTATTCAGATTCTATGTAAAGAATACCCTGCTGAATACAAAACCAATTACATGCCATCGCTATTGAAGCTATCACCAGGTGAATACACTGAAGATAAATTGCTGTCTGATTTAGAATCAGCGTTAGATTACTACAAGAAAAAAGACAATGTGCAGTGCTGAATAATTACTACTTGCTATTCAGATTAGTATTGCTGAAATACCGCCTGGGCTTTAGTATTTTCTCAATCGTATAAATTAGCTACCTTATGCTTGACACCCAGCTCTCTCTAAGTCAATACCTCGCCATGATCCAAGAAGTTATACGTGTAGCTTTTGATGAACCTGTTTGGGTAAAAGCCGAAATTCGGAATTTAAGTATCAAAGGTGGCCACTATTATTTAGAGCTGGCAGAAAAAGAAGAAGATACAGACAAAGTGATTGCCAGCTGCAAAGCGACGATCTGGAAGTTCTCTGCAGCAAAAATGGTTTTAAAATTCGAACGTGAAAGTGGTATTGAGCTATCCAAGGATCTAAACGTATTAATCAAAATTAAAGCTAAGTTCGATCCCCAGTATGGTTTTTCCGTCAATGTAGAAGATATCGATTCAAGCTACACCTTAGGCGATATTGCACGGCGTTATCAGCAAATATTAGAACGCTTAACCACTGAAGGTTTGGTTGATAAAAATAAGTTACTCCCTACTCCTTTCGATATTCAAAATGTTCTGGTGATTGCACCTGAAAATGCTGCAGGTTTAGGTGACTTTAAGAAGGATGCAGATGCTTTAGATAAAGCCGGTGTTTGTCATTTCGTTTATCACACCGCGACCTTTCAAGGGAATACTGCCGCCGTGAGTATTATTGATGCCTTGGGTAATGGTTTACGTAAATGGGCTTTAAACTTTGATAGTGCTCCAGATCTGATCGTTATTATTCGTGGTGGTGGCGCCGTAAATGATCTGGCCTATCTAAATGACTACAACTTAGCTGCTCTACTCTGTAAACGATCAGTTCCTATTTGGGTCGGTATTGGTCATGAAAAAGACCGGACCATTCTAGATGAGGTAGCTAACCGGTCTTTTGATACGCCAAGTAAAGTCATTGGTGGTATTCGTAATTTGATTGTTGAACGGACTCAGGAAGTACTGGACTCTCTACAGAAGATTAAACTTTTATCTCAGCATCAAATCACGGCGTATCAAGGTCAAAATGATCAATACATGAGAGTGATTAAAACGCTTACTCATGGACAGATCAATGAAGCAAATAAAGCGTTAGACATGATGAAAGGTACAACACAGTACTTAGCACAGCAGCAAATCAAATTAGCATCAAACCAAGTGGAATCATTGATGCGTGAAACCCTATTACAGAATCCAAGAAATGTGATGGCCAAAGGTTACGGTATTGTCCGCAGCCAAGGTAAAGCCATCCGATCCATTCACCAGGTATCAAATAATTCAATTCAATTGGAATTACAAGACGGTACCATTGAAGCAACAGTGACTAAGGTAAATCAAAATGACTGAACAAGAATTAACGTTTAAAGAAGGTTACGAAGTTCTGAAGAAAAATGCAGAACTCCTTGAGTCACAAGAAGAACCAGACATAGATAATTTGATGAAAATCGTTGAAGAATCTATGTCTGCCTACAAAGCCTGCAAGTCACGTGTAGATGCAGTGCAACAGGCTTTGAATGAGACTTTTAAGGAATAGTTTTAAGCTAAGATATAGATAAATTCTAAATCGAAACTATCCGTATCAACTAATTAATATTGAGACTTTAAATGATGGGAAAAAGATCCGCTATTGGTACTCTATTCCTAGAAGTGAAAGTTTTAGGGATTAAATAGTTAGTAAAGTATTAAATTATTTATTATTTATTATTTATTATTTGAGGAAATTGTATGGACTATATTCAATTAATAGTTGGGATCATTATTGGCGCTATTAGCGTATATTCCACAGCTTTTCTAAAAGAAAAAGCAAAACTTAAGGCATCAGAAAAAGAAAAGCAAAAAATTATATTAGACTGTCAAAAGTTACTAGAAAAAGAAAAAAGCGAACATCAAAAACAACTTGAGAAAGAGAAGAAGGCACACCAATTAGACATTGAAAAAAGAAAACATCAATATGAGAGTAAAAGGAAACAATATTATAATTTTATGGAAGAGTTAGATAGTTTTCAGGCTTGTAGCCTTGATATTATACATAAAGAACTTAGTACAGTAATGACCTTATACTATCAAAGTTTGGAAGGGTTAAATCAACTATCTAAAGATGACTTAACAATCCAATACAATGATAATGCTAGCAATATAGCTAATAAAATTAGAACTCAAAAAGCCAGGCTTCACTCTCAGCTTAATGCTTTGAAATTATCTACCGATAATAAAATTACAAAACATTTAGAAGAACTTATTAATGAAGTTAATAAATCAGAACAAGTATTTATGGCGTGTGCTGAATACATTCAAAGCATAGACTTCCCAATAAACCATGATCTCCCTCAAGATATATTACAATTAACAAATAGTAATGAAAGTAAAATTCATAATATTAAAGAAAATCTCATTAGTGCCATGAGAACAGATCTAGATAACATTTAAATAAAAAGCACCTTAAGGTGCTTTTTCAAATTGAATTCCATGGATAAAAGCTGATAAATCAAAAACATGAAACCAACCTAATGTACTAAAGAGTAATGCTACCCACGTAAGCATTAGCACGAATCCAGTATAAATAGGTACGCGACTGACAGAGTATTTTGTTTTAATTATTTTATTATAATCTATTTCTAAACATTTACTTTGTGGACTTTCAATTTTAGTAATTACCTTTTTCCTAAATGCTTTCATTTGATCTTTATTTAAACTAAATAGTGGAATGAAACTATCATTTCCAATAGCTTTTTTTAACTCATCTTCGATTTCACTAGTCTTAAGTTCCCACCATTCCTGCCAATATTTAGCACCTGCCGCAACTTTCATTTGATGACCAGAAATAAAAATCCCAGAAAAGCAAATAATAAACTCAACGATAGGTTTAGGAGCTTGATTACTAAAAACTGCTGCTAATAACACACCTTGAAATAACATAAAAAAGTTATTTCTATTAATTAATTGTGTTATCTCAAAATTTCTCGTCTCTATAGCTAATTTATATACAGCTTTAAGTTCTGAAATTTTCATTTCATTTAAATTCATTTCATCATTTTTACACATATAAATATACTGCATAGATAAAAGCCTGCATTTTTGCTAGCAGGCTTTTAATTTTCGAAAATATACACTCTGATCAAATAAGTTTTCATAGAACTTACATTCTTCTCAAACACCTGTTTGAGATACTTTAATGCTTGATTTAGCGGTTAACTTATCCCTGGTAAAATACTAATAACTACAAATAAAGTAAAAATTTTTATTTAAATTTAAGGATTATTGGTGTGCCAAGTATCTGTTGTTTGCACACAATGCTGACAACGCATATCTTGCTCAATGTAAGCCCCTAATAAACTTTCTTCATCAATAAATCCATCACCAATACATGAAGATGAACCATCTTCATGCTCTCCGAGCATTCCATCACAAAGGACTTTATAAATTAAAGGTTTAATTGAATTTTCATAATGAAAATTCTGATGAGTACTCATCTTAGAAAAGTTATTTACATCTGCCAATAAAAAATGCGCCACACCAATACTTGCATCTGACTTAATATTATTTTCTTCTGCAAGTGCAATAATTAACTCTTCTTCATTATCCAAAATATTTTGTAAAACACTGATTTGGTCTGTACTTAACATTATTAACTCCTAAAATTTATTCTTCTGAAATATGGGCATCACATAAAGTGCATTCTTCTCCATAAGAAGAATCATAACTTCCATTGACACTTACAATAGGAGAATTTTCAGAATCTGCATGATTATTAATACAATCATCACAAACGTTTGCTTGTGGATATTGGTCGCTAGCACGATCAGCAGACATATCTCCCCATAATGTACATAATTTCATAGTGTCACCCTCTTTATTTTTGAAAATATAAGGTACTAATATTTCAACATTAAGTAAAATTAATTTTTTGAAATATATAAAAAAAGCGCAATTAAGCGCTTTCTTCTACAACCCTTAAAACTTTTGGTTTTCTTGGCACTTCCATTCCAACCAAATTTTCAAGAAAACCCACATTTACATCCAAAGCTTGAGCTATATCCTCTGCAAAGATTTTCTTTTTTGAGAGCATGGCAAAGCAAGCTTGAAGAAGTTCAGGCTTCTCCTTCGGAATTAAGTAATCTTCTTTTTCAGTTATACCCTCACCTGTTTTTTTCAGGTAAATCACACCACTGGTATATTGCTCTTGAGTTAATAAACCCAACTGCTTAGCACGATACAAAATCGCAGCCTTACTCACCTTCCAAATCTGTTTAAACTCACTCAATTTAGACCAGTTAAAACGACCATTTTTATACCAAGTTGGAAAATGCGTCCGCATCATTACCTGAGGAATGAGCAAAGCAGAAGCAAAATGATTTGCTTGTGACTCTGTAAGTCGATCACCTGTAACAATACCATCATGAAGTACAAGATGACCAAGTTCATGCCCTAGATCAAAACGCTGACGGCATATACTTTCCTTTGCTTCATTACGCACAAAGATTGGACGTTTTGTAGCTAAAGACAAAGCATCTACTTCTTTCGATATAGAAGGAAATGTAGTCACAATGATGCCATGCGTTTCGCAAAGCCTGACCATATTACTAATTGGCCCTAAGCCTAAGCCCCACTTTTCACGACATTGTTCAGCTATAGACTCAATCGCAGGATCATGAGCAATCGGTTCATCTTCGGAAGTGTGAATATCATACTTTGGCAACCTTAGCTTTGAGTCCAAATATTCAGTCAGACGCTTTATATATTCACCTCTCGCGATAACAATCTGCTTAAAAGAAACTTTGGCAGTACGATTACTTCTAAAATGAATTTGGTCTTCCTGTAACACAGGCTTTTGTTGCATAAAAAAAGACTGTGACACATTAAAATAATGCGCTACCTTATCAATAAATTGATCATTAGGTAGAGTTTGCCCAGTTTCAACTTTATGAAGATATTGGCGTGTGTAATCACAGTCCAGCTTGCTCCCTAAATCTTCTAAAGATAATTCATTAAATTGTCTAAGAAGCTTTAGTTCCAAGCCATTAAACTCAGTTGTCATGGCTATTCATCTTACAATTAAGTGTTTACAGCTTCGGAATCATCGTCATCTTCTTTGTCATTGTCCATTTCAGGATCTTCAACCAAAGGTGAACCTAATTCAACAGATGTTGGAGTTTCTGGCTCAACTAAATGAATATGATTGATATCAGTAATATCACTAGAATTCCAATATGCAACAACTTCATTTGCTAAGTTATAACCAGCAAATACAATGAACGGCTCATCATCTAATGTTTTTGGTTCATTTAAGATAAATCGCCAAAAATGAGGTTGATGATCATCAAACTGGAATAAGCTCATACTTTGCAATTGCTGTATCAGGAATTTTTTCTTTTTAGGCTTTGCAAAATCATCTTTCAAAAAGCGTATAGATGCACTACCAATTTGAAAGATTAACTTTAATGAACCATCAATCAAGTGCACATCTACTGGGCATTGCTTCTTAACGATTAAATTTAAAAACCGATTACGAGTTCTATCAAAGATACTCGTTCCTCGACCATAATTCGAATCATCATCAGTACTCAGTAAATAGTTAATATCTCGATTGATATCTAACATATGCTGGGCAAAGAAACTTATAACCTCATCGGTTAATTGGGGTTCAAAACAAGAAGGATGACGCCATTCCATAAAAAATATCCGCAATAAATAGTGAAATGTTGGGTTAAAATCAATTTATTGCTAATTTTAACTTCTGTCAACCAACTTTTATTGCTGATTTCATTATTTGTCAACCAAGCTTAATATTTGGATTCAAACATACCGGATAAACCCATAACGACTATGCAATGCAGCCACCCCATACTTCACATTCATTGGGGCATCTAGCTGACTGCGTTCATGTGGTCACCATCTCAGACCATGAATTGCTATATAAGTAATGATCAATAATTTCACTCAACAATTGCCCATCTTTAATACCCCCTCCTCTTGAATCTATTGACTTAAGCAAGCCCAATCTTGAAGTACTTTTAAGTAACTATAGAATTAAGCCAATTTGAATCTTAAACAGGGAGTCACATCGAATCAAAAGTACTTAGGTAAATAAGGATACAAATAGGGATACAAATCAAAAATAGAAATAATAAAATCCAATATTATAGAGATATACAGCTCATAGTTCTATTCGCGCAGAGCGCACCATTTTATGGTTGTTTTCAGCCTCTCTAAGCCTAATCATAAACACTAAAAATTCGATTCATCGCGCCCAGATACTAATAACCGCCCCTCAAACTTGGACTCCAATCCAACAGCCGCTCAAGCTAATGCA
>RRZT010662189.1_pt1 | contig 10149 bp, 7 predicted proteins | sample 2165551 | NCBI WGS metagenome assembly RRZT01 (sample SAMN10456910, study PRJNA506462) | wastewater metagenome | biome: wastewater; feature: sludge; material: wastewater sludge; isolation source: wastewater sludge with Escherichia coli K12::gfp cells carrying plasmid... | place: USA: Moscow, Idaho ...
CGAGGCCGAGCTCAAGCGCCACCCCACCACCTATTCCATCAAGACCGCCGCCGAGTGCGACGAGCTCGGCCGCAAGAGCGCGATGGCCGCCCAGCTGCCGGCCCGCGGCGGGCCGTGCATCTTCGGCAAGATCCCGGTCGACACCGACTGGCTCGGCGGCCGCACCGACGTGATCCTGCAGCTGGTGTTCACCCCCGACGGGCAGCTCGCCGACGGCAACTTCGAGGAGATCCGCAGTTTGCGCTGAAGCGAAGCCTTGTTGTCCTAGACAAAACAAGGCTGCGGCGCCTAAGATGAAGGCAATGTCAGCGTTGGCAGATGACTGATCACATCAACTTTGGGGGCGACTTCAGTCGCCCCTGCGTCGGCTACATCAGCTCGACAGCCCAGTATCTTCCGGCACGCGCCGCGGGGATGTGTTGCAGGGGCACCTACAGGGCGCATCGACGGATCGATGCCTCGCCACGTCCAACGCCGACAGCGCCAGGAAGATGCACTGACCAACCCAGCCGCCGCCAGCCCTGTGCAGTTTTTGCAGGCTGCCCGGCGCTTCACCCTCAGCACACCAGCGGGAGCCCACCGATGACAACGCCCACCACCAAGGCCGGCACCGCGGTGCCGAGCAGCCGCATCTCCCGCCTCGCCCGGCTGGGCAGCCTGGCTTCCGGCGTGGCCGGCGGCATGCTCGCCGAGGGCTTGCGCCAGCTGGCCCAGGGCCGGCGCCCGTCGGTGGGCGAGCTGCTGCTTACCCCCGCCAACGCCCGCCGGGTGGCCGACCAGCTGGCCCAGCTGCGCGGCGCGGCGATGAAGGTGGGCCAGCTCTTGTCGATGGACGCCGGCGATCTGCTGCCGCCGGAGCTCAGCCAGATCCTCGCCCGCCTGCGCGCCGACGCCCAGCCGATGCCGATGAGCCAGCTGGTCACCGTGCTGGAGGCCAACTGGGGCAAGGACTGGACGCAGCACTTCTCGCGCTTCTCGTTCACGCCGATGGCGGCCGCCTCGATCGGCCAGGTGCACGCCGCCGAGGCCCTCGACGGGCGCCGCCTGGCGATCAAGGTGCAATACCCGGGCATCGCCCGCAGCATCTCCAGCGACGTGGACAACGTGGCCACCCTGCTGCGCCTGTCGGGCCTGCTGCCGGCCAGCCTCGACATCGCGCCGCTGCTCGACGAGGCCAAGCGCCAGCTCCACGACGAGGCCGACTACCTCAAGGAGGCCGCCCACCTCAGGCATTACCGCAGCCTGCTGGCCGGGCACCCGGATTTCACGCTGCCCGAGGTGGTGGAGGGGCTCGGCACGACGAACGTTCTGGTCATGTCGCGGGTCGAAGGGCAAAGCCTCGACACCCTGGAGGCCGCGCCCCAGGCCGAGCGCGACCGGGTGGCGCATCTGCTGTTCGAGCTGCTGTTCAATGAGATCTTTGCGTTCCGGCATGTCCAGACCGACCCCAACCTCGCCAATTATCTGTACGACCCGGCCAGCCGCCGGCTGGTGCTGCTCGACTTCGGCGCCACCCGGCGCTTCGACGCGGCCCTCGTCGAGGCCTACCGGCGGCTGCTTGGCGCCGGCATGGCGGGCGACCGCGCCGGCCTCGACGCTGCGGCCAGCGAGATCGGCTACTTCGGCGCCGAGATCGAGGACAGGCACCGCCGCCTGGTGCTGGACATCTTTGTGCAGGCCTGCGAACCCCTGCGCCATGAGGGCCTCTACGACTTCGGCCGCTCCAGCCTCGCCCAGCGCATGCGCGACGCCGGCATGCAGCTGGGCACCGACCGGGATTTCTGGCACACCCCGCCGGTGGACGCGCTCTTCCTCCACCGCAAGATCGGTGGGCTTTATCTGCTGGCGGCAAGGCTCGGGGCGCGGGTGGACATCCGCGGGCTGTTCCTGCGCCACGCGGCGGGCAGCCCGGGCTGAGGCAGCCGGCCGATGAGACGGGCACCGTCATCGTTGCGGGGGAAAGAGATGCGTCAAGGCGACGGCACATCCTTCAGCCGCAGTACGTGCGAGCAAGCACCAGACCGCCGCCTTCGTGTAGGGGCGACTTCAGTTGCCCTCCCCTCGTTGACCACAGGCATGCCTTTGATCGGAGTCCGCGGGCGACTGAAGCCGCCCCTGCACCAACCTCTACAAAAACCCCCTGCAGGAACCTCCCGCAAGCGCCTCTGCAACACAGCAACCGATCACAGACAACCAACGCCACCGCCAAGGCCCACACCGCCATGAAATACCCCCTCTACCGCTTCGACACCCCAGCCGCCGTCGTCCCCTGGCAGGCCATCGACGACCGCGTGATGGGCGGTGTGTCGGCGAGCCACATGCGCCACGACCCGGCCGGCCACGGGGTGTTTGCGGGTGAAGTGTCGCTGGAGAACAACGGCGGCTTCGCCTCGGTGCGCGCCCTGGCCGAGGTCCCGGAGACTGCCGTCGGCGCGCTCGCCTGCCTGCTCGAGGTACGCGGCGACGGGCGGCGTTACAAGTTCAACCTGCGCACCGACGGCGGTTTCGACGGCATCGCCCACCAGGCCAGCTTCCAGCCCCCGGCCGGCGAGTGGGCGGTGGTACGCCTGCCGCTTGAGGGCTTCGTTGCCACCTGGCGCGGCCGCCCCGCCAGCGCCGAGCCGCCCACTGCGGCGCAGATCAAGCAGATCGGCCTCCTCATCGCCGACCGCCAGGCGGGCCCCTTCCGGCTCGACGTGCGCGTGATCGCGCTGGGCGACTGAGCCCCAACCCTGCCCCTTCCATGCCAGGAAACCCGACCATGCCCCGGCTCAAACCCCTCCACCTGATCGGCGCAGCCCTGCTCGCCGCCAGCGCCAGTCTCGCCAGCGCCGCCCCGCCGGCACCGAAGGCCGCCGATGCCGCCCTCTGCAAGGAGACCGGGCGCTGGCTGCTCACCAGCGGCAAGCGCCTGCAGCCCACGCTGCCGGCCGGGCCCCTCAGCGAAGCAGCCTCCAGCGATGTCGTGCTGCTGGGCGAGCAGCACGACCAGGACGACCACCACCGCTGGCAGCTGCAGGTGCTCGCCGCGCTGCACGCCCAGCGGCCCGACATGGCGATCGGCTTCGAGATGTTCCCGCGCCGCCTGCAGCCGGTGCTCGACCGCTGGGTGGCTGGACAGCTCAGCGTGCGCGAGTTCATCACCCAGGCCGAGTGGGAGCAGGTGTGGAATTTTCCGCCCCAGCTCTACCTGCCGCTGTTCGAGTTTGCCCGCATCAACCGCATCCCGATGATCGCCCTCAACGTGGACCAGAAGCTCACCCGGGCCATTGCCGACAAGGGCTGGCAGGGTGTGCCGGCCGCCGAGCGCGAAGGCGTCGGCCGCCCCGCCGCGGCCCTGCCGGCCTACCGCGACCTGCTGCGCGAGCTGCACCGCAGCCACCTGGCCGGCCGGCGCCAGGCGGGCAAGGGCGACAACAGCTTCGAGAACTTCCTGGACGCCCAGCTCACCTGGGACCGGGCGATGGCCGAGGCCCTGGCGGCCCGCCTGGGCACCCCGGCCGCCGGCCAGCGCCGGCCGCTGGTGGTGGGCGTGATGGGCAGCGGGCACATCCGCTTCGAGCACGGCGTGCCCCACCAGCTGCGCGCCCTGGGCGTCAAGCGGGTGACCAGCCTGCTGCCCGCCTCCGGCCGCGAGGAGTGCCAGACCCTGCAGCCAGGCATCGCCCACGCGGTGTTCGTGCTGCCCGACCGGCCGGCCGCCAACCTCGAGCCACCGCGCCTGGGCGTGACCCTCGAAGACCAGGGCAAGGGCGTGCGCATCGCCCAGCTCAACCCCGGCAGCCTGGCCGAAACCTACGGCCTCAAGGCGGGCGACCGCATCGTCGAGCTGGCTGGGCGGGCGCCGGGCAGCAGCGCCGAGGTGAGCGCGGCGATCCGCCGCCAGCCGCCCGGCACCTGGCTGCCCTTCAAGGTGGCGCGCAAGGACGGCGAGGTGGAGATCATCGTGCGCTTCCCGCCCCAGGCGCCGGCGCCGACCCCGGCTCAACCCCAGCCCCAGCCCTGAGGGCGCGCCGATGCCCGCCGCATTCCGCCGCTGGTCGCGCCGCCTCGCCGTGCTGCTGTTGCTGCCGCTGTTGTCACTCATGGCGGCCAGCCTGGCCCGGGCCGACGGCCTCATCGAGCTCGACGTCTCCCTCGACCCGGCCAGCCGCGCCTTCAAGGCCAGCGCCCGGCTCAGCCCGCCGGAGGGCGACTTCCGCTTCATGCTGCACGAATCGCTGCGCGTCACCGGCGCCTCGGCGGGTGGGCGGGCGCTGACGGCCGAGGCGCTGCGGGGGCCGGTGGGCTTTCGCCAGTGGCGCATCCGCCAGGCCGCGGGCGGCGCGCCGCTGCAGATCGACTACGCCGGCCAGCTGCCGCCGCTGGATCTGCAGCGCGACCACCGCAGCGTGCTGCAGCGCATGCCGCCGATGAGCTCGCCCGAGGGCAGCTATCTGCCCGCCGGCAGCGGCTGGTACCCCCAGGCCCGCGAGATGTTCGGCTACCGGCTGCGCCTGTCGCTGCCCGGTGAGCAGCGCGGCCTGGTGGCCGGCAAGCTGCTCGCCGAAACCCCACCGGCCCGGCCCGGCGAGCCCTACCAGGCCAGCTTCGAGATGCGCCAGCCCACCGACGGCATCGACCTGATGGCCGGCCCCTGGCGCGTGCGCGAAAGGAACGTGGCCCGCGAGGGCGCCCCGCCGCTGGTGTTGCGCACCTACTTTGCGGCGGCGCTCGACGCCACGCCGGGCCTCGCCGAGGCCTGGCTGAACGACAGCGCGGCCTACATCCGCCGCTACAGCCAGGCCATCGGCGACTACCCCTACGACAACTTCTCGGTGGTGGCCGGCCCGCTGCCCACCGGCTTCGGCATGCCCACCCTCACCTACCTGGGCGAGGCGGTGGTGCGCCTGCCCTTCATCCGCAAGACCTCCCTCGGCCACGAGGTGCTGCACAACTGGTGGGGCAACGGGGTGTATGTGGACTACCGCCGCGGCAACTGGTCCGAAGGCCTCACCACCTTCATGGCCGACTACGCCTACAAGCTGGACGAATCGCCCGCCGCCGCGGCCGAGATGCGCCTGGGCTGGCTGCGCGACGCCCTGGCCCTGCCCGCCGACGGCCAGCCCGCGCTGCGCGACTTCCGCTCCCGCAGCCACGGCGCCGAGGCGGCGGTGGGCTACGGCAAGGCGGCGATGCTCTTTGTGATGCTGCAGGACCGCATCGGCGAGGCGGCCTTCCGCGAGGGCATCCGCAGCTTCTGGGCCCGCCAGCGCTTCCGCACCGCCGGCTGGGGCGAGCTGCAGGCGGCCTTCGAGGGCGCCTCGGGTCAAGCGCTCGGGCCGTTCTTCGAGGCCTGGCTGAACCAGCGCGCCCTGCCAGCGGTGCGCATCGAGAGCGCCATCACCCGCGCCGACGGCTCGCAGCACCAGCTCACCCTGAACCTCGCGCAGGACGCCCCGGCCCACCCGCTGCGCCTGCCGGTCGAGGTGCTCGCCCCCGGGCGCCGGGAGATCCACTGGGTGAGCCTGGCCGGCCCACGGGCCAGCGCCACGCTGCGGCTGGGCTTCGCCCCCCAGGGCGTCCGCCTCGACCCCGACACCCGCGTCTGGCGCCGCCTCCCACCGGGGAGCCTGCCGCCCATCCTGCGCCAGTGGATAGGCGCGGCCGCGCCGCGGCTGGTGAATGCCGCAGCCGACACCGACACCCGCGCTTCGGTCGACGCCCTCGCCCGCCGCCTGCTCGAGAACGCTCCCACCGGCGCCCCGCTCGCCAGCGCCCTCAGCGGCCGCGAGCCGGTCGTCCTGGCCGGCACCCACGCCGAGGTCGACCGCGCCCTCGCCACCGCCGGCCTGCCGCCGCGCCCCGCCGAAGTGGCCGGCAGCGGCAGCGCCCAGGTGTGGACGCTGGCACCCGCCGGCAGCCGCAGTGCGCCCGTGGCGGTGATCTCCGGCCGCGACGCCGCCAGCATCGGTGCCCTGGAGCGCGGCCTGCCCCACTACGGCGCCCAGAGCTGGCTAGTCTTCGAGGGCGGCCGGGCGATCTCCCGCGGCACCTGGCCGGCCAGCCTGCCGGCCGTGCCGGTCGTCCGCCGCTGAGGGGGCCCGGCAGCGGCGCACTCGACGCCTGCACCGCGGGCGCCGCTCAGGGCGTCAGCCCGAAGCCGTCCTTCAGGGCGTCCCGCAGCCAGGCCACGAACACCTGCACCGCCTTCGGCACCGTCGGGCTGTAAGGGCGGATCGCGCACAGGCGGTCGCCGAACAACCCCACCGGCCGCCAGTCGGGCAGCACCGGCACCAGCAGGCCGTCGAGCAAGGCCTGGCGGGCGGTGAAATCCGACAGCACCGCCAGCCCCAGCCCACCGACGGCCGCCTCGCGGAGGGCCTCGCTGTTGTTGGCGGCAAAGCAGCCGCGGACCGGCACCGCCAGCGGGGCGCCTCCGGCCAGCGGCTCGAAACGCCAGGCCAGCGAACCGCCGCCGCGCCGGTAGCCCAGGCAGTCGTGGCCGGCCAGGGCCCGGGGGTCGGCCGGCACGCCCCGGCGCCGGAGGTAGTCGGGGCTCGCCACCAGCACCGAGCGGGTCTCGCAGAGAGTCCACGCCACATGGGTCTCGGGGACCACCGAGACATGGCGGATCGCCACGTCGAAGCCGTCCCGGGCCAGGGAGCTGATCTGCGCCGACAGGTCGAGCTCGAGGGACAGCTCGGGATAGGCCCGCAGGAAGGCTGGCACCAGGGGCACGATGTGCTGGCGCCCGAGGGCCACCGGCGCCGTCACCCGCAGCACGCCGCGGGGCGTGTCGGCCAGCTCGCGCACGCCGGCAAAGCTGCGCTCGATCTGCGCGAAGGCCTCGCGGGTGGCCTCCACCAGGCCCTCGCCGGCCTCGGTGAGACGCAGGCTGCGGGTGGTGCGACGCACCAGCGGCACGCCGGCCGCCGCCTCGAGTTCGCGGATGCGCTGGCTCACCGCCGCCTTGCTGACCCCGAGCCGCGCCGCGGTGGCGGTGTAACTGCCCGTCTCGGCAAGCACGCCGAGCCAATGCACGTGCCCCCACAGGGCGTCGATCTGCTGTTTTTTCATACGCGGATTGTTCATCATCCTGAACAGTGAAACCAGGCTTTGCGCCTTCCCCCGCGGCGGGCCGGTGCCTAGACTCGGGGCCTGGCACCTGTCATCCGCCCGAGGACCTTTCATGCAACTCACCCCCCGCCTTGTCCTGATGCTGTCCACCCCGCCGCTGATGTGGGCCTGCAACGCCGTGGTCGGCCGCCTGGCGATCGACAGCATCGGCCCCCTGTGGCTCAACGCGCTGCGCTGGGTGGTCGCCTTCGCGCTGCTGCTGCCCCTCGGCTGGGCGGCGCTGGGCACCGCCCGGGCGCGGGCGCAGATCCGCGAACGCTGGCAGGTGCTGGCCATCCTCGGGCTGATCGGCGTCGGCGCCTACAACGCGCTGCAGTACATGGCGCTGCGCACCAGCACGCCCCTCAACGTCACCCTGATCGCCTCCAGCTCGCCCGTGTGGACGCTGCTGATCGGCGCCCTCGCCTACGGCGCCGTGCCGACCCGCCAGCAACTGGCCGGGGCCGTGCTGTCGCTGTGCGGCGTCGCGCTGGTGCTGGCACGGGGCGAGCCGGCGGCCCTCGCCGACGTGCGCCTGGTGCAGGGCGACCTGCTGATGCTGCTGGCCATAATCGGCTGGTCGTTCTACAGCTGGATGCTCGCCCGGCCGCCGGCGTCGATGCGCGGCGCGGCGCGGCCGGCCTGGAACTGGGCCGAGTTCCTGGTGGCCCAGTGCGTCTTCGGCGTGGCCTGGGCGGTGGGCGCGGCGGGCCTCGGCGAGCTGGTGGTGCCGACCGGCCCGATCCAGTGGTCGTGGCAGCTGGCCGCCGCGATCCTCTTCGTGGCCGTCGGCCCGTCGATCATCGCCTACCGGCTGTGGGGCCTCGCGGTGGGCGAGGCGGGGCCGGCGATGGCGGCGATCTTCTACAACCTCACGCCGCTGTTCGCCGCGATCCTGTCGGCGGCAGTGATCGGCGAGAGCCCCCAGGCCTTCCATGCCGTCGCCTTCGGCCTGATCGTGGGCGGGATCTTCGTCTCGTCGCGCACCCGGACGGAGCCGCCACGCTCCCGCTGACGCCCCCACAAAGCGCTCAAGAATCCGCCCGGCAAACCGAAAAATGTCATGAATCGGGCTCGCCGGGCAGCCATTCAGGCCGCTGCGAACGCCTCTGACCAAGGATCCAGCATGCGCAACAATCAGCCTGTCACGGGCCGGGAACTCCTTCTCGAGCCCAACGTGGTCATCATTTCCCGCACGGATGCCGAGGGGCGGATCACCTTTGCCAACGACGACTTCCTCCGGACCAGCGGCTTCTCCCTCGACGAGCTGATCGGCGAGAACCACAACATCCTGCGCCACCCGGACATGCCCGCCGAGGCCTTCCGCGACCTGTGGACGACCCTCCGCCGCGGTCGCCCATGGTCGGGCCTGGTCAAGAACCGCTGCAAGAACGGCGACCACTACTGGGTGCGCGCGTCGGTGACGGCCAACGCCGGAGGCGGCTACATGTCGGTGCGGGTGCCCCCCGAGCGCGCCGAAGTGGCGGCGGCCGAAGCCCTCTACGGGCGCATGCGCAGCGACCCCGCGCTGCGCCTCCACGAGGGCCAGCCCGCCCGGCGCGGCGTGGCCCGCTTGGTCGAGCGCGTGGCGACCGCCGCCGACCGGGTGCCCATCGGCCGGCGCCTGCTGCTGGTGATGGTGGTGGTGATGCTGATGCTCGCCGGCGCCCTGGTCGACAGCCTGCACTCCGCCCGCCGGATCGAGACCGAATACCGCAGCCACATCTCCGCCGACATCAGCCGCCAGGTCACCTTCGACAAGCTGTACGCCCAGGGCTGCAGATGGGCCAGGCGCTGCGCAACGTGATGCTCGACCCTGACAACCCCAAGGCCTTCGACAACTACGCCAAAGCCGCCGAGAACTTCGAGAAGCTCATCGCCTCGGCGCGGGACGAGGACAAGCGGCTCTTCAACTCGGGCCTGCCCGAGCGCATCGACGCCCTGCGCGGCGAGCAGCGGCGGATCCACGAGCAGCTCTTCGCCCTCGTCAAGTCCGGCCAGCTCGACGCCGCCCGGGCCCTCCTCAACAAGGATGAAACCCCAAAATGGCGCGAGATCCGCGACCTGCTGCTCGACGAGATCAAGCGCCTCGACGAGCTGTCGCCCCAGTTGCTGGAGAAGCTCGCCACCCAGTCCGATGCCGCCGTCCAGCGCAGCATCGCGCTGGCCCTCGGGGCGATGATCCTCGGCACCCTGATCGCGGCGGCCATGCTCAGCCGCATCGCCCACCAGGCGAGCCGCGCCCGGGCCATCATCGCCGCGGTCGCCCACGGGAGGCTCACCGAAACCATCCACCCCGGCGGCGAGGACGAGCTCGCGGAGATCCTCACCGACGTGGCGCTGCTCCGCAACCGCCTCCACGAGGCGATCAGCCTGATCCAGCAGTCCGCCGGCAGCCTCGCCGAATACAGCGAACGCCTGGGCAGCGCCAGCGCCGCCACCCTCGAGGCCGCCCAGAGCCAGAGCGAGAACATCGTGGCGATGTCGGCCACCGTCGAGGAGCTCTCGGTGACCACCGACGAGATGAGCAGCAACGCCCGCGAGGCGATGCAGGCGGCCAGGGAATCCGAGGAGGCGACCCGCCACAGCGCCGAGGTGAGCCAGCAGGCCGCCCACTGCATCGACGGCGCCACCCGGGCCGTCGAGGGCACCGAGCAGCGCATCCTCGAGCTGGCCGAGATGTCCGGCGAGATCGGGCGGGTCGTGCAGGTGATCCGCGAGATCGCCGACCAGACCAACCTGCTGGCCCTCAACGCCGCCATCGAGGCCGCCCGCGCCGGCGAACAGGGGCGCGGCTTCGCGGTGGTCGCCGACGAGGTGAGGAAGCTGGCCGAACGCACCGGCAACTCCACCCAGGAGATCGCCCACATGATCCAGCGCATCCAGGACGTCAGCAAGGCCACCACCAGCGACGTGGCCGCCAGCAGCCAGCGGGTCGCCGAGGGCTCCCGCACCGCCCTCCAGGCCGGCGAGATCGCCGCCTCGGTGGAGGTTGCCGCCGCGCGCGCCGGGCGCGCGATGCAGCTGATCGACGACGCCCTGGCCGAGAGC
>RRZT011979193.1_pt1 | contig 10149 bp, 5 predicted proteins | sample 2165551 | NCBI WGS metagenome assembly RRZT01 (sample SAMN10456910, study PRJNA506462) | wastewater metagenome | biome: wastewater; feature: sludge; material: wastewater sludge; isolation source: wastewater sludge with Escherichia coli K12::gfp cells carrying plasmid... | place: USA: Moscow, Idaho ...
ATTAACCCATAGGATAGAACGTAATTTCTTTTTAATCTCTCGTTGAGCTGTAATACTCTTGAATGCGTCTTTAAATTTGCGCACAATAGCCACTACATTTTCATCTATATCTGCAACGACACGCTCTACAATTATAGGAGTGTCTTCTGTCTTTATGGATTCAAATAACTCCGTAAGAGCAGCTTTTGCTTGTTCCCTCTTATCGAGAGGTTGATTTGAATTTTTTTCTTCGTCAAGAACCTCTTTGGCAAGAGTTAGCAATACACGGAGGAAATCAATACTAGTTATAAGATTCTCCTCCATATGACGACGCAGTTCATCCAACTTTTCGGCAAATGCCTTGTAGTTGGGATCTCCATGATGCTCACCTAATCTCAAACGGAGCATCTTTTCGACCTCAAGTATCTTTTTAGGATTATCTTTCGCTTGCTCCAACACCATATCAATAACATCTCCATCTACCACAAGATCTTCAAGAGGAGTACCTATATCGATTGTATCAATATTACGATGAATTATCTCTATAGTTTTAGCACCCAATAAAGTCCATATAAGTGAACCTCCAGTACTAACAGGACGTACACTTTGATATACCTGAGCCAGCCAAGTATAATCCGCCTGATAAGCAGCCAGCATTGCATCCGGGCTTACTGTTTCCCAAGCTTTAGCCAATCGTGAAAAATGTTTTGCAAAATTCGTTTTTGTAGACTCATCAAGTAAACATTGCTGGGCAGCTTGCAAACCTTCCCAACCACCGATTGTCCGGTCTACACCAGGGAAAAAGTCAATACACTCTTGCAAAAATTGAGGTATCAACACTTTTATCTCATCAATATTCTTTACAACCGTTTTTACCGTCTCCTCATCAAAAGCAAGGCTTTTGGCTACATTATCAAATACACCAACGAAATCTACAATCAGACCACATTTCTTATCAACATTGTACTTTCTATTCGTACGGCAAATAGCTTGTAACAACGTATGATCCTTCATTGGTTTATCAAGATACATACATTGCAAAATTGGAGCATCAAAACCTGTCAACAGCTTTGAAGTGACAATCACCATTTTAATCGGTGACAATGGATCACGGAATTGGTCAAGAAGTTTTCTTTCTTGTTCTCTATCACGACAGTATGCCTTATACTCATCAGCTTTATCGCCAGCCGTATGCATAACGATAGTGGTTGCATCTTCCGAACCCAAAAGAGCATCAATCGCTTTCTTATATTTCACACAGCAGTCTCGGTTATATACCACGACTTGAGCTTTCATTCCAGTGGGCTCTACATACTCTTTGAAGTGATTTACAATATAACGTGCGACATCGTTAATTCGCTTCTCCGCTGTAAAAAATGCTTCAACAGAAGTTCGTTTTACTAATTCGTTCTTTTCGTCCTCGGATATTTGATCGGTCAGTTCATCAAATTCTTCTTGTAATTGAGTTTCGTTAAGATGCATCTCTACCGGCACTGTTTGGAAATTCAATTCAAGCGTAGCTCCATCTTCAACAGAATTTTGGAAAGTATATTTTGAAATATATCCACCTTTCTCTAAATCCTCATCAGCACCAAACGATTGAAAAGTATTCTTATCTCGTTTGTTGATAGGCGTTCCGGTAAGACCAAAGAAAAATGCATTAGGTAGTGCATTGCGCATTTTTTGTCCTAAATCCTTTTCCTGAGTTCGGTGTGCTTCATCTACCAATAAAATGATATTATCTCTTTCATTCAGTACACTATCAACATCTCCGAACTTGAAAATTGTCGTTATCAGAATCTTGCGCTGATCCTGCTTGAAAAATGCAACTAACTCATCTTTTGTCTTTGCAGATTCTATATTAGGAATATCAGCACGAGTAAAATCGCCCGTTATCTGATCTTCCAAATCAATACGGTCATCAACGATAACAACTGTGGGAGCATGTAATTCGTTCTGCAAACGTAATTTTTGGGCAGCAAATACCATCAACCATGATTTTCCCGAACCTTGGAAATGCCAAATAAGACCTTTCTTCGGACCTTGTTTCTCTCGATATGTATTTAAGACACGCTGAACAATAGCTTCACCACCTAGATATTGTTGATAACGGCAAACTATTTTTATTTTTTTGCCTGATGATGTTCCTGTAAAAACACTATAGTAACGATATATGTCAAGCAGTCGGTTTGGTTGAACCAACCCCATTACGTTACTTTTAACCGACTCTATTGTACCATGCTGACGACTTTCATCTTTAAACCAAGGTCCCCATTTGTCAACAGGGGCACAGATGCCGGCATATTGAAGTTCTTTGCCTTCTGTAGCAAAGGTTAATATATTCGGAACAAACATTTCTGGAATGCTCTTTTCGTAATGCAGCATATCAATGGCTCCGTCAGCCCATGTTATCTGAGGGCGAACAGGAGATTTTGCTTCACCAACACAAACCGGAATTCCATTTATCAGATAAACCAAATCCAAACGTTTACCTCCTTCAACAGAACTACGTGGAAACTCCCATTGATTGGTCACTACACAATAATCTTCGACCGCATCTTCGCTAAAGAATCTGATAGGTATATATTCACCATCCTTTCCAAAAGGCTCTGTGTTTTCATTAAATAATAATGTACGAAAACGGTCATTGGCAGTCACCAATTCATCATAATTACCTCCACAAGTAATAGCAGCACGGAGTTTATAAATAACTTGCTCCGCTTGTTGACGTGTTATTGGATTTAACCTGACAAGAGCTTCCAATAGCCATGATTCAACAAGGACAGAATCAGAACTACGAGGTATATCCTGTGACTTTACATACTGCCAACTACTTTGGGTTGCAGCTTCTATGAGCATTTGCTCCACTGTATTGTCTTCGTTAAACATATCTATGGTTTTTATTGTTATCAATTTAATAATTAAGCGATTTTCCCTAATTCGTCACTCTGTATGTCATTCAAATATACTAAAGCTTTTTGAATGACAGATTTTGATTTATCGGCTTGTTCTGCTATGAAAACGAATTCAAGTTGTTTGTCCATTGGCGGTAAGATACAATCAAAGTTTCTTAACTCAGTGAGCGGCATTCGTGGCATTTTAGTACCTCCAGCTATATCATTTGCATAATTAACGAACTGATTACCCCGCAACAGATGACTCAAAAATACTTTATGCAATTTACTAGGCTCTGGACGTAATGGAACCAGTTCTGTCGTTGCCATTCCAGGCTCATCTGGTATCACAACCTTGTTTAAATAAGGCCTTAATTTTGAGAATAGTACATTCCCTTCATCAAAGGATTGAACAGATAAAGCATTCTCAACATCTTCATAGACCTTCTCTATTATCCTACCAGTATTTGATTCTATCATATCAAGATTCAATAGCCAGATTTTGCCAGATAGTTGCTCTTTAGAAGGCATTTCCGGGGCGACATCTTTAATCTTAGCAGTCTTCCAACCTTTTGTATTCGTAACAGGATTACCAAACATCTCGATAAATTGCGATTTGAAGTCGCCAAATTTTGATTTGTCGGCTTGTCTATATATTGCTTCAAAACGCCTTTGTTCCTCCATCGCAGGCAATCCAACCATAAAATGGTCCAGATATGAAGCACTAACTCTTTTCTGCCCGCCTGTTCCAGACATATTTTTTGCAGCACGCTCACGAAATATAGGCATTCGTGTTAATGCTAACAGCCAATAGGGACTAGATATTCCGTTAATTGGCCGCAATACATGAAATTCTGTAGATCCCATTCCTATACCATTTGTAAGTCCATGTACAATAGCTCCTTTGCCATTCTCCATACAAGGTGTAATTTTGGCAAACAAGACATCATTATTCTCAAAATATGTAAAGCCTTTTTTTACTTTTCCATATTCTTCATCAGTCATATCTACCAAATATCCATCCTCACTTACCGCCGGCATAGGAATAAAAGAGACTTTATCGGTGTCGCAAAGAGCAATGTTAGGACGTCTTGGATTTAGAATACAACATTCTCCTAATCTTTTCAACTCATTCTTCTGATTTAAAGAAAGAGGATTCCCAAACATCTCGATAAATTGCGATTTCACCATTTCATCAGTGGCAACAAGTAGTTTCTTATAAGCCTCCTTCAATCGATAGGCTGCCCATAATTTATCAACAAGAACTTTTTGTTCCTCTAATGGAGGTAATTCAAACTCAAAATCAGCCAAATCAGAAAATAACACATAAGGATTTGTAGAACCTTTTGATTTAGCTATCGACCAAGTCGTAAAATCCTTTGATAGCATAATGAACGGCAACAAACGTTGCTCAAATGCATGAGGATCTTTCGTTTCAAAAACAAAAGTAGTATTAGCACATACTCCTTCAAAATCAGCAACTGCTATTTTCTTTAGATATGTTCTTCTTGAACCATACAAAATCTGACCTGGTTTAAATACACGAATAAAAGCAGGTCCAACATCATCTGTTGTAAAACATCCTTTCCTATGTATGGTTAAATCCTCCGAATCCATATGATCGCCTGCAACATAGTATTCATACGGATTATTTAGACGATCTATATTTATCTTCACATCTTTAACGACATCTCCAAACTTTACCCTACTCATATTTTAGCATACTTAAAAGATTAGCAACTTCGATATGCATTGATCTTGAAGCCTCAATCCATTTTGGGAGTGATTCATCCAAAATGTATATTTCATTTGTTCCTTTTTGCTTGACATAACTTTGTATACTAAGCAAACTCTTATTATTATCTATATCATTTATATCAGCAACTTTTGCAAAATATTCTATATCTTCAAAATTTTCATAAGCAGAAATAATTTTCTGGATGTGAGTATTTTCTAAATAACTTTCAGCATTCTTTCTTGATACCTCTCCTTTTGCGTCAATAAAAATAACTTTACCTTTATGACTATCTTCTTTTCTATTTTTGCAGATAATAATACAAGCCTCCATAGAAGCATTAAAAAATAGATTAGGACCAAGTCCAATTACGCAATCTACAATATCTATTTCAACTAATTTTTTGCGCAACTCATATTCTTCATCACGAAATAGTACACCATGGGGAAACAATATAGCACACCTACCAGTATTTCTATCCATCGAAGCAATAATATGTTGAAAAAATGCATAATCAGCTCTTCCTTGCGGAGGCGTTCCCAAGAAATTACGTCCCCACTTATCATTCATGAATTTTTCACGATTCCATTCTTTGATTGAATAAGGAGGATTTGCCAGAACAATGTCGAACTTACGAAGATGGCTGCCATCCAAGAATGCAGGATGCTCCAACGTATCTGCACATGCAATCGAAAAATCTTCAACTCCATTCAAATAAAGATTCATTCGTGCAATAGAAGAAGTCAAGCCATTCACCTCTTGTCCGAACACCTGTACACTCTGCCACTCTGCACCTTTGTTGCGAAGATAGTCTAAACATTTAACCAACATACCCCCGGAACCACAAGTTGGGTCATAAATGCTTTCATTCGGTTGTGGCTGCAGTATCTCAGCCATAAGTTGAACGACTGTTCTATTCGTATAGAACTCCTGAGCAGTATTTCCGGCATCATCGGCAAACTTTCCAACAAGGTATTCGTATGCCTGCCCCATCTCATCGGCAGGACAAGCCTTTAGGCTCAACGTATATTTAGAAAAATCCTCAATCAACGAAGTAATGATATTATCAGGCATCTTCGCCTTATTGGTCCAGCCATCCTTAGGTCCGAAAATACCTTCTAATCCTCCGATTTTTCTACCATCCATTTCCTTAGCAGGATTGGCTTGCTCAATGGCAATAAATGCTTCGACTAATTTATTACCAACATTTTCCGTCACCTCACGAACATCTCTCCAGTGCGCACCATCAGGAATACGGATGGGGAGATCTTCTACTTGCATACCTGCATACTCAACTCCTCCTTCACACACAAATCCTTCAAACTGTTCATCATAAACATCGGAAATGCGTTTGAAAAAAAGCAAAGGGAAAATATACTCTTTATATCCAGCCGCATCAATCTGGCCACGCAAATGAGTGGCAGCTGCCCAAAGAAAACCTTTAAGTTCATCGAGCGTAATAGGGTCGTCCGGATGACGATATTGTTTTACTTTTTCTGCCATATTGATTATGCGTTAATGAGTAATGAAAATTCGTTCTCCAATCGCTTCACATCTGCGTATGCTTGTTTGAACTCAGCCAACACTTCCGCATAAGGACGAATTTCCTCCTTGTGGTAAACCACATAGCGATTGGGCGAAAGATTATACTCTTTATCTCTTATCTCCTGCAATGTAACGATTCGAGAATAGTCCTCTTCATCGGAGTAATTTTGATAAAGTGAATATAACCTATCTATATCATTCTCTTCTAAAATATTCTGCGCTCTCTTTTGAGTTAGAATTTTGGAACCATCTATCATCAAAATCCGTCCGGAATGATGAGCCTGTTTCATTCTTCGTATTATCAAAAAGCACGGTGAAAGTCCAGTTCCATAAAACAATTTATCTCCTAATGTAACAACGGCTTCTATCAAATCACTTTCGACTAATTGTTTCCTTATTTCTGCTTCTTGATTTCCACGAAACAGAATACCTTGCGGCATTACAACAGCCATACGCCCCTTGCCGGAAGACATAGAACATATCATATGCTGAATCCACGCATAGTCACCACAACTATCACTCGGTGTGCCATAGATATTGCGCTTATATTTATCTGAACTCCATTCCGTTGCTCCCCAATTTTCAAGAGAAAATGGAGGGTTTGCTATAACACAATCGAATTTGGCGATATTACCACCTTGAAGAATTTTTGGGTCTCTCAATGTGTCGCCTTGCATTACATTAAAATCAGATGCACCATGCAGGAATAGATTCATTTTAGCAATGGCCGCATTCACGACATTCTTTTCCTGTCCGAATATACTTCCGCAGCAAAGAGAATCATCGTGCATATATCGTATAGCTTCGATAAGCATTCCTCCACTACCACAAGCAGGATCATATACAGTTTCCCCCGGTTGCGGATCGAGAATATGCACTAATAATCTCACAACAGAACGAGGAGTATAAAACTCTCCAGCTTGAGCCTTACTATCATCGGCAAACTTCTTCAATAATATTTCATAAGCATCACCCATTAAGTCCGCAGGGTAATCCTTATTACCAAGTTTTCGTTTTGATAGATGTTCTATCAGGTCACGAATCTTGCTATCATTGAGTATTGCTTTGTTAGTCCATTTCTGAGATGAAAACATAGATAGCACCCCATACAATGTATCTGGGTTTGCTATCTCTATCTGCCTCATAGCACCGACTATGGCAGCTCCAAGATTTTCTGTACGCTCTCGGACTTCTTGCCAATGACAACCATCAGGAATAACAAAACGATGTTGTTCTGGCAGAGATGCATACTCCTTATCACCACCACTTGATATTAAAGCTTCTTCTGTTTCTTCATCATAAACATCAGATATCCGCTTGTAATAAAGTAAAGGCGTGATATAATCCTTAAAATTATCTTGGCTTACAGGACCGCGTATTATATTACAGGCCTCAAACAAGAAATTGTATAAGTCCTGTGCACCTGTAAGCTCTTTATTTATTGTTTTTTTTGCCATCTAATAACTCTGTCAAATCGTAAATTTGATATCTCTTTACTTCATTAACTCTACAACATTTTCCGACAACATTGCATTCCCAGCATCATCTTTCGGAGCGTTCTTAAGGAACAGTACAGGAACGATAGTGTAGTTCTTAGCAAACGGCAACAGATTAGCTTTGCGGAGAAGCTCAGCAGTTAGCTGTTTGCCATTCTCCCCTGTTGTCCATTTACATTCTCCGACCAACAGATACTTTTTATCGAGCGATTCAGCCATCACGTCAAATTCAACTTGTTCCGGCTTCTTATCCTCATTGAGAACAGAGCCCCACCAGCGTTTTGCTTTGCCATAAACTACTCCATTAACAAGATTTCCTGTTACGGCATCCCGACACAGTTTTTCCCATTGCATACTCACATACTCAGAGAAATGAGCAGTCAAAGCCTGTTCTATGGGTAAGCGACGACCAAGTTCAATGAACGAACGATTAGGGACAACAAACTGATAGTAGAATGCCATAAATGGATCGGCTATCTTATAAAGACTCTTTTTCGCATTTTTTTCATCAATTCCGAACGGAACATCTTTTTCCAAAAATCCAAGATCAACAAGTTTCTTCAATGGACGCGACAGATTAGTTGCAGGTTCATTGCATCGTGCAGCAATTTCGGAAAGACGGTTTGCACCAGTACCGATATAAGACATTATTGTCGAAGTCTTGACTATATCCTTAACATCATCCTGAAACAGTTTTACCGGCTCCTCATAAAGAGTCCCATTTACAGAAAGGATATTATGCCACATGGCATCATCAAGCGAAATTCTGTTTTCCCTCAGTTCCCAATAGCGCGGCACACCGCCCCATATAGCATACTCTTCAATAGCGTTCATCGCATTAAGGTTCAATGCCTCCTGAATATAGGGTAAACGTATAGGGGTAAGTCTCATTATCTCATCAGCACGACCATAAAGAGGCGCAGTAGAATCAAGAAACAACCCATACATCATATTTTGTGATGAACCACAAAGCACCAGATTATACTTCAACTGTTTCTCATCAACAAGTTTCTGCAATACAGACGGCAGTTCAGGAGATTGCTCCACAAGATACGGAAATTCGTCCAAACACAAAGTAAAACGTTTGTCTGTTCGATAATTAACCGCACGAAACATCGACTCCCAATCGGGATACGACAACTTCTCAAAATCAGGAAACACCTGTGCTATCACTTTTGCAAGTAATGCCCTCTGATGTTGACCTTCCGAACGGTCTGCAAGGAAGTATACATCATTTTCTGACAACACCCTTTTAATAAGCGTTGATTTACCCAATCGTCTGCGACCATACATCACAACTAACGAGGATTTCTCTCTTGCAAGAGCATCCTTCAGTCGTGCTGCTTCATCTATTCTATCAACAAATTTCATATCCCACATTATTATGCAGTGCAAACATAATGTTTTTATGGCATAATACAAAATTTTAAGCTGTATTTTTTATCCTGATAGAGTCATTATCGACTTATATGCAGAAAAAAGTGAGTTTTATCTCTTTTTCGAAGCTCTTTTCCTTGTCTTCAAACTCAAATCCTGTAATGTTTTCCCTAGTTTGTCTTCTTTGGCCAACCACAGAATATCATCGTCAAGCTGTAAAGCATACAACACGCGCAAATATATTCCGATTGCCACTGTCGGCACACCTTTCTCTATTCGGGACACGGTCAACGGAGAACAGGTGGCACGTTCCGCCACTTGAGCTACACTCAGATTCCTGCGCAAGCGAGCCAGTTTAATCTGTTCTCCCACAACGGACATCTTTTGTTCTAATTTTCGGGGCAACTTAGTCCCCATTGTATTCTTTGCCATGTTAACTCATCATATAATATACAAAGATACTACTTTTTACTTATTTAATGATACATTACACATAAAAAATCGCATCAAAGCCATATAATCAGTCATAGACATAATCATTTGGAATAGAATTTCAAAATTAAATGCCATCATATTATTCATAAGCACAGTATACATCTACTAACAAATAAAATACTATTCGTTATACAGGCGTAAACAACCCCTCCTTGCTATGTCTGTTTAATATTAGTTTGACCATTCAAACGAAAAGTAACTTTACTTTATCCCTGTATTCATATATACACGCATTAAAGTAAAACTAAAAGAGGGAAGAAAGAAATAGCTATACCAAAATCGAAGACCACCCCAATTATAAGCTAAAAAATCCGTGAACTCATTTATGATTTTGCATCCATAATCAGCGAAATAATCACAGACATGCCCTATCTTTGCGAAACGGAGATTTAAGAGCAAAATAGAGTCATTTTTCTCTTTTTCCCTTCGTTTGAAAACAAACTAAGGTTAAAAGTGTTAAATCTTCGATTTTCGGCAAAAAAACAAGTAAATTTTTGAGGCTTCTATCTTTTAAACCATAAACTATTGACAATCAATTAGCATAATATGCTGCATCGGCAAATGACAAATATTTAAATAGTTGATTATTAGTAATTTAATAAATTTTATAGAATTTCTTTAAATACTA
>RRZT010850147.1_pt1 | contig 10148 bp, 9 predicted proteins | sample 2165551 | NCBI WGS metagenome assembly RRZT01 (sample SAMN10456910, study PRJNA506462) | wastewater metagenome | biome: wastewater; feature: sludge; material: wastewater sludge; isolation source: wastewater sludge with Escherichia coli K12::gfp cells carrying plasmid... | place: USA: Moscow, Idaho ...
GGAAGAAAATGCGCTGCAGTGCAGAAAATTCGCCAATGAGAAGCTCTGGGCTTTACCAAGGAAAGCGTGGATTAATAGCGAGTTGCGAGAAGTTTTAATAAAAAAACTTAACCATAAGCATTAACTCAATAAAGCTATCTAATTTCATCAATTTATAAAAGAATCAAGGCATAAGAAATTGTGAGCATGAGAATCTCTATTTAAATTTTGATATGCTTGAAGTTTGGAAAAATTCAACCTGAAGCGCTGGACAGAAAAGCAAAATCTGGTTTTCTTTGAGGGAAATGTGTAGAATCTTGCGGTTTTCCAATTCAGAAATTAAGTGAGTCATTAATCTGTGGCATTCTACGTACAAAAATATGGTGGCACATCAGTCGGAAGCACCGAACGGATCAAGAATGTTGCCCGTAGAGTGGCAAAATTTCACTCACAAGGACACCAAATTGTAGTTGTCGTTTCAGCCATGAGTGGTGAAACCAATCGCTTGATCGCATTGGCCCACGAAGTACAACAGAATCCTGATCCGCGCGAATTAGATGTAATGGTCTCCACCGGCGAACAAGTGTCCATTTCATTATTAGCAATGGCATTAATGGAACTTGATATCAAAGCCAGAAGCTATACCGGATCTCAAGTTAAAATTTTAACTGACAGTACGCACACGAAAGCGCGAATATTAAATATTGATGAGGACAGAATCCGGGCTGATCTTGCGGCCGGTTTTGTGGTGGTGGTTGCGGGATTTCAAGGTGTAGACGAGCAAGGTAGCATTACTACGCTTGGCCGAGGTGGATCTGACACTACTGGAGTAGCACTAGCCGCGGCTCTAAAGGCTGACGAATGTCAGATTTATACTGATGTGGATGGAATTTACACGACAGATCCACGTGTTGTAGCAGAAGCACGAAGGTTAAACACCATAACCTTTGAAGAAATGCTCGAGATGGCAAGCCTTGGCTCCAAGGTCTTGCAATTAAGGTCTGTCGAGTTTGCTGGAAAATATAAAGTGAAACTGAGAGTATTATCAAGTTTTGAAGATGAAGGTCAGGGCACTTTGATTACTTTTGAGGAAGATGAAAATATGGAGCAGGCAGTTATTTCAGGAATCGCATTTAATCGCGACGAGGCAAAAATTACTGTATTAGGTGTTCCAGATCATCCTGGTATTGCTTATCAAATTCTTGGACCCGTCGCAGATGCGAATATCGATGTGGATATGATCATACAAAACGTAGGTCACGATGGTCTGACAGACTTCTCGTTCACTGTTCATCGTAATGAATTCAACAATACGATGAATATTCTGAAAGAAAAAATTCAACCTCATATTGGTGCACGTGACGTACTCGGAGGTGATAGAATTGCAAAAGTATCAGTTGTGGGCGTTGGAATGCGCTCGCACGCTGGCATTGCCAGCAAAATGTTCCGGGTATTAGCAGAAGAAGGAATTAATATACAAATGATTGCCACTTCTGAAATAAAAATATCAGTTGTGGTTGATGAAAAATATATGGAACTTGCAGTCAGGGTTCTGCACAAAGCATTTGATCTTGAGCAGGCACCCTGAACTAAATCTCAAGAACTGATCAATAAACTATCAAACGATTGCATTCAATCTAATAACGGAGAGATGGCCGAGTGGTCGAAGGCGCTCCCCTGCTAAGGGAGTATAGGCACAAAAAGCTTATCGAGGGTTCGAATCCCTCTCTCTCCGCCAATTCAATTTGCTTACTTCCGAGCCTCCCTAACACCTTGAAAGGTAATGGGGTTTCAGCGGTTCTAAGTCCTGTGTTTCGGTGATATTGGAACCCACCCGGAAAAGCCAGTTTCAGCACTGCACGGCGATCACTTAACCTACCAGAATCCCATAGTTTATAAGGACTTGCAATAAAATCCAGAGCGGTTCTAAGTGCCGCATCATACGATCTCATCGGGCGCATGGATTGAGATGATTTTTCAACCAGAACGGCTTTGTTAGTTTCCAGTTGTTTGACCTTCTTCTCATATGCCTTGATCATCGTCTGACTATCAGTCTCAATCAGCCTATCCATTAATTGTTCGATGGATTGATCTAGCTTGCGTATCTCTTTTTCCATCGATTGCCCACGCTGCGCAATCTGTGCCTGACGATAATTCCACCATACCTCGAACATCTTGGTTGCGGTTTTGAAGAGCGGCACCGAAGGCACAAGCTGGTGCAACATATTTACAAATTCCCTTTCGATCTTTTCGCGGGCAATAACTTTGCCGTAGCTCTCACAGCGTTTGGTAAAGCAATAGTAATAAGGATAGTGTTTGCTTCGTCCTTTCGTCCAGCAGGCAGTCAATGGGTTGTCGCAGTCCCCACACCTTACTGCTCCTCTCATCGGGAAATCTTCGTTTAAGTCCTTCCGCGCTGCTATCTTGGGTTTCTCTTGCATGCGCTGCTGGATTTTTTGATAGGTTTCCAGAGAAATGAGCGGTTCGTTTTGTGCCGGGCGTAACGACACATCCATGATGTCCGATTGAATATGTCCGGCATAAATCACCCGGCTTAAAATCCGGTTTACATGCTCGTTACTAACTTCGCCCTTGGCATCTGTCGGAAACTCTGGAAACTGCTCAAAGAAGCGTTTCACTTCCGCCCTGATTTCAAAGCGTCCGCTGGCATAGCCTTCCAATCCTTCAGCTACGATACTGGCTAGCGGCTCATCCCTCACTAGAACTTTGCCGTGACCGGGTTTAGAAGCGTACTTATACCCAATCGGCGCAAAATGCACCCAATAGCCATTGAGCATACGCGCTCGTCTTCTGTTACGCGTTTGTTCGGCATTTTTCTGCCGATGATGCTGCGACACGCTGGCAAGTAAGTGCTCTACGAGGATGGAATCCGAGTCTTCTCCGAACGTCATACTGGGTGAAGCTAATTTCGCACCTACGCTCGCAATTTCTGTCCGTAAGCGAATATGGGCCTCCATCCCCCTAGCGAGCCTGCTCACATCATCCACTAAAATTGTAATATTATCTTTACGATGCGCTCGCAGGAATTTGAGCATCGCTTGCATACCGGGTCGATCAATCAGCGAGCCGGATTGAGAATCCTGAAACACTTCGATCACTTCCATATTCCGATAGCGGGCAAATTCCCGGCATCGCGTGGCTTGCGAAGCTAATCCATCGCCTTCTTTCGTCTGCCGCTTGGTGGATACCCGACAATAAATTACCGCTTTATCCATTGTTGCTCCTTTCGCCGTTTGTCTTTTCAGTGGCTGGTTCAGTTTGGTCGGTTTGCCGTTTCGCCTCAACATCTTCGTCATTAAACGCTTTGCATAGCGTAGGAGGCATAATCATATATACCGCATCCATATCTAGATTGAGATCGATCCACATACGCATAATATCCCACAGGATAGCCAGATATTCATTTTCCTCCTCGGTTGTAAGATTGCAGTCAGCCAAGTCTCCCCGGAATGCATCACAATCCAATACGGGGACAGGAATGACTTCCTGTTTGTTTTCGTTCTGTTCTGTCGTATTATTACTCATCTTTTGCCTCCTTAACTTGTTCAAGGCGCTGCCTTGAAAGGTTATTTATTCATAATTTCGTGTCCCTCCCTGTCGTTTAAAACACGAACAAAAAGAGAACATATTCCTGTGAAGCTGGCAATAAAAAACACGCCTATATGATTTAATTTCCGGAATCTTCTAGCGTTGCGGGTCGCGTTGGTGTTGCCGTCCTTTTTCCCCCCACTCCATTTGCATGGAATGGTCGGATCGCTCCATGCGCTGTGCCCGTTGCCGCTCCAGTTCATTCAGCCGAGCCTCCCGCTGCTCGCGCAGCCATGCCCGGTTGAACGTTTCGCGAATAGGCGCTTGTTCATGCTCAGGGCGAAGCTCCGGATGCGGTTTATCCCGTTTCACCATTTCTGAGCCGCCGCCTCGTTCACTCTCACCGCGCCGCTGCGCTTCGGTTAATTTCATTGCCTCCAATTGTTTGGCGATATACGGATCACGCGCATAATCAAATTCCCGGCGCTGCAAAGGGGCGTTGCGAAAGCTGTCCGGTACATCGTTCGCAAAATCCGGGTGCTTGCCCGAGAAGCTTGTCGTTTGCGGCGACAATTCCTCGCCATAACGTTTATTAGCGTTCGTACCCATGATCGCGGGTTCGGATATTATTTACAGGTTGTTGTTTACTTCGTTCATCCTGATAGTCCTGCATGCGCTGATCGCGTTGCTCGCGCAGCGTAATGCGCCCATCCATCGGGATACTGTCCAGTACCAATTCAGAACCGCGTCCGTCTTTATGTTTCCACATCGCACCGATCCGGTTCCAGTATTCCTTGCCATCCTGCGTTTCGCGCACCGTATAGGCAATCTGGTCGGGTTTGCGTCCTGTGTGAGATGGAGTGGCTTCATTAGGTGTGTCGTTTGGATTTCTATTGCTCATTTTTTTCTCCTGTCGTTGTAAAAAATTTAATGTTTGTCTCGTCTGTCGATGATCACGAGCACCGGGCAATCGCTGGAACTGTAATCAAGCTCGACCAATCCGCCCCCGCCCAAATACAAGCAATCGTTATAAACGCGGTATCCGTTAAATTCTTTGTAGGTGTACCAGACCAGCAGATGTGGCCCGATGGGCGAGATCATCAAGCCTGCAATCAGTAGCAAAAACCAGTGACGCAACAAATATGCCGTACTTCGCAGGAGCACTGACAGCCATGCAAAGGGGCGGAATTTTTGAGGTGAATACATTTTCATGAGTTGCTCCTATAGACGTAGTTTTACTTTTTTGCGGAAGGGCTTGCCGTGGAATGGGTTGATCCCCACAATTGAACGCCATGGCTCGATTTCGGCGTAAGACACAGGCTCAAACAAAATCGGGCGGTACTGACGCACGAACAAAATACCCTTATCCATGCGCCGGATTTCATCAGGCGTAGCTAACGGACGGCCTATTTCGCTTATGGTTTCGTTTAAGCCTAGATGTTCGATGGAGCGATTTGCTCCCATCGCCACCACCGATTGCTCACCCAGCATTTGTTTGGATATTAGTTCGAGTGTTTTAGGCGAGCGCTGGCCGGGCAAGAATTGCTTGATTTCTGTTTCACTGAGCAGCGTATCGAGCGCAGTTCTGCCGTAGGTACGCTCAAATGCTGCAAGATCTTGAAGAATAAGAAATAATCTTAAATTATAAGATCTTCCCCAGGTTAATAATCCCTCTAATCCATTGACCTTATAGGCAGTCGCCTCATCTAGAATGTAATATACAGGCCGTTCTTTATCCTGATGACGCTTAACTGCCGTCATAGAACACCACTGCATTAATCCTAAATATGCTTTAAACGATTCCATGCGACTACTGTCGGCTACTATGAATAACGTAGTCGGTTTCTTGCCTTCCTTGAGATCGCGCATAGCAAAGGTAGAGCGGCCCATGGCAGGTGCCAAGCGTCCAAAGGCGAAAGGTGCCAAAGCCTGTTGTGCGGCTGTTATAAAACTATCGAATGTTCTACTATCACCGCCCGACATCAAGGCGATTAAATTGTGTGCTCTGGCTCTGACAAGTTTCGCAAATTCGGCAACATCGTGTGGATCGTGTATTTTCGCCCACTCGGTATGTTCGATAGGGAAAGGCCCATCAGGATGCTGTTTACCATCTAGTGTCACACCTGCAATGTATCGGGCCATATCTTCAAGACGCTGGCGGTTCTCAAGCAGCAACGCAACAGAAGAAAGCGTTGCGTGATATAAATCGATCATAATCTCAAAAATAATGCCTATTGAAATCAATGATCTGCTTCCTTCCCTGAAGTAGGAATTATCAGTTTCTTTACCTTCCGGTTCCGGCAATATCTGTGCAGCCATCTCGCGCAAATCATCAATCACATCTCGCAGACCTCCGAGACGTGCCAGATCGTCACTAATGATATCTAAGGGGCTATACGAATCGCTGCTTGATCCGATGATCTCCGACCATAGATTGCCGGGATTAAGCACTCGAACGATTTCGCCGCGTTTTTCCAACGCGATTTTGCACATACAGGTCAGCTCACCCTTAAAGTCGCAAATAACTTTGCCATGGAAAATACTCATGATGTTTGTAACGACGGTATATATACCTTTACCGGAACCAGCAGGAGCAATCGTCATGGCATTCGAGACAAAATCGAAAAACAGAGCGGGTGAAGAACTACCAGCAAATCGTCCCCAGAATGGCCCACGCTTATTTTTAGTTAATCCACTTTCGAACTCTTTGACTGTGGCCCATGCAGCGCTGCCTTTTTGACCTGTCGGTTCATGACTTGATAAAAGATCGATGTAGTGTGCAAGATTTTGCAATATTCGGATAATGGTTTGTAAGCTAGCTAATCCAGCGGTGAAGTAAATCAAAGCTGAGAACCAATCTAAGTGACCATAAATAAGCGGTGGATTTAGACTGTATGCCCAATACATTAATCCGCCAGAAATACAAACCATCGTCAATAAACTAGAGGATGGTTGATTGTGAGAATATTGGCGTGCCATCGCTTTTACCCGGCGGTGTGGCCTTCACGAATGCGGATGAATACTGGTTTGACCGCGCCATTACCTGTAAAATAATCGCGCCAGAAGGTAGTCAATTCTTCTTCATTCTTACAATACTTTAGGAAGCTAGGGTGACCGTAACCATAGCGCTGCAATAGAAGCACTGTCACATCGATATCTTCCAGTGAATGCGGCATCAATCGTTGCAGATAGCTTTCTTGTTTGCGAAATATGCGAAACGGCGGCATCTGGTTCTGTTTGATACAGAACTGCGCAGTTTCTGAGTTTTGCAAAAGATCGCTGAGAAGAATCAGTCGGCTGCCCGGCACGAAGTTTTTCATGTGTGAAACATTTTTGACCATCTCCAGCATAGGGGACTGCGAAACTTGCTTGCGTGATTCATCCGGTGTCGGCGACAGCATTGCATCGACTTGCGGAGCGTAAACATTTTCATACAGCCGCTGCTTTTGCTTTCTCAAAAAACCTGTCGATGCGCTTTGCGCAGCGATATTCTTAAGATCGTCAGGAGTTTTCGCCGTGCCGCATACATGGAAACGGGCTTTCGGCGCTGAACTGATCTGGTCGCCTTCGGCGGTAATAAAGCTTAAGCGCTCATTAAATTCGAGATTGGCATACAATTCATCCAGATAATGACGCACCGAACGGTGCTGTTCTACGTTCAACCTTGGTTCGCTGGCATCGAATAGCACGAAAGTGTTGCGTTGTTTGATGCCTTCGAAACACCCGTATTGATCCGGTGTCGGTTGGCCGAAGATACTGAATGCGGCGTAACCCATGGCTCCGGTACACGCAACCAGTACGGCGCTCAATATGATGATTTTTGGTAAATCTTGATTTTTCTTTCTTCGACTCATGGGAATCTCCTAGAAAATTTAAAAGTAAATAAACCTACGCATGCCGTTTCAGCACATCGCTCAATCGCTTGAGCGCCGCTGCTTTTGCTTTAGCCAAGGCGGGATCGTTTTCGCTTCGGGATGAAGCATGGTAAAACTCGGGCAATTCGATGCCGCTTGCATCGTTAAAAGGGAAATGATTGAGCAAGCCTTCCGGGATAGCGATTTCTCGGCCTTCGAGCACTGAGTGCGTGTTTATGATTCTGGTAGCTGCCGCCGAGAATTCGTTTTCAGCAGCACGGGTAGCTTCTTCAAGCTCGCGGGATAGTTGGTGGCATTCCGTGACCTTCTTGTTGTATTCTTTAATTGCCTTTGACTGGGCAGTGATTTGATCTTGCGCATCGTCTTCTACGTCAGTACAAGCATCCTCGATTTCCTCTACGTAATCTTCATATGATTGATAGAGATCATCGTGGGCAGCGATAACGCTTTGCTGATATGTGCTGTAATCACCGTAAGGGTGGCTGAATCCGTTTTTTCCTTTATGGAACGAAAAAACAGCAATGCAGATATTAAGTAACACTAAAAAGACAGCTTCCGGCGTTACAATCAATTCATGGTAATGCGCGAGTGAATGACCGATTTTGTCCAGAGATTCCGTTGATCTGACTAATCCCACAGTCAGAATAAAAAACGCCATCACAGCGATAAATATTTTGAAGTGCCATTTGGCACGATTTCGTACCGTTCTAATTTCCTGTGTATCGGCATCCGTGCTGCGTGCACCGTAATTCAAGAAACGTCCGATGTAATACCCTCCACTAACAGCTAGCACCACGTTTGTCAGAGAAATCAAGAAACTCACAAGCAAAGCAGCAAATGGGCCGCTGACCATGTGGGCGTTGTACAGGAATGAACTATTAACTCCTGCATCGATGAACACGCAGATGCCCATTAACAGCAGGGATATGACCGGGTTTGGTGTAGCTGATTTATCGATTAGGTTATGGATGACACTGAAAGCCTTCTCGGCTTGTAGTGCCTGATGAAGTGTGTGGGCTTTTTGCTGAAGGGTCTGCTCTGCGGCAATTATTACACTATCGAGTTTTTGGATGATGCTCTGATTCCCGATAGTGACGGGAATTTTAAGCCGACTTTTAATATTTGCCGTTTCCTTGCACAGCGCTAAAAGTTTGCCAGCCTTTGATTCTAAGGGTCTCTTTAGACTCGTATAAATATGGTTTAGTGTGGTGAATAAATAGCCTGATGGCGAGGTTATATCTGAAGCAAAAGCTTTTAATGTTTTCATGCGCACTCCTTCGAACGTGGATACCATTCGGTAGATAATTCGCCGCTTTTGGCGGGTCATTGTTTTAGGGGTGCGCTATTCGGTTTGGTTAGCTCTGGATGTCCCTTATGGGGATTGTGTGGTTAACACCAACGCCGATAGCGCAGGTGTTACAATACTCCATATTAAACATAAAAACAAATAAATGTTTAAATATTTATATGTCTCTACTATATGGAGAAATATAATCGCGGATATGTTCGTTAGGAATTCGATTTAGTCGATTTCGTAATGCTTCATAAAATATAGGATCGCGTTCTTTTAATTGCTTTTGGTTAAGATAACTATGTTTCAAGTTGGGGTTATAACGAACTAACCATTTTCCCCAAACTTCTTCGAGATGTTTGAAAGGATCGGTCCGTTTGATGTACAGCGGATAAGTATTTCCACTCAAATCGGGATCTGGAAGAGGCGGAGCTGCCTCGCCTTTAAGAGGTTCTAAATCAACCAAAAGCTTCTTAATTAATTCTTTCCTTTCAGGAAATGGAATTGATGCGACTTCTTCAAGTGCGTCCTTCAACTTACCTTTTGCTCTATCAAGCTTATCCTTAAGCAAGTATTTTTGTCTTTCTATTACATAAGGGTAAATGTTGTGTAATATTTGCTGTAAATAAGCTATCTCTAGATCTAATTCATTGACTTTGTCAATAATTAAATACTTTTCATGGGAAGCTTGAAGACCTTTCAAAAATGCTTCTATTATTTCGTCATGGGGATCATATTGATCATCAGTTTCAATGGCAAAATTTGTCTCTTCATCAAGAAGTAGTTTTACAATTTCATTATTTCCTCTTTCACTGGCTAACATAAGTGCTGTATGACCCTTTTTGTCGGTGGGATTGATGTTAGCACCGTGATGAAGTAGAAATTTAGCCACCTCTATATGGTTATTAATACAGGCCCAAAAAAATGCCGTGCAACCCAAATTATCAGCAATATGAATATTTGCTCCGTAGTCGATCAACAATTTGACGATATCTAAATGTCCCGAAGCGCTGGCCCAAATTAATGCTGTCCTCTCATCTTTATCGAGGGCATCTATACTAGCTCCGTTTTTAAGCAATAGTTTAGCTACTGCGATATGATCATTGACACAAGCCCAAATAAGCGCCACAAAATTTGCGCTGTCAGTAGCATAAATATTTGCTCCATTGTCCAGCAAAAGATTGACAATTTGTACATGCCCCAGAGCGCTGGCCCAGATAAGTGCTGACTGGCCATCATTATCCGTAGTATCAATATTTGCTCCTTTATTAAGCAATAATTCTGCTACCTCACTATGACCATGCCTACTAGCGTGTATTAGGGATCTACGACCACCCTGATCTACACTCTCAACCTCGGCTTTTTTCTCAAGCAACAAGCTGACCGTTTCTAAGTGACCATGGGCACTCGCCCAAATCAGTGCCGTGCGCCCTCTTTTGTCAAAGGTATGAATA
>RRZT011183975.1_pt1 | contig 10146 bp, 10 predicted proteins | sample 2165551 | NCBI WGS metagenome assembly RRZT01 (sample SAMN10456910, study PRJNA506462) | wastewater metagenome | biome: wastewater; feature: sludge; material: wastewater sludge; isolation source: wastewater sludge with Escherichia coli K12::gfp cells carrying plasmid... | place: USA: Moscow, Idaho...
GATACATTTAATGCACTTGATGTTTGTCTTACTGACAAATCTAATTTAAAATGCAGTCTAATAATTTCTGCAATCTTTTCCATTTTTATTTTCCTCATTTCTACTCCAAAAAATTCTATTTTTGAAGTATATAAATTTAGAAAATCTCATTTGCTGAATTTAATCTTAATTATCGGTTTTTACTTTTTACTGTCTGGTTTAGACCAATTTTTGCAGCATTGTATAAGGTAAAATAGAGTTGAATATAAATAAGAGTAATATAGTTTTGTGATAGTTTAAAGATAGCTAAAAAAAGTCATTGGAAAAATCCAATAACCTTTTAAAATACTATTTTATGATATGTCCTACAAATTTAGACATATTATTTAAAATTTTTCCACCTCGTCTAAATCCTAATCCAGCACCTTCATAAGAGTAAAATACTCCTGCTTGATAGTAGTTTCCATTAGAATCTTTTGGGAATTCCACAAATTCTTGATAAATAGCTTTATGTCCTTCATAAGAACCATCAGTTTGTGTATCAATAGAACCATCACTATTTATGATTTTTGTATTTGCACCTTCTCTTCCAAAACATCTTTTTTCAACTTGTTTTTTTCCATATAGTGGTTCAAACGAAGTTTCTAAAAGTAGAGGATGATTTGGATATAAATCCCATAAAATTTTCATAAACCCTTTTGATTGGAACATTAAAGTATACGCAGGATTGAAAATTATTGCCTTTTTCTCTCTTATAATTTCTGTTAAAATTAAAGCCAATTCACTCTCTTGAATTGCAATGTCTTCCCAAGGAATTAGTTTAAACCAGAATTCAAAAAGTTCATCATCTTTGAAAATTCCTTCATCACTAAATTGAACATTTTCAATAAATTCAAAATCTGTATTAAATCCAGCTTCACTAGCAATATGTTGTAGAAGTTTTGTAGTATTTATATCTTCAATTGAACTTGATATTGATGAAAATAAAATTTTCCAACCAAGATTTGAATAATACTCTTCAAATTTTTCAATATCGCTATTTAGTGTAATAATTCTTTTGAAATTATCTTTTAAAGCTTCATATAAATTGTTAAATTGACTAGCTTCATCTAAGCCATTTGCTTTTAAAATTGCCCATTGAATAATTGCAGTTTCAAAAAGTGAAGTTGGTGTATCTGCGTTAAATTCTATCAACTTTATTGGATGACCATCTATTCCACCAGCTAAATCAAATCTTGAATATAAATGCCAATGAACTTCATTTTCCCAAGACTCTTTTATAATCTCTACTAAATTAAAAGGAATATTTAATTCATGAAATAAATCATTATCGATTACATATTGACCAGCTTCTACGAACATATCATAAAGTTCATTTGTTGCTTCATAAAAAGCATTTGCTTCATCTTCATTTATTACGACTATTTCGTCACTTATATATGAACTATTATCTTTATCTGTATGCCAAATAAAGCCAATCGATTCTAAATATTCGTCTGTTAACGGTTTTAATTTTTCTAATTTCATATTTTAACTTCCAAAACTTGATGAATTTGTAGTATTTGATGATGAGTTTCCACCAAAGAAACCAGTTTTTTTAGCGCCTGTACTAGAATTTGTTGTAGCTGCAGGTTTATTAAACGAACTTTGAGATTTACTATATGTTTGAGGAGATTTGTATTGTGCTGCTTTTTGATTTTGGAAATTTTGATTATTAAATAGTTTATTACCAAGCCAAGAACCAATCATTGCTCCTGCAATTGAAGATAATAAAACTCCACCAAGTCCCATTCCCTCACTACTTAATTGTGATTCAGGATTTGTAAGAGGCGAAGTTCCTGCATCAATCTTTTTCTCTTCTTCTTTTACTAATTTATCTATTTCTTCTTGAGATAAAATTCTTTCATTTCCATCTGGAGTTCTTAATACAATTGTTGTTTTTGATGCTGGAAATTCATCTGCAATTTTATATTGACCATCTGCGCTTTGTTCTACAACTACGAAAGCTCCTTGTTGTTGGCTAGCATTTGTAAATGTTGAGTTATTTTGATTTTGTTGTTGATTATTTGATGAGTTGTCTCCACAACCAACTAAACCAACAACTAAAAGTGAACCTAAACCACCAACCATCGCATAGTCTGATATTTTTTTAATATGATTTTTTTTCTTCAATTTTAATTCCTTATTTTAGTTTTAAAATTTATTTATATTTGAAACTCTTTTATTATATAAAATTAATAATTAAAATATATAAAACAGTGAATTAATCGAATTTTTAGTAGAATTAAATTTTTAAGGAAAAGATATGATAAATTATAAAGAAAAATTTATTTTAGATAGAGAATTTTACCCTTCAAAAGATATAGAAATAACAGTTGAAAGTGATAGAGGTAGAATTTTTTCTTCATCTGCTTTTAGAAGACTTCAAAAAAGAACTCAAGTTTTTGCTTTAGAGTTAAATGCTTCTATTCGTTCACGACTTACACACTCTATGGAAGTTTCGCAAAATGCAAGGTTTATAGCTAGAACTATTTTAGCTGAATTAAAAAAAGAGGGTTTAGAAAAGTTTGGTTTAGATGAATTTGAAAATGCTTTTATTTCAACTTCTGAAATGACTAGTTTACTTCACGATATAGGAAATCCACCTTTTGGACATTTTGCAGAAGAGACTATAAATAAATGGCTAAAAATTAATGTTTTGCCTATTTTAGATAAGTTTGAAGCATCTACAAATGAGTTAAAAAATTTAAAAGAACTAATTTCAAAAGATATTTGTAACTATGATGGAAATGCACAAGCAATAAGAATTATCACAAAACTTCAAAGACTAAATCTTTCATATTTTCAAATAATTTCAGTTTTAAAATATACAAGAGGAGCTTTTGAAGAAAAACCTTCAAAAGAAGAAAATCTATCATATTTGAAGAAAAAGCCAGGTTTTTATTTTAGTGAAAAAGATTTGGTTGAAAAGATACAAAAAAGTTTAAAAATAGAAGCTGGTCATAGATTCCCAATAACTTATATTATGGAAGCAGCTGATGATATTTCTTATTTAACTGCTGATTTGGAAGATAGTGTTAAAAAAGGCATTTTATCTTTGGATGAAGTTTATAACATCATAAAAAAAGAGTGTGAAAAAGAAAATGAAAAAATTCTTTTGCCAATAATAAATAAAGAATATGAAAAAGCAAAAAGAAATGAAGAACCATATCAATTTAATATGTTTTTTACATTTGTAAGAGTTGGTTTGGTTACAAATTTTGTAAATTATGTTTCAAAAGTTTTTGTACAAAATCATGAGGCAATTTTTGAAGGAAGTTTTAATTATGCACTTTTAGAGTTTGATAAACAAAGTGAATACTATAAAACTTTGAAGATTTTACAAGATATTTCTACAAAATATATCTATCAAAACGCAGAAGTTCAAACTTTGGAACTTCAAGCGTATACCATAATAAACTCTTTATTTGAAATATATAAACCACTTTTAGAACTTGATGAAGTTGATTTTTCAAAACTTCTAAAAGATGAAAAAATAGATTGTTTTATCTCGAGAAGATTGATAAAACGAATTTCAAAAAAACAAATAGTTGCTTATAAAAATGATATTGAAAAACTAGATAAACAAAATCTACAAGAGTATAAAATCTTAGAATTTTACTTTAGAGTAAGACTAATAATAGACTATATAAGCGGTATGACTGATGATTTTGCACTAGAAGAGTATAAGGTTTTATTGGCAATGAAATAGAAAATTAGATTTATTAAATTTCTTCTAAATACTCTTTTACTCTTTGTTTTACTTCATCAGCCAAATTTTGTGGCTCTAAAACTTTGATATATGGAATATAGTATAAAATAAGCGGGATTATCTCCATAGAGTTTGATATTTTTAGTTCTATTTCTATTGAACCATCTTTATCTTCTCCTATTATAGTTTGACCTTTTAGAGGTTTTCTTTCAAAATATTTTTTGATTTGTTTATCTATAAACAATCTTACACTAAACTGCTCATCAAGATTGAACCAAACAGAGTTTGCTTGTTTTAGTCTATCTTCTACTATTTTTGGTATTTCAAAGTTCTTTTCTAAAACTTGAATATTTTTAATAGTTTTTAGGTGATATTTTTTTAACAGTTCAATATTATCTTTTATATGAAAAGCTAATAGATACCAGAATCCATCAAAAAAGGCTAATTTTAAAGGTTTTATATGAAATATATTTTTTTCATAGTCAAATCTTATCTCTTTTTTTTCTTTGATAGATAGTTCAAGTTTTTCAAAAATTGCTATATTTTGTTCTTCTAAATATTCACCATTTATATTTGTAAAAATAGGATGTTCAAGTTGTTGTGTAACTTGAGATAAAAGTGAATGGGCTTTTGAATAAAATACTTTTCCTGCACTTTTTGCCATCTCATCTAAGATACCTAAGATTAGTTTTTCATTTGAAGCTAAACTATCTTGTGATAGTTTTGGGTCTATTTTCCAATTTCTTCCTTGTTTTATAGCTCCAAAATTACTTAAAACATCATATAAATCTCTTTGGATTGTTTTTGTACTAACATTTAGTTGTTTTGATAGTTCTGTTATACTAAGACCATGAATATTGTCTTTTAGCATAGTATAGATTTGATTTATTCTACTATATTTACTATTTTCTTCTTGTTTTTTTATCAGTTTTGACAAACTTTTTCCTTGAGATAAATATTGTTTTTATTTTAATATATTTCTAACAAACAATATTTCCAATCTTGTACATTTGGTATATTTTCCCAAACTATTTTATAGTTTCCATTTAAATTAAACTCTCTTGATGATGAATTTTTTGTTGGTTTTTCTATGTGTCCTGTAAGTGTAGGAATATTTGATAAATTTTGAGTTCTAAAATATTTGTAAATACCATCTTTTGATAAATCATCTTGTGAAGAGTAGAAGTTTTGATCATCTACAATAAGTAAAAAATAGCATTTTTCAAATTTACTTTTTAGCTGTTCTAAAAACTTTATATCTTTACAAAAACTAAACATTTGCTCTGGATATTGACCATTTCGTGGAAATTTTAGCTCTATTGCACAAAAATTTTTATTTGTGTCATATATAGAAATATCTATCTCTTTTTTTACAAAATCATCTTTTGCAAAATCAAAAAAAGAGATATTTCTTTCAAACTCCACTTTTTGATTTTTTAAATTTTCTCGCAAAAAAATCCCCAACTCATGCTGAAGACTAAACTCATTGTAAATAGTATCTGATGATACTTTTGTTGTTATGAATTTTTGGGTTAGAGATTGTATATTTATAATTAATCCTTACCATCTCTAAGTGACTTTAAATAATCTAAAACTTGTTTTTGACTTATTTTTAGTGTTACTGTTGATATAAAATTAAAAATTGCAATTTGAATAAGTATACTAACCCAAGATGTAAACCAAAATGATACTATAAAACCAATAGAAGAAAGCCAACCAAGAGTATTTAAAACAAAATTAGTAATAGCCCAAAAACCAAGTAAAACTAGAAAATATGAAGCTAAAGTTGCTATAATCAATCCTGAAAATGCAATTATTTTCCTAAAAAAAGTGGTTTCAGAACTAAATATGACTCCAATTAATAAAAATGGAGATAAAAAAAATGTTGCAATAATTTTTATTGGATAGGTTAAAATCTTTTTAAATAAACTTTGATAATTTGCACTCTCTTTTTTTATCTCATCTTTTCCTTTTTCCATTGTAAGTAATGTGTTAGCTGCAATTTGTTGCCAATTCATATATTTATCCTTATAATAATTTTAAAAAGTATAGTTTCTTTATTGAACTATGCTTGAATTTCTATTCCTCTTAATTCTTCTTTAAATGATGTACTCATATTTTCTTGAAAACAACATTATCTTAAAAATAGACATTCTATCCAACATCATGTGACAATCGTGTGACTTTTTAAGTAGTAAATAATTATTTTTTATAAAAAAAACCAAAAATTATTTAAAATTTTAAATCTTTCTATCATCCTTCAAATCATAAATATTTTTTATCTCTTCAAAACTATCTTTTGCTTCTTTTGTTTTCAAAATAATTTTTTCTTTATTTTGAAATTCTATTTGTATATATTCATCTTTTGTAGTATCTATAAACTCCATAAAATGTTTAAAATTGACTATATTTACACCATTTATTTTTTCCACAAAATTTCCTAAAGCTTTATATCCTCTATTTATTTTATGAGAAAATATTGTAGGTTGTAAAAATACTAATTCAGCTTTATATTCATCCTTTTTCTTTTTTATATAAAGATGATTCATTACATCAGAATCTATTCCATATTCATATACGGCATTTAAACTAAAAGGTACAAAAACAAAACCACCAAATACAAAATATCTACTAGAAATATCAAATTCTTTAGGGATTATTTTTTTAGAATATTTCACTTTATAATCAACTTCGATTATATTTTTATCTCGTAAAATTTCAAGTTTTACTATATCTCCTATTTGTTTTGTATGAAGTTCAAGCTTGAAGCTTATTTTTCCATATTGTGAGTCGATATTTCCATCACTAAATATTTTTTTACCATTTATAGCTAGTAAAATATCATTTTCTTTTAGTTCAATATCTTTTATATCTGTATCAATTACTAAAATTCCATTTTTTGTACCATAAAACTCTTGTTGATATTGGTTTTCCAAAGTTGAAAATTTTGTTTCTGTAAAAGAAAATCCATCTATTTTATTATCTTTTGTATCTTCTAAAAAGTTATTTATGACAATAGATGGCACAATATATCCTATATTATCAGCTTTTTTTAAACCTTGTATTACAATACCTATAATATTTGCATTTTTGTCTATTGTTGCTCCACCACTATTTCCAGAATTTATAGCTGCATCAATTTGAATAGCCAAAAAGTTTTCTTTACTCCAAAGATATTTTTTATATTCTATTCTTGAAATAACACCATTTGTTGTAGAGATACTATCTCCACCTATTGGATAGCCAATTACGGTTACATTATCTCTATATTTTACATTTGTGCTTAATTTTAGAGCTTTTGTATTTTTAAAAAACTCTTTATCAATAACTTCTAAAATAGCTAAATCTACTTGATTTGAGATATATTTTATCTTTGCTATATATTTTTTATTATCATTTTCTTTTTGAATTTCAATAAATTTACCATAACCTACCACATGAGCAGATGTAAGAATCTGATTATCTTTTATTATTACTCCTGAACCTGTAAAATCTTCTTTTTTATTTCCTTGCCATGGAAATTCATAATTTGGAATAGAAGCTGATGTAAATATCTTTACAATAGAAGTTGTAGGGATAGTTGAAGCATAAGAATATATGCTAAAAAGTATTATAAATATATATTCTTTCATAAAAAATCCTATTTGTTGATTTTATTTTTAAATAAATTTTTTATATAAATCTTAAAAGAAAGCCATATATTTGTTTCTATTTCTTTATCTATTAAGGAATTAGTTTTTAAGCAACTTTTTAAATAAATTTCGTGAATATTTGTTGTACAAAGTATTTGAATATATCTTGCGAAAAAATATGCTTCTTTTATAGAATTTTTATTTTGTTTACTTAGTAGAGAATAATCCTTGCAAGTTGTGATTATTTGAACTAATTCATCTAATATTAAATTTAATATATCATTTGATGAATTAAGAGAGTTAATAGTAGAGTGTATATTTTCTTGAAATACCAAATCATCAATATTTTTATTTATTATAATAGTACTAAAATCAATATCTTCATATTTGATATCAATACCAAAATTTATATTTTTAATTTTTCCAAAAATATTTGTAAATTTTTTAAATGAGTCATTATAAACTTCTTTTTTGAGTTTATATAATTTAACTAAATTTAATTCTTCTTGAGTTTTTAATATTTGTTCCATATGCCACTTCCTAAAAATTTGATTTTAAGAAGTTTAACATTCAAAGTGGACTATTTTTTGTCTTGTTAAATATTGATATATTATTTTAGATATTAAAAATTTAATTGGTAATAAAAATAATTTAGTTTCCTTTTAACCCTTTTCTCATAGCTTCGATTAGTGATGTATTTGCTTTTGTATTTGTAAAATATTCAAATGCTAAAACACCTTGAAAAAGTAGCATATCTTTTACGTCTCTATTTTACATCTAAAAACAATATAATACATTTGCCTACAAAATAGGCATTTGGAACAGTTATTCAAAAATTTGAAATTACATTTATATCTATTAAGAAACAATTAAATACAATATATAACTAGAAATAGGCTAGATAAATTTTTTATATTAGCTAGAAATAAAGGTGTTAAAATAATGGCTAGACAAAAATCTAAAAGATACACTGGAGTTTATTTTCAAGAACTTCAAAATGGTGATAAATCATATTATATCACATATAAAGAGAATAATAAAGATATATGGAAGAAGATAGGACTTCACAGCGAAGGTATACGTGAAGCTTTCTGTCATCAAAAAAGAAGTGAAATTACATCGAAAATTAGATTAGGGGAAGAGCTACCACATTTTGCACTAAAAAAAGATTTTCAAACACTATTAGATATTGGAAAACAATTTTATGATTATAAAGAATTGCACAATAAACAAAATAAAAAAACTAGATCAAGAGTGGAAGCTAGAATTAAAGCTCATTATATTGGAACAAAATCTTTAAAAACTATTACAAAAGCAGATATTGAAAATTTTCAAGTAGAAATACAAAATGGTATTGAACCAGCAACTGTTAATTTTATTGTTCAACAGGTTGGTGGAATTTTTAATTGGGCAATAGAAAATGAATTAACTGAAAAAAATCCATGTATAGGTATAAAAAAATTAAAAGTTGATAATGCTAGAACAAGATATTTAGAAATTGATGAGATTAAAAAGTTAACTGAAACTATTAAAAATGATAAATATGTTTACTATTTTGTATTGGTTGCTTTAGCCACAGGAGGAAGACTTCAAACTATTTGTAATATAAAAATATCTGATATAAAATCTAATGGAACAATAAAACTTTTTGATTTTAAAAACAATAGTGAGTATTATGGTTTTTTAAACAAAAATTTAAAAGGGCTACTAGAATCTTTTATTAAAGATGAAAATAAAAAGAAAGATGATTTTTTATTTCAGAATACTCCAAATTCTAATTACATGGAACAATATTATCAAAGAAAACTTAGACCAATATTTGATATTTTATTTAATCCAGTTGGTACAAAACATTTGGAAAAAGTTACGATTCATACACTAAGACATACATTTGCAAGTCAGTTAGCAATAAATGAAACTCCAATACTTACAATCAAAAAACTTATGAATCATAATGATATAAATGCAACTATGAGATATGCTAAGTTGAGTAAAAGTAGTGGAGAAAAACATGTAGATAATTTGATTAGGAGTTTTATGTCTATATAAGAAGCAATAGAATTGTTATTTAGGATTTAATTAAAAAACTTAATATTGATATTTTTTTATTGCTCTGTAACAACTGGATTAAATATTTTCTTTTTTAATAAATTACTCTTCCAGTTGTTTGCTCATTTTTTAAATAAATTTAAAAAATCGAGCCCTTGATTTTATAAATTAAAATATGACATTTTATTCTTGTTTCAGTTATATTATTTTAATAAATATTGTTTTTTAGAATTAATCTTGACCTATTTAAGAATTCAATAGATATAATAAAAAACTTTATAAATAGGGGTATAAATGGCAAAACTAAATTTAGAAACACTAGAAAAATGGCTTTGGGATAGTGCCAATATACTTAGAGGGCATATAGATTCAAGCGATTTTAAAAACTATATTTTTGGTTTAATGTTTTTAAAAAGAGCTAGTGATCAGTTCTTTGAAGAAGCGAAAATTGCTATTGAAAAAGAGGGGATTGATTTAGAAGAAGCCATTGAGGACGAAGATTATCATAGATTTTTTATTCCTAAAACTGCGTGGTGGAGTGAAATTGCCAAAAAAACTGAAAACATAGGTCAAGCCATAGACCAAGCTTTTAGTTCAATAGAAGAATATAATTCTTCTTTAGAGGGAGTAATGACAGCTGTTCATTTTGGAGATAGTGAGAAACTTCCTGATAGTTTATTATCAAGACTTTTACAACATTTCAATAAATACTCTTTAGCAAATAGTGACCTTGAA